>Ga0207646_10000986_pt1 | contig 36555 bp, 35 predicted proteins | sample KBSK5502metaG_FD_184343 | JGI IMG/M metagenome (GOLD analysis project Ga0207646, IMG submission 184343) | Corn, switchgrass and miscanthus rhizosphere microbial communities from Kellogg Biological Station, Michigan, USA - KBS K5-50-2 metaG... | ecosystem: Host-associated > Plants > Roots >... | reverse complement strand
GCGGACCAGTGACGACCCCACGAGAGACACACCCAACTCCACCAGCGAAATCGGCACCCACCTCGCCTTTCGGGCTGACGGCGCGCGAAGTAGAGGTGTTGCGCCTGATGGCTCAGGGACTGACTGACGCCCAGATCGCCGCACACCTCATCATCAGTCCGCGCACGGTCAACACTCACCTGAAGGCGATCTACGGGAAAATCCAGGTCTCCTCGCGCAGTGCTGCCACACGCTATGCGCTCGACCAGCACCTGATCTAACCCGCCACTCCTCACCATCCGTGCAGCCTGAGCATCGTCTACCTGATTCTAGGTAGAACCCCTTGCCCTCATTTCCCTGTTGCTTTCCGCAAGATACGTAGCCATGACACCTTGTTCAAGGGATGTGTTCTGGTCCACCCTCAGGTATACTCTCACTACAGCAATGGTTGCGCGGTCTCTCTCGTTGGGAGGCCCTGATGGAAATCGCGCACTGGCACATTGCAAGCAATATCGTATCGACGAAAGAAAGAAGGAGAACACCATGAGAAAAGTCATTGTTTCCGAGTACGTGACGCTGGACGGCGTTATAGAAGATCCCGGCGGCGCTGAAGGGTTTAAACACGGCGGTTGGAGTTTTGGATTTGGGGGTGCAGAACAGCAGCAGTATAAATTCGAGGAACTCTTCGCCAGCGATGCGCTTCTGCTGGGCCGCCGGACCTATGAAGGATTTGCCGCCGCCTGGCCGAACATGCCTGGGACCGGGGCGTATGGTGAGAGAATGAACAGCCTGCCCAAATACGTTGCTTCAACGACCCTCTCTGAAGTGACATGGAATGCCACCCTGATCAAGGGCGATCTGGCGGAAGAGCTGTCCAGACTCAAGCAGGAGGCTGGTCAGGATGTGTTGATTTTCGGTAGTGGCGAACTGGTCCACACACTTCACGAGCGGGACCTCATCGATGAATATCGCCTCATGATCTTTCCAGTGGTGCTGGGAAGCGGGAAACGTCTGTTCCCAAGCGGAAACGAGAAGAAAGTGCTCAAACTGGTCGAGACCAGGACATTGGGTTCAGGCGTCGTGCTGCTCACCTACCAGCCTGCCAAACCATAACCGGGGCCGGACAGCGCTGGATCGCCCACCGAACGTGGTACCCACTTCTGAGCCACGACCCGCTGGGGTGCAAAGGAGATCTCTCTATGAATCACCTCTTCGCCACGGTCATCTTTGGCCTGACTGCCTCGCTGTGCTGGGGCAGCGGCGATTTTAGTGGGGGACTGGCCTCCCGCCGTGCCTACACGGGAAGCGTGGTGCTCACGAACTATGCGGTGGGGTTGGTCCTGCTGGTCACGCTGGCGCTGATCGGGAAAGAACCCTTCCCTGATCCTGCGGATCTGCTGTGGGGAGGGCTGGCCGGGGTGGCAGGAGTGCTCGGGCTCCTCTCGTTCTACGCGGCCCTCGCCAGGGCAAAGATGGGCATCGCTGCTCCGGTCTCAGCCCTGCTGACGGTAGCGCTGCCCGTCCTCTGGAGTCGCGTTCACCGCAGGACTGCCTACGCTGCTGCAACTGGGGGGCTTCGTGCTCGCGGGGCTTTCGATTGCGCTGATCTCACGCCCGCAACGAGCCAAAGGATCCCTACAGGGAATCGGGTTGGCCTTGATGGCCGGCTGTGGCTTTGGGTGGTTCTTCATCCTCATCAGGCGCGTGAATCCCGCCAGCACCTTCTGGCCTCTGGTCGTCGCGCGCTTCACCTCCATCTGTGTGTTGCTCGTGCTGATGCGCCTGCAGCGCAAGCCTCTCCTGCCTGGGATGACAGTCGCTCCTCTCGTAGTGCAGGGGTCCTGGATGCCATCGGCAGTGCCTTGTTCGTGCTCGCTGCCCATAGCGGTCGTCTGGATGTTGCCGCCATTCTTTCCTCCCTCTACCCTGCGGCCACAGTCGGGCTTTCGGTGCTGGTGCTGCGCGAGCGCGTCATACGCATCCAGGCCATCGGGATTCTGCTCCTGCTCCTGGCCATTCCAGTGATCTTGGCATAATCACCGTTCTTGGAGAAAAATTTGCCAAGAGCAAGAAGATGCAACCTTCTGAAAGTTCAACCGTCTAATTACTAGATAGCATTCATCAAGCGATCTCTACTTATTAGCAATGAAACAGGTTACTGATTACTACGCTGTGCTGGGCGTCGATGCGAATGCTCCGACCGAGGTTATTAAAAAAGCATTCAAACATCTGGCACTGCACTACCACCCGGACATATACAAAGGTGAGGATGCGGAGGAGAGGATGCGAGAGCTCTTGCTCGCATACCGGACATTGATCGATCCCGAAAGCCGTCGCACCTATGACATGAGCCGCTCAGAACACACGCCGGGCAGCTCCGTGCCAACAGAAAAGAACACTGAGGTGTCTCCTACGGCTCGCCGCGACCGCCAGCGCTCCTATGCGTTCCCCACTCTCAACGAGGGTGTTCCAGCACAAATCGATCTGGGCGAGATCACCTATCTGCTTTCCCCCGGGGAGGTACGCAGGCTGAAAGTGCAGGGCAGGTTGCGCGGCGCGAAGGCTCCGTCCATGGCAGGGATCTATTACTGCCATCGCTGCCAGCATCAGTGGCAAGCCCCCTCACTCCCGGTGTTTTGCCCACATTGTCAAGCTCGAGATTGGCGCGAGTATCTGCTGCTCCGCTGCCAGCACTGCCATGCTGTCTTCGAAAGCGAGCAAATTCGTGACGAGGTGGGTTCGCTGCTCTATGGTGACGGCGCGCTCTGCCCACCCTACGAATTGTTCCCCCTGTGTCCTTACTGCGGCAAAGCCCAGTGGTGTCCCGCTGAGGAAGCTCGCCTGTGGAACGTGCGAGACAGGGCGGCGAGAAGAGCAAAATGGCGGCGGCGTTTCGGACTTGAGTGACAGAGGTAACCTGGTTATTCCCCATACTCAGGATCTCTCTCCTTCCTCAGTGATCAGGAAAGTATGCTTTAATTTAGCTGTTTTGCCAAGCATCGCGCTCGCTCCGCAGTAGCGGTCCTCGGTTAGCTCAATGGCGCGTTCCACCGCTTCTGGTCGAATAGTGCGACCGGTAAAGATATGCTCGACAGTGATGTGTACGAAGACCCTCGGATGCTCATCGACGCGCTCCCCATGAATACGTACCTCGTACCCGGTAACGTCCTGGCGCTTTTTCAGCAGAATTGAAAGGATATCCATGCCAGCACAGCCTGCCAGGGCAACCAGCAGCATCTCCATTGGACGCGGGCCGCTGTCTTGCCCCCCATTATGCTCAGCCGCATCGAGGATGACGTGGTGTCCAGAGCCGGTCTCGACGTCAAAGCGCATCCCAGCCTCTAGCCTTGCTCGCACAGTCATATCATTTGCCATAGTGCCTTCCTCTTTCTATATATCTTCTGCACGCTGAAGACAGTTCTTCGATTCCTCACTCAGGGATAGGTCGTTCAGAGTTGATTTGGTGACGAATTGCCTCACCTTTCCGCAAGCATAGCACGTCCATCGGCAACAGTCGCACTCATTGGTCCTACAAAAACAGGATTCAGGTCAAGTTCGATGATCTCAGAGAAATCAGTCAAGAGCCATGACGCTGACAGTAATGTATGCATCAGTGCATCGATATCGACAGGAGCATGTCCACGTGCACCTGCTAACAAGGGATATCCCCTAACCTCATGTATCATCGCAAGCAGTTCATCTGCGGTGGCAGGCACGAGTCGATAGGAGGTATCATGTAGTATTTCGACGAATATGCCGCCCAGACCAAACATCAACATTGGTCCGAACTCTTTGTCACGCAAGCCGCCAATAATTACTTCCTGCCCATGTACAAGTTCCTGGACGCTTACCCCCAGAATTTGTGCTGTGGGTTGTTTGGCGCGCACCCTGGCCAGCATCTCCTCAAACGCTATTCCAACCTCTTCTGGAACCACCCCGACTCGCACCCCGCCGATATCCGACTTGTGGCTGATGTCCGGTGAAACGATTTTCAGCACACACGGTTTGCCCAGCGCCTGCCCTGCCACCAGAGCCTCAGTGGGACTAGTACACAAAGTCTCACGTGGAATCCTTGCGCCGTAGGCTGCTAATAGGGCTTTGACCTCACTTTCAAGCAGTAATGTGCGATCCTGTATGCGTGCTCTAGCTAGGATGCTGGTTGCTTGTTCGCGTGCTCCGGGCGGTGGATATTCTGGCATGGACTTGTGCGCCGCACGAGCGCGATGATTTTCTGCATAAGCACCTATGGCTGCTGCTGTACGTGCCGTTCGCTCCGGCCACTCGTATACTGGAATACCAGCCTCCTGTAAGATTGCCTGGTTTTCGTCTCCTTCGCTTCCGACTACCCAGCAAACATACGTTGGTTTGGCTATGCCTCGTTCACGCTGGCAGCGTAGCACAGCGTCACGGACTGCCTCGACGTTCTCGCGCATCAGAGCCGAGCGCTGCAGTAGGATGGGTATGATGATATCCACCTCGTTGCATTCATATAGAGCCTCTATGCTGCCAGCGTACATTGTTGGGAAACGTGCCCAGGCAGGTGTCACATCAACCGGATTGCGCGGGCTTGCGTAGGCAGGAATCAATGGCGAAATGCGGGCCTGTGTTTCCTCCGGTAGTTCTGGTACGCTCAACCCGAAGCGCTCGCACATATCCGCCAGTTCGACGCCTGTGCCTCCCGAATTGGTGATGATGGCAACGCAGCGACCTGGTGGCAGTGGTTGGCGACTCAATCCTTCGGCGATGTCCACCATCTCCAGCCCGCTGTCGGCCAGGATAGCGCCGGCCTGGCGCACAGCGGTGACAAACGCCGTCACATCGCCGATCAAGGCGGCTGTATGAGAAGCCGCAGCGCGTCGGCCGGCGCTCGAACGCCCGGTTTTGGTAATCACTACAGGCTTGTGTTGTGTAGTACGTGCTAGAGCCTCATAAAATGCTCGTCCGTCACTTACAGATTCCAGGAACAAACAAAGAACACGCGTCTCGCTATCATGTTCGAAGTAGTTCAGTATCTCGTGATCGGTCAGGTCAGCTTTGTTGCCGTGTGAGAGGATTTTAGCGAAGCGCAAATGGCGCTGCTGAGCCAATCCAAAGATTGCCATGCCGTAAGCACCGCTCTGAGTGACGAGGGAGATAGCGCCTCCCTTTGGCGGCAGACCAAGCCCCATTGAAGCGTTCAAACCCAGGTTGCAATTGTACAACCCGAAGCAGTTTGGCCCGATCAGGCGCACTCCTCCTGCGCGGGCCGCCTCGAGCAGCGCTTCCTGGCGAACCTGACCGTCTGGCCCGACTTCTGCAAATCCGCCACTGAGCACCAATGCGGCTTTTGCACCAACTTTCGCACAATCATGCATTGCCTCAACGCAGGCCTCCGTTGGCAGCGCGATCACTGCCAGATCTATTTGATCGGCTACGTCCTGCAAACGAGGGTACGCCTGGTGGCCCATAATCTCTGTTTCTCCAGGATTGATCGGATACAGCTTACCGGGATAGCCCTCCAGCAGGTTTCGCATGAGTATATATCCAAGTTTGCCGGATTTCGCTGAAGCGCCAACGAGCGCTATACTGTGTGGATTGAATGCAGCCTCGCCCCAGTCACTCATTGAGCCAACTCCCTTCTCCTACGAACAACGCCGGTTCACCACCTGTGTGCAGGAATATTACTGTCTCGTCGCGCCTGAAATGCCCCGCATTGCAATACGCAAGGAACCCTGCCATGGCTTTGCCTGTATAGGTTGGATCAAGGAAAATACCTTCGCAGCGTGCAGCCAGGCGGATAGCTTGTGCGCCTTCTGGTGTAGGCACGCCATAGCCAGGGCCGATGAAACCGCCGTGGACGATCACATCTTGTGGTGCAATAGTTCGGGTAAATCCCAGCCGCTCGATGGCAGCTTGAGCTAATGCCAATACCCGCGACTTTACTTCATCCACTGGCCTGCTCACGGTAAAGCCTTCGACACGCCAGGGTAATCGTAGCAGTCGCACGCCTGCAAGTAGTCCGGCTTGAGTGCCACAGGAGCCGGTTGCCAGTACAAGTGCATCCGGCGAAATGTCCTTATTCACGCATTGTGTGGCCAGTTCATAAGCGGCCTGAACATAACCAAGAGTGCCGAGTACCGAGGCTCCGCCACGAGGGATGGGATATGGTCGCCGTCCTGCCGAACGCAACTCAAGCGCTGTTTCCTCGATCGCTCCATCCACCGAGGCACGATCCGAGTTGCCAGTAAAACGTATGTCCGCGCCTAGCAGGCGCGTCAAACGATAATTGCCCTGCACCTGGGGAGGAGTTGTACCTGAATAGACAGCTACCATGTTAAGTCCTGCGTGGGCTGCGGCCGCAGCGGTTGCACGCACAGAGTTGGATTGCGGTCCGGCGCCTGTGACAAGCGTATCTGCTTCCTGTGCCAGAGCGTCTGCCAGCAGGAACTCCAGCCCTCGTATCTTGTTGCCGCCGAAGCCGAAGCCTGTCAGGTCGTCGCGCTTGATCCACAGCCGCGGACTGCCAATCGCCGCTGCTAGTCGGGGAGCCTCCATGATTGGTGTCGGCAGGGACGCCAGTGGGACACGGGGGATATTTCTCAGTCCGAGTTCATCTAGACTCATCGATGTTCCTTAGTTCTGCTAAAACCTGGTCAACCATGGCGCTGCATTGGCCTGTATGCCGTTGATAATCGAAGAGGGATTCCATTTCTGTTGTCGAGAGATGCACGAGTATCTGTGGGTTGTCCAGGATGGCCTCTTTAAGCCCACGACCTGCGGCATGGGCGCTCATCGCAGTTTCATAGACCAATGTATGCGCGCTCTGTTTGCCTATTCGTGCTGCTAGTGCAAGCATTACAGCCTCTGAAAGTACGAACCCCCCGGTTGCCTCTAGATTGGCACGCATGCGGTCTGCATGGATCACGAGGTTCCCTGTCAATGTGCGCAATAATGACAGCAATTTACCGGCCGCCAGGCAGGTCTCGGCTAATACCGCCCATTCCGCTTTCCACGAGCGGCCATCGCGCTCGTGGTCGTGAACAAGGCTCTCAACGATGAGCGAGCTATTGTGTCGAATGACGCGGGCGAGTGTTCCCAGGTGCTCTGAGATTTCCGGATTACGCTTGTGCGGCATGGTAATACTGCCGACAGTGCCGCTGGCGAAACCCTCACTGACTTCGCCGATTTCTGGGCGCTGCAGGTTATACACCTCGTGCCCAATTTTATCACCAGTGGAAGCAATCAGTGTGAGCAAATTGAACCACTCGGCCAGCGTATCACGGGCAGTTGTCCACGAAATCGCGGGAGCGTCCAGGCCGAGCCTCGCCAGGAAGCTCTTTTGAAGTTCTAGCGCGCGCGGGCCGAGTGAAGAGAGGCTACCGACGCCACCTGCGAGTTGCCCAACGTTCAGCCGGGACGCAAGTTCTACCAGTCTCTGACGATGCCGTCGCACTTCCATCGCCCATATCGCTGCCTTGAATCCGAAAGTGATTGGCACGCCTATTTGCCCATGAGTGCGCCCGGCCATCACCGTATCGCGGTGTTCTGCTGCCAACCGCGAGAGATTGGCCTCGATCCCTTTTAGTTCGCGTCCGACGATCTTTCGCACCCGTTGCAGTACGAGCGCGGTCCAGGTATCGGTGATATCCTGTACGGTCGCGCCGTAGTAGAGCCACTCTCCGCTGTTGCCAGGGCAACGTTTCTGGAGTGCGCGGATCAAACCCAGTGTAGAGTGATTGGTGGTCTCAAACCCTGCGCGTACTTCCTCAAAGAAGGCTTCATCGAGTTCTACAGTGCGGCAAGTTCTTGCCACGGCTTGTGCAGCGTCTGGTGGAATCAAGCCAAACTCCGCCTGGGTTTCAGCCAATACAGCCAGGATTTGCAACCACGAATGCGTGCGTGGCACATCATCGAAAAGCCCACGCAGTTCAGGTGTCCCCCATGAGTTCTGATAAATGAGAGAATCGGTAAGATGGACAGGCATTATTCTCCTCCACAAAGCTCCCTGGCGCAACGTACAAGTGCCTCTTCGGCAATGCTGGTTCTCGCGGCTGCCTTTTTATGCCATGAAGTGCAGGTATCTAGCATGGCACGACACTCGGTAAGCATAGCAGCAAGTGGTTCTGGGGCAGCTCCGCCAATCCCTTGACGCGCAGCAACCGCTGCTGCTGGATCAAGTGCTTGAACGAATGCAGCCTCCGAAAGTTGTAAAGGGCGCTTCAGTATTACCTGAGCCGCTGCGTCGAGGTCAGCGGTTGTGAGATCGCGCATGGTACGATTGGTCTGTGTGGCTTCACGTACCAGTCGTCCTACGATGCGATGTGCCGTGCGGAAATCAAGGCCGGTTTCGAGTGTTATGGTTTCTGCCAGGTCGGTGGCCGTGGCAAATCCATTCGCCAGCCGTGCTGCTGCAACAGGGGCATTGAAGCGCAGCCCGGTCAACACCCCGGCCATTAGTGTTGCAACTCCAGTAGCTGCTTCGAGCGCACGTGGTACATCACCATAGATAAAGACGCGATTGTCTACCTGCCCCGAGGGTGTGCGACCAAGCGCGGCTACGCTGGCCAGCATGCCGGTTAGTTCATTGGTAGCACCGCGCACATACGCCAGGGCGTAAGGATTCTTCTTCTGGGGCATAATCAAACTGGCGCGCGAATGACCCTCGGCAAGTTCAACCAGGTCGAATTCGACAGTTGCGAAGATTTGCAGGTCTTCGGCGAGCCTGTCCAGGTTAACGAGCGCTGCGACGACAACCGACATCGTCTCAATCGGGCCATCGGGTTGCCACATGGCATCCCTGGCGTGCTGTGCCAATCCGTCGAAGCCGAGCAATTCGGCCAACCGGGGGCGGTCTTGAGGTAGTCGCGAACCATTGACGCTGCCGCAGCCAGCCGGACTCTGGTTAGCGCGAGTGTACAGCGCCTGAAGACGCTCCAGGTCTCTTAAAAGAGGATAAGCGAAACCAAGCAGATAATGACCAAATGTAGTTGGCTGAGCAGGTTGAAGGTAGGTGTAATCGGCCATGAGCGTCGAGCGGTATTCGTCTGCGCGTTCCAAGAGCGCAGTGCCGGCATTTATCAGTGCATCAACAAAAGCCAGCAAGTACGAGCGCACAGTGATGCGGTAACCGGTAGTCGTTGACTCGCGACGCGCACGACCAGCACCGAGCCATCCAACGGTGGGTGTCTTAGTCGCCAACCAGGCTTCACGGTTTGTGTAGAGATCTCCCGATTCTGGAATTGGAATGAAATCAGTAGGATACTCGTCTAAGGCGAGCAGAGCGCTCAATAAGGAGGCTCCCTCAGCAGGTGGAATCACACCAGTCTCGATGAGCATAACTGTGTGCGCTATGTCGGCCAGGCTCATTCCCTTGAACAGTGCCAACTGATCTGCTAATTCACGCGCAAATGCTGTTTGCACGAGTTCTGTCGCTGGCCCAGTGGCTAAACGACTGCCCACGCCCAGAACGGAATTGTTCACGTTCCTCAATCCCTCCGGACGAGAACTGGATGAATCACCAGACTGTTTCACTGACGACTTTCCCTCTGTTCACTATTTTGAGGCGAGATAGCAGATACTATCTCGGGAGATTCTAGTTTCTCAACAGCATCCGGATGCCACTGACCAGTTCGTTCCAATTCCTCTGCAATGCGATAGAACGTTTCGAAGCGTAATCCTGCCCGTAACGCCTCAAGAGCAAGCACTTCGCCCGTTGGGATGTTGCCAAGGTTAACATCAGGGCCAAATTGCTGAATCAAGAAGGTCTGCTGGTTCTTGAGTGGTGCTTCCCAGATTAAGCGATCAACCTGTTGCCCCACATGTTCGCATATAGCTGCCACTGCTTCCTCGCGTACTGCGCCTCGGTCATCGTAAATTCCGATACCTTTGCCCGACTCGCGTGATTCGACGGTAACCCATTGAGCTCCCCATTCGAGGTCTTGAAGAGCCTGCTCAGCCAGTTCAATGGCTGTGGGTTGTTGTGTAGGATCCTTCTTGCCAACCTCGGTGATCGCTGTCAATCCGTGATCGAGCGCGCATTGAATGACGTTGCGGCGGCGATGAGGTGGCAGTGGGATTGTGCCATCAGAGATCTCTACTGCGCTAAAGCCCAATGAATGCGCGCGTTGCATGAAAGTGCGGCAACTCCCACGTACAATAGCAACTTCGAGCAATGTTCCCCCCGGATACGTCAGAATGCCATGGGCTGTCAGGTGCAACAGCTTACGTCGCAGTATATCCGCAGGAACAAAAGCCGATGTGCCGAACGTGCATTTCCAGTGGTCGATCAGATCTCCACACATCTCAAGCATATCGGCAGTTGCGGCCGGGCCATGTCCTTTATCGATAACCATGGTTATTCCGCTCTTGCGCGGTGGCTGTGTCCTCCCGGTCAGCAGACCGTCGACCACATGTGCCCATGCTAGCTCAGGCATAAATGACCTCCTCTGATAGTTTCCTCAGTGCTGCTTCGACCATTGCGAGATCTGAGCCCCAGGGCACTACCATGATATTCTTGTCCTGCTCGATATGCGTTTCCAGTAGACAGCATTTCAATAGTGTAGGTTCTTTGCGTTCACCTGCAATATGGCGCGGACACATCTCGACTCGCGGCGGCTCGTCCCCGTAGAAATGGCGGTGGAATTGCAGGCTGCGTTCACATCCGATCATCGTCCAGTCGTGGCGTTCTGGATGTTGGTCCAGAAAATACACTGGTGCGGAGAGGTCATCCAATCCACCAGAGCGACAGGGAACCAGGTAAGCCGATGGATGTACGCTTTTTGCCAGGTCAAGAACTTCAATCCGCTCCAATTCTAAGCGAATGGGCGGGAGATCCGCGTAGCTCAACACTTGCTTTGCTAGCCCGTACAATTTTGGTGGTTCTGGAGGGGCAACCTCTACTACTCGCACCACCAGAGGGTTGGGGTGGTGGATAAAGTTGACATGATCGTACAGTCCCTCGACGATGAGGGTACCTTCAGGCCCGATGCCAAGTTCATATACCTTCTCGGCTAAAGCGGAACGGTTGGCTGGATCAACATCTGGACACTTAGCATAGACACAGGTGTCTGGAAAGGCCATCACCTCGACGGATGTAATTTGCGAAAACAGTGGTTCACTTTGCGCACGGGTAATAGCGACTACGGCCGTCTCCGTTCCTTCACCCCGGAGCACGATGAAATCGGTACGGCGATAGGCTTCTCGGCTTAGCAACAGCGTAGTGATTGCATCTACTGTCATTGGCCCATCGTAGTGCTGCACGCTGATCCGGCGATAGGGCAGTGGAACCAGGTTTTTTACTGATTTCCATGATTGTATTTGTGTAATTTGGCTCATTACTGCTCACCTCGTTACTATTCAGGCCACTTATCTCTTGCCCCGCCTCCGACGACTGGGTGGAGGAGAAGCGCGGGGACACCCCGCGTTCCGGCAAAGGTCCTATGCCCTCTACACTCCTACACGCAGTGCGCTTATAAGTCCCGCAGGTTAGGCGAACCAGCACGCAAGCGGCTGAGTTGGATAAAGTGCTCAGGATTGAGGAAGAGTTCGTTCATATTCCCCATCTCGTCGATGGTGATTCCCTCGGGCCTTCGCATCAAGTGATCGAGATACTGGAAAGCATCTTTCGCTCCGAAGCCTACATGATGGAATCCGAGTATACGGCGGCTATTACCATCGACAACGGCCTTTTGGAAACCCGATAACTCAGGATACATAAAGGCATAAAGCATTGTGCCCTCAGCACAAGGAAGCGGAATGTCTGCATGAGGTACGCCCTTAGGGGGCATTTGAATCACAACAACATTATCGTAGCGTTGCCTGGCTTCCTCCTCCGACAAACCAACCCAGGTGATCTCGTAGGTAGAATGCAAGAAATCGGGGTAATCAGTCCAGTCGAATTCATAATGTTCACCCATGATGTTACGGGCGGCGGTCATGCCTCCCTTACGAGCTTTAAACATCTCCATTGGCGGGCCGATCAGGTCACCAATCGCATAGACGTTGGGTACACTCGTGCGCATGTGCTTGTCAACGAGAATCTCACCCTTCTCTCCGACTGCCACACCAAGCACCTCTCGATAGTGTTCGGATTTAGGCCGCTCACCTGTGCCGATGAACGCGAAGTCACAAGCTAGGGACTGCTCGGAGCCATCCTGCATATCACGAATGAGAACTTCTTTTACATTGCCGCTGCCATCACCTTTAATTGCAACTGGTTCAACACCTTCAAGAATCTGCATACCACGCTTACGCATGCCATCGACTACGTACTGGCGCAGGTCTTCGTCAACATGGTGAAGGCTAGATGTGCGCATCAAGGGTTTGCGCGCTACGATGGTTGTGGGACAACCGGCCGCCTGGAAGAATGACCCATATTCGATAGCAACCTTTGAGCCACCGATGATTACGCAGCGTTGCGGTTCGAAGTCAAGGTCTTCAATCAGTGTTGCAAAGTCGTAGACGCCATGCAGGTTGATTCCAGGGATAGCAGGATACACTGTCTCGGCGCCCGTGCCAAGCACGAGGTTATCCGCCTGGAAGCGTTCCCCTGCTACTTCGACAGTGCGGTTATCAATGACCGTAGCCGGGGTATTTAGAATGTATTCCAGGTCAAGCTGCTCTTTGGACTGCCAGTTCATGAAGGCATGGGCGCTTCCCCGCCCTTCCTTAAATAGCTGAACCATCTGAAAGATTGATGTTCGCAGATTGGTGGCATCAGGAAACCAGAGTTTTCCCGAGAACCAGCGCATAAGATCCAGTTCGCGCGCGGCTTCGGAGAAGAGGTGGTGTGGCACGCATGCCAGGTGTGGGCAACTCCCTCCCAGGAACGGCCAGCGATCAACGATGAGCTGTCGCCCCCCCCTGGCGCGTAGATAGCCTGAACCGAAGCGCCCGCCTGCTCCGCCACCGACAAAAATGGCATCATACTTCCTTTTGTCGTCACGGTGGACGTTATAAATCGGCTCGCTCTTTTTCTCAAAATCCGCTATAAGATGTCTCCATTGAATATTCGAGGTGGTAGTAGCAGTGATATCCACAAGTATCTCTCCTATAGATCGAAGCACCGGGACAAGTCAGTTGACTTGAACTCGCGTTGGTGCGTCCGAAGTGGGTCAAAACGACGGATCAGCGCGACGTGTTCAGGCGCAGGTAGTGGCACAATGCTCACTTCCGGCGCAATCACCGGCTCGAATTCGGTGTTGTCCAGCACGTCCTGGACGGTAGTATCAGGGTAGAGCGCACGCAGGCGTAAGACGTGCGTAACTGGATCAAAATCAAATACGCCTAACTCGGTCACAACCCAGTCTGGTCCGCCACCCCGCAACCCCAGAGCTTGCCGGGAGATACCATCACGCGAGATATGGCCGATGGACGAGATAAAATCGATGTGCTGTACGAAACGAAACTGGCGTTTACCAGCCTTGTTGGTGGGCGCGCGATGTCCTGTAGTCCAGATGGTAACGTGCCGCACATCACCAGACAGGTTGCAACCGCCGCCACTGCCAGGTAGCTTGACTCGTGGGGAATCCGGATCGCCAATAGCCGTGACGTTCAAGTTACCGTAACGATCGATCTGCACGCCTGAGAGGAACATGCGCCCCATATCGCCACGGGCCGCTATGTCGAACAGGTCGCTGATGCCGATTGCCATCACGCTTCCTCGTTCTAGAGACCAGTCATTCGAGGTCGGCGGTAGAAATGGTGGCTCAGGGTTGATGCTGTAAGTAGCGCCCTCAATATGCACCATATGTGGTGCGTGAGCTCGCTTTGCTAATAGCATAGCGAGTGTCGGTACCGGTGAACCATAGCCGTGGAAAACTAATTCACCATCCTGGATAGTGCGTGCGACCTGGAAGACCATCACTTCAGGGAGCGTAGCATAGACGATTGGTTCTTCGTTCATGCGATGGCTCCTTCGGGTGCGGTGAAGAGAGCACGCCATGCGTCTGCGCCATCCTTCCAGCTTTCAAGCTCCTGGCGCTTTGCCTGCCCGCCGATTCGGGAAAGATAGTCGTCGTGGGTTGCAGGCCCAAACACATAACGTGCCAGGTACTCACTTGCAAAAGTGTCTCGCCCTGCCTGTGCTGCCTGGTAGTACTCGGCCAGGTGCGCACGGTCATAGGCATAGAAAGGGTAACAGGAGGTGGGATGGGCACCATAGGGAACCTCAACTACTGACTCAACCCAGAAATACGGCACGTTCGGCTCCATCGCACGCAGCTCATCGGTTGGCAATAACTGCTCGACAGAGGCAATTACATGTCTAGAGGCTCGAATGAAAAAGAGATCCGCGACCAGTGGTGGCAGTATCTTCAAATTGCCCTGTGCGTCACCATACTGTGCATGAATGATGGCAACATCCGGTGCTAGCGCGGGTACAAGCACCAGTGGCAAGCCTGTGAATGGACAGGTCATGGTCTTATATTCCGGGTGCAGGCGCAGAAAATCTGTGCCCTGCACGCTTCGCACTGGCAGAAACGGTACACCGAACTCGGCTGCTCGCAACTGCTGAATGATCGTATGGCAGCACGTATCATGGACCTGCACACGCCCGCTTTCGCACGCACGACGAAAGTTTGGCGCCATACCGAAATCCTGCTCGAAACCGATATAAGATTCCTCTACTACGTTGATGGCACCTGCGCCGCAGAGAAGGTCCACGTCTACGCCGTGTGCCGTCCCCACCACGTGCAGGTTGTGCCTTCCCTGGCGAATAAGTTCGCGTAACAAGGCCATCGGCTCGCGCCAGGACAGGCCGCCGCCAATGGCAATAGTCATGCCATCCTGCACGATAGATGCGGCATTGACCAGCGACATCCTCTTATCTTCTGAAGTAAAGATCGGCATAGCTTTTCCTTGTCTTGTTGCAATTCACCAGAGCGCGATAAAGCTGGCCCCCTACTTGATTATCCAACCGCCATCTATCACCAGCATGTGCCCTGTGACGAAATCGGCCTCATCCGAAGCAAGGTAAACCGCAGCAGATGCGATATCTTCCGGTCGGCCGATACGTCCCCAGGGAGTCATATCAATAATCTGCTGGCGTAGTTCTGGTATGTCCAATCTCCAGCGTGTCATCGCAGTCTCAACCATACCGGGGCAGATGGCATTGACCCGAATATGGTTGGGCGCGTAGTCCAGCGCTAGCGCGCGTGTAAATGAGACAACCGCCCCTTTCGAAGCATTATAAGCAGCTCGTGCTGGAAAGGGCACGAGTCCGGCGGCTGACGCAATGTTGACAATAGTACCGCTACCTTGCTCCAGCATCCGTCGAATGGCGGCGCTGGCAACGCGGAATACGCCATTCACGTTGACCTCCATCACCCGCTCCCATTCCTCACCTGGAGTTGTGTGCGCGAGAGTGGCCTGGCGCGAGCCAGTAATACCAGCATTGTTCACAACTATATCCAGGCGTCCCCAGCGCGTGATCGCTGCTTCGACCATGCGCTCTGCATCTGCCCGCACGGACACGTCGCCCACTACAAAACTACCCCAAGGCGACCACAAAACACCGTCCGTAGTTGGGGCGGTCCCCTCTGGTTGCCCTGCATGCGCAGCGAGTGCCTCATCAATCAAGGCGGCTGTTTCACGCAATCCCCCCTCAGCAATATCACTGAGTACCAGCAAAGCGCCTTCGAGGGCGAAGCGATGGGCTATGCCACGTCCTATGCCTGAGCCTGCACCTGTAACCAGAGCGATTTTATTTGCAAGACGCATAAATCATATCCTGATTCACTGAAGAACGGTGTATATATCTGCTACTATTCTCGTACTCGAACGTGAGCGAACCCACCCTCAAGCGGTCAGTTCTTCCTGCTTCATCGTCGATAGCCAGCGCACGGGAACCTTTGGATCGGCCCTCCCGTTTCGGTCTCACATCAACTCCCCAGGCATTTTACGTCCGGCGGTAGCCACTCTCCAGGACGACCAGCTTTACGCGTGAAGCTGGCGAAGCTGTTCTGTCGCGAACCACAGCAAATTCAAGGCCGCGTTCAAATCCCGATCCATGACCAGCCCACAAACCAGACATTGATAGGTGCGATGTTTGAGCGGCATCCGCTTCTTGACATGCCCACAGCACGAACAGCGGATGCCGCGAGGGAAACCAGCGGGAGGCGATGAACAGCTCTCCTCCAGCGTTGGCGAGCTTGGTCTTGAGGAACCGCAAGAGTTGCCCCATCGCTGCATCAGCGACCGCACGCGCCAATTTCCGATTGGCCATCATCCCCAGGATGTTGAGATCCTCGATGCCGATCACTGCGCAGGTGCGAGCGAGTTCGGTGGTGAACTTGTGCTGCACATCCCGGCGCATATTGGCAATCTGCTGATGCTTGCGTGCTACCTTTAACCGCTGTTTCTCATAATTTTTGCTGAACAGGGTTCGCTTGGTCTCTGGGTCTTTGGTCTTCTGTTTTCGACTCAGCGTGCGTTGCAGCTTGCCGAGTTTCTTGAGATGGCGTGCGAGCGGCCTTTGGTTCTCAAGCCGTCGCCCATCCGAGACTACAGCAGCTTGCTTTAAGCCGACATCTACCCCCACGACAGCCGCGGGAGTGGCAGGACGCTGTTTCCTGATCTCGACCTGGATCGAGACATACCAGTGTCCTGCCTCACAAGACACAGTCGCCCCCAGAATCTTTACCGATTCACAGAGCACTTGCTTGCGCCTGGCGCGCTGTTTCGTGGGAATGGTCGCTTTCCCCTCTTCGACAAAGCGCAGCTTTTCTGCCAGATTAACCGTTCCCAGTTTGCGCAGCAGCTTGCCCCGATCCTTCTTCGTTGACCGCTGGTCGAGCATGAAGCGTCCCAAGCCAGGGATCGAGATCCACTGGCGACCTCCGGTGAATTTGTCATTGGAGAGATAAAAGGATTCGTGCGACTTGCCCTTCTTCTTGTACGTGGGATATTCCGCTCGGCCGGCGAAGAAGTTGTCATAGGCTTTCTTGAGGTCATCAAAGGCACCCTCCACCACACATTTCGTCACATCGTACGTCCAAGGATATTCTTGCTCACGGATCTCGTTGAACTGCTTTTTTAGCACAAATGCGTTGGGAGGTTTCATGACCCGCTGCTCTTGGGGAACGGTCTCCTGTTCCGTTTTGTACGCCTGATACTGCTTCTCCCACTGCTCCCGCCCCCAGTTGTAGATAAAACGCCTGGTCCCACAAGCTCGTTTGAAGTACTCCACCTGTTCAGGAGTGGGATTCATCCGGATCCTGTGCGCGGTTTTCATCCTTGAGCGCTTTCTCTAAGGCTTTGCGATAATTCCTTAAACCGTACAACCGACTACTGAAACAATGGACTATGCTCATCAAATCCTGAACTAACTCTTGTTCAGGCGAAAGGGTCTCGGTGTTCATGACCACCAGTTCGGTCTGGTGCGTCTGGCACAAGTGCGCCAGCAGCTTGTAGCCAAATCTCACCAACCGGTCCTGATGAGCGAGCACTACTCTCTCTACCTCCCCCGAGACAATGCGATCCACCAGCCTGAGCAACTGTTTGCGCTCAAAATTGAGTCCTCCCCCAATTTCGAGCACCCACTCATCCACCTCGATGGCTTGCTGTTTGCAGAACTTCTCAAGGATGGCTTGTTGGTTCCGCAAGTCTGGTTTTTGCGCCTGACTGGATACACGGCAATAGGCGATGGTCACTCTGGGCTTATGCTGCCGAGGAAGCCGCAGCGCCGCCGCCAACTCCTCATCTGTGTAGTATCTCCGGTTGGTAATCGTCCGTTTGGCAGGCAGAATCCCCAACCGGTCCCATTTTTGGATGGTCTTGACTGAGACTCCAACCCGCTTCGCAAACTGTCCAGGTGTATACATACTTCCATATTACTACCTGTTCACGTAGAAAGTCAAGGCCTAGATTTCACCTCCATTTGTAACCATCCATCTCTCGCGTCGGCAGGACGAGCGAGCACGAGTAATCGCCCCTAAACGGCAGTTAATCCGCCATCAACAACCAGGCACATGCCCGTCGCATACGAGCTATCGTCTGAAGCTAAAAATAGTACAGAACGTGCGATTTCTTCAGGTTGTCCAAAACGACCAAGAGGGTAGCGACTCAGCCTTTGAGCCAACCTTTCTGGAGTATCGTTCTCAATCAGCCGTTGGCCGAGCGGAGTCATCGATGTGCCAGGAGCGATGCAATTTACACGGATGCCATATTGGGCAAAATCAGCAGCCATTGCGCGTGTCAAACTGATAATTGCCCCTTTGGCTGCGGAGTAGGCAGACATGTGTTGCAGTCCAACGAGACCTGCCACTGACGAAACATTAATGACCACTCCCCCGCGTCCACTTTCGATTACAGCCGGAAGTGCATACTTCGAACATAAATATGCACCGCGCACATGGACGGCGAATGTGCGATCCCAGGTTGCTTCATCAGACTCGATAACCGTGCCAAAGGATTCAATACCCGCATTGTTAAATAGAATATCAACGCGCTCGAAGCTGCTCAGAGTAGCTTGAACCATCGCGTCGACGCTTGAAGCAGAGCTTACGTCAGTCTTTGCCCAGATTGCATGACCACCTGCATTGTTGATCGATTCAGCGACCGCCGCCGCCGCGGAACCATTGATATCCGCAAGCATCACCGCTGCACCTTCATGAGCGAAAATGCGTGCCGTGACCTCGCCGAAACCTGAGCCTCCTCCAGTGATAATTGCTACTTTGTCTTTCAACCGCATGATGTATCCTCAGTTGCAACACGGGCAGAGACCAACACCGTGTTCTCCTTCCCAGGGATGTGGAACGGGTTCTTTATCAGGCACTACTTCTGCTTTCCTGCTGCCGCATTTGGAACAGACCCATTGCTCAGGCAGCCGTGTTCCCACCAGGACTAATCCCTGGAACCTGTGTCCGCATTCTGGGCATGCTAACGTTAAAACAGGCATCACACACCTCCGGTTGTGGCTCTCTACAGAAGTCTGATCGATCGCGCTTACTTATCAGGGACACAATCGATCAGACTCCTACATAACGTTAACCGGCTGCTACTGGAGTTCGCGCTAGTTCGCTACGGACGAGCTGCGTCCCAGATACCAGGGCATGCAGTTTGTCAATAGTGATATAGCGTTGGAGCAGGATCAGGCCGCAGTCCGTGGTGAGGCCCAGTTGATCGGCAGGTATGTACTGCAAGATCTGGTGAATACGATCGGCTACCTCTTCAGCGGTTTCGGTGATCGTGCTTTTTACATCAATCACTCCCGCCCAGAACTGCAGGTGTTTGGGCAAGGGGTGCTGTGCAAGTACACTACCAAGACCACTCAGGTCGCGTCGTCGACCGCTAGTCTCAAGGTTCAGCACGTCCATCTTCGCCTGATAGGCTGTTGGGATGACATAGGTACTATCGCCAGGAGTTGGTCCCTTACGCTGTGTGAGGTCAAAAATCTCGCCTGCCTGCGCTGTCTGATCAGGCATGTAGGCAGGTGTGCCACCCCAGTTGCCCCAGCAGACATGACAGATGATCTTGGCGTGCTTGACCCCCTCAATAGCCGCATTGAAAGCTTCGATAGCCCAATCCTCGAAGAAATAGGGCCAGGTAAACTCGTCGAGCTGAATGAAATCGATGCCGAGGGAATCCACTTCCAAGATATCTTCGTTGATGGCTTTGGCAATAGCCATCGCCCGCTCGTGGCTGGATTTGTAGTGGAGGTCGTTGGTTGCCTGGGCAAGCACCTGGATGCCCGTATACTGGACCTTGGTAGGTTTGTTGGTGGCTTTCTTGAGGGCTTTGGCCTGCTCTACCATGATAGCCCCATGCCGCCTGACCTCCTGGGTCAACGTGCCTGCATGCAAACGACTATAGATAGGGAAACCCAGGTAGCCACCTTTGAGGTCGTAGCCCAGGCGCCTGTAGTAGTAATAGAGGGCCTGGTCACCGTAGTTATCGGCATGTACCCGACCGTCGGAAATGATGTCTAGTCCCGCTGTTTCCTGATCGTGGGCTAAGGCCGTGATAACATCTTCCAGGGCTTCCCGCTCAAGAGAATCGGGTGGGTGTTGATCTCCGGTAAAGAACCTGGCAAAGTGCGCGTCCCACCATCGGGGGTTTGGGTAGTTACCAACCATGCTCGTGGGGAGCATGACCTCTTGGCCGCGAATTAACATAGTTGCCTCCAAATGTTCAAGGTAGCCCTTGCGGCTAAACGTCTTTGTTTTGTGACTGACCAACGCAACTAAAACGGACCTACAATAATGAGGTAAATACGCGAGTTTATGCTAAGTGAGTTTTCACCTCCTTTCACTCAATTTGGAATAGCCCTTGCAGCTATAGGCCATAAAACCCGGCTAAACGTCCACGCGATACATGTACTGACGGGTGGGTCAGCAGTGCGTCGAGTACACTGGGCCCGTCAAAACGCCTCAGATCATATTGACACACAATGGTCACTCCTGGATACCTATCCACTAGCGGATTGAGCAGTGCTTCATATTGCATCATGCTTTCAGCACCCGGTGTATTTGGTAGTGACCACGTCATCTCTCCTGTTAAAAACACTCGATCATGCCCTGCGGCCAATGCTCCCAAAATTGCCGACTCCATAAAGGCAAGCATGCGTTGGGCGTCAAAGCGGCCTGTCAGCAAGTAGGCTTCTTCAGGCGGGATAATCCTTAATAACCCAAGATCAACCAGGTCATCTACAGGAAGTCCCTCTTCACGCAGTAGCTCTATGAGACGCTTTGGTGGAGTGCTGTCCTGAATGTAAAGCACTGGCACTCCTGTACTAAGGTGATCTAAAAGATACGATCGCATCATTAGCCACTGTTCGTCCTGATTGATAAAGAACAGGCAGATATGCCGTTCCACGGAAAGTGTATCGGAATTAGCCTCACTTTCTGACACTTGCGCCTCGAGCTGCAGATCGATGGTTTGCATGAACGCCAGTAAATCTTCTTTCAAAAAGCGCCGCTCATTTCGCCCACCCACACGAAAACAGCGTAATTTGCCACTATTGGTCCAACGCCGCAATGAGGTTTCGCTGACTTGTAAGAATTCAGCCGCCTCTGTAATCGTCAAGAATCTCTGTTTTTCAGGCATATAGATCTTTCTTAAATTATTCAATATTGGACTTTGCTCACCTTTACTTAACAAGAGTACTATCCTTCTATCTAAAAGTCAAGCTTTTGTGAGATTGAAGTGAAATATCGGCTTGATCTGGAAGGCCGGGGTCTCCCATGGCATGTATTGCTGCGCGTCGGCCAGGATGTCGAGGCCAGCCCGTAAAACTTGACTTTTAAGCAGAAGCAAAGTACACTTGTTAAAGATCAACTAAGGCCAATATTGATTAATTAAGTATAACTACTATGCCCGAAAAACAGAGAATTCTGACGATTATAGAGGCCTGAGTTCTTGCAAGTCAACGAAACCTCATTGCGTTGTTGGACCAATAGTGGCAAATTACGCTGTTTCTGCATTGCAGCAGATTAGGAGGTACATTCATGACGCGGCTTTTAATGATCGTTTCTAGTGCCCGCAGTATCAACCTCGCATCCGACAAGGGGCATACGACCGGGTACTGGGCGGATGAGGTGCTCAAGCCCTACGACAAGTTCGTAGCGGCTGGTGTGGAGGTGGTGGTTGCCACCCCAGACGGAGCAGCTCCCCATGCCGATCCATTCGGACTCGAGCCCCGGTTCCACTACCCTGACGAAGACAAGGATTTCCTTTCCCAAGTCGTGCGCAGCTTTGCACCCGACATGGATGACATCCTGGTGACGCTCCATCACTTCTCTGAACTGGACTTAATCGCGGCCCGGCGGGTATTCTACGCGCTGGTCGACAGCGGACTCGATCGCGACACAGCCTGGAGCGCCGTTACCAGGGGAGCACGCACAGCCTGGCGCGATGATCGCAACTTCATCGATGTTCTGTCCACCGATTCTGTAGTGACGAGCAGGCTAAGCCCAGAGCACCTGCGAGCCCTCGCTTATGAGGTGCAAGACGAAAGTGCCGCACGGGCGAAGCACATGGCCGAACGGCTCGCTTCTATTGAAGCGCTGCAGCACCCACGTGACCTCAGCGAGATTTCGGACGAGGAGCTTCTCAGCTTCGATGCGGTCTTCTTCCCTGGTGGTCACGGACCCATGGTGGATCTGTCCTCCAATGCTGACGTGGCACGTGTACTTAGATTGCTGCACCAGCGGGGAAAAACGGTAGCTGCTGTCTGCCACGGTCCTGCTGCCTTTCTCTCTGCTGGCTTGGGTCCGGAGGGGGCCTGGCTCTTCGATGGGTACAAGCTCGTTGGCTTCACCGACGAGGAGGAGGACCAAACGCCATATGGCAAGCTGGGCCTCGCCTGGTACCTGGAGAGCGAGTTAAAGAACCGCGGAGCCGTCTTTGACGATGGCGATGCTGCGTGGGTGTCCCATGTGGTAGTCGATCGTAACCTGGTAACGGGTCAGAACCCCGGCTCTTCCGAGGCGGCGGCAGAGGCTATCTTGAAAAAACTGGGGGTAGAGGTCAAATGAACAGTATGGATGTCGCACGTACCTTTTTTGCCAGGATGGACACGCATGACACGAGTGGTGCCCTGGCACTTGTTGCACCACACACAAACGTCGCACTGGTCCCCTTGAACCTTCAAGGAGATGCGGAGAATGTAGGACGCCAGTATTTTGAGCAGCTGATGAGCGCGTTCCCTGACCTCTCAGTGCGCGTGCGGCGGCTCTTCGTCGGAAATGATAACACCGCTGTCGCCGAGATCGCGATTGAGGGGACCCAGGCTGCAGACTTCTTTGGCATTATTAACCAGGAGAAACTGATGGATATTGACCAGGTCTGGTTTCTCCATGTGAACGATGGGGTTATCGATCGCATTAAGGCGTATTGGTGCCAGAATCGTCTCTACCGGCGATTAGGTGTGAAGCGACTGGATCACGTTACTATTACGGCGTGAGAGAGGAGAGATACACATGAGCGTGACGAGTATTCCCAGCGCGGTCGAAGTGGTCACCGCGTTCTTTGATGCCTACCGAGAACACGACGTAGAGCGCATGGTAGAGCTTTGCACAGATAACGCCGACTTCCACTACGTCCCTTTCGAACTATGGGGTAAGCAACGGGTGATTCGGGGGGATGGCAAGGTGCGAACCATCGGCAAGGTCATCTGGACAACGCTTATCGACTCTTTTCCTGACATTACCAACAAGATCATGTATATCACTGCTGATAACGAGGGGAACGTTGCAGCGGAAGTGATGATCTCCGGTACGCAGGCCAAGCCATTTGGCACGATGGGCAATCAAGGGCTGCACTACGACTTGCCGCACGTCTTCTTGTTTCGCATAAACAGGGAGGGCTTGATCGAAGAAATAACAGGCTATTGGGATACCGCCGATTGGTACCGGCAGCTCGGTAGGCTCGAAGTCGACTAACAACCTCAGAGAGATTCACGAATTCATGCAATAAAGGAGGATAACTATGGCTCGCATGAAGCGGGAGGAGTGGTACAACATCGCCCGCGATGTCGATTGGACCAGGTCCTATGTCGACGAGGAGGCTGTCTTCCCAGAGTGGATGTCGGGGAGCGGCAAGGTGCCCCATGAAGCCTGGAAGAGCTGGGATGAACCGTACAAGTGCGCCTATACCGACTACGTAGCCACACAGCGCGAGAAAGAGGGGTCGGTCTACGCGGTCAAGTCTGCCCTGCAGCGCTCCAATGTTTTTGAATCGTTAGACGAGGGCTGGAAGTCGACCGCCAAGGCCCACTTCGGTGCTATCTCGCTGATCGAATACCTGGCCGTCCTGGCAGAGCAGCGTATGGCTCGTTTTGGACTTTCTCCGGCCTGGCGCAACATGGCGGTCTTTGGCACATTGGACGAAATTCGTCACACCCAGATGGACTTGTACCTGGCCCACGAGTTTATCGGCAGGGACCCTCAGTTCGACTGGGCACTCAAAGCCTACCATACCAATGAATGGGGCATCATCGCTGCCCGAGCGCTCTTCGATGGCATGATGCTCGGTCCGGATGCGGTCGATATCGCCATCCAATTGCCTTTCACCCTCGAGACTGGCTTTACCAACCTGCAGTTCGTGGCCCTCGCAGCCAACGCGCTGGACTCGGGCGACATCAGCTTCGCTAACATGATTTCGTCGACCCAGACCGATGAGGCCCGGCATGCACAACAAGGCGGACCGACGCTTGAAATTCTTATGCAACATGACCCCAAGCGAGCACAGTGGACGATCGACAAGATGTTCTGGCTCTCGGCCCGGCTGTTCTCAATCCTCACGGGTCCGGGAATGGACTACTACACGCCTCTTGAACATCGCAAGCAGTCGTATAAGGAGTTCATGGAGGAATGGATCGTCGCCGAGTTCCTCCGCTTGATTGAGGACTATGGCCTGAAGAAACCCTGGTACTGGGACGAGTTCATCGCTGGGCTAGACACCTGGCACCACTCGCTGCACCTGGGTGTCTGGTTCTGGCGTCCCACCGTGTGGTGGAAACCGCAGGCAGGCGTATCGAAAGCCGAGCGGGCCTGGCTGCAGGAAAAGTATCCCCATTGGGAAGAGCAGTGGGGTCCGATCTGGGATACGCTCATTGAGAACGTCAATGCTGGCAACATGCAGGGGACGCTGCCCGAAACGCTGCCATGGCTTTGTAATCTGTGCCACCTACCGATTGGTACCGCTGCTTCCCCGAATAACCCGAAGCATCCTGTGCGTAGCTATCCGCTCACGCATAATGGCTATACGTACCACTTCTGCTCTAAGCCGTGTCGGCAAATCTGGTGGGAGGACAAGGATACCATGCACCAGAAGACCGTCATTGAGCGCTTGCTTACCGGGGAGATCCAGCCGCCGGATGTGGGAGGTATCCTGGCCTGGATGGGGCTCACCCCGGAAGTAATGGGCGACGACGCCTACAATTACAAGTGGGCGGAAGAGTATCGCAAGCCGGCCGCCGCTGCGGGATCATAAGGAGGAGAGTATGCCTGATCCACAACCTGTCCCCATCAATGCCAAGTTTGGCGATGACTTCGTCACTCAGTTGGTCGTTGTCCTGGATACAGATACCATGCGGGAAGTAGCTGCCAAAGTGGCGCACCACGTAGTGGGCAAGCGCCTACCAGCCAGGGACGCGGACATGGTAGTACGCTACCAGGGACACGACCTGTCTCCAGATGTAACGGTTGCCGAAGCAGGTATCGTGCCGCTGCAGAACGTCTACGTCGACTGGGTTGAGAAGGGAGTAACGCCGTGAAGAACGCTGTCGGACCAGTTCTGCGCATGTCTGATGACATCGATGCGATTATCGCGGCCATCGAGGATGACAACCCCGGCACGGAAATTGAGGTCATCGATCGCGGAGCGTACGTCCGCATCCAGGCAGAGCAGCGCATGAAGGTGACCCGTGCCTCGATCGAGCGGCATATCGGACGCGCCTTTGAAATGCGGCAGCTCGAGCCCATGATGTCCGCCTTTGCGGGTCGCATTGAAACTACCTCGGACGCTATTTTGTGGTCGTATAAGCGAGAGGAGGAACTCGTCTGATGAGCCAGACACCAGCACGCAAATTGCGCACCTGGAGTAGATTCGGCCAGATCCGCCGTGTGCCGAGCGAATATGAAATTGTTACGCATGATGCTAATTACACGACCCGTAAGAACCGGGTGGCAGCACTGGAAGGCAATCCCACCGCGCCGGTTAATATGTGGTATCTGACCTATCGTGACCACTCGCCGCTGCAAGCGGAGGATTGGCATGGTTTTCGGGACCCTGATGAACTCACGTATCGCAAGTATGTGACGATGCAGGACGAGCAGGAGACGGTTGTGGAAGGTATCCTGGATGAGTTCGGCAAGGTGAACCACGACGCCAACCTGTCACCACGGTGGTTGCGTGTGCTCTCAACCGTTTTTACACCTATGCGCTACCCTGCCCACGTCTTCCAGATGATGCAGGCGTATCTGGGCCAGATCGCACCCTCCTCCTACATCACCAACTGCGCGGGATTCGCTGCCGCTGACCAGTTGCGCCTGGTATCGCTCGTAGCATATAGAACGCGTCAACTCCAAATTACTCACCCAGATGTAGGATTTGCAACCGGTGAGCGCCAGACCTGGGAGACACACCCGGACTGGCAACCCACGCGCCGTGCACTGGAGACCGCGCTCGTCGCTTATGACTGGGGTGAGTGCTTGGTTGCCGTCAACCTCCTCCTGCGCCCTACGCTCAGTGAAATGCTGTTGCGGCAGATGGGGATCGTGGCGGACGCGAACCATGATCAACTGACCTGGCTACTCCTGTCTAACCTGTCCATCGACGCTGAGAGGAATGCTCGCTGGAGCGCTGCGCTCGCTCGCTATGCCATTTCACAGCGACCAGAGAACGCATCAGTACTCCGGCACTGGGTCCAGCGCTGGACTCCCAGGGCAGACGAGGCGGCAGCGGGACTGGCTCATCTACTGGCCGAGCTTCCAGAGGTCGGACGGGACGCGGACACGACCTTGGCCGCAGCGAAGGCGGCACGCGAACGCGTACTGTCCGAAGCAGGCGTACTGGCAGCCATAGATTGAAGCGTATGGATCAGACAAGCGACATTTTGGCGAATCGCCCAGGACCTATGCTCAAAGGCTGCTGGATTTGCACGTGGCGGCCATTAGAGATACGAGCAAATGGTAAGAGAAAGGGTTGAGCGATGCAGCGGTATGAGATCATGCCATTTGACGATCTCTGGATTGGGGAGATGCTAGATGTCGAGGTCGGAGGTGTGAAGATCCTGTTGTTGAACGTGGAAGACGAGGTCAGAGCTTACCTGGATCGGTGTCCTCATAGAGCTTCAGCGCTAAGCGAAGGAAATCTCGAGGGCCTCACACTAACCTGCGCCACGCATTTGTGGGAGTTCAATGCCTTGACTGGACGAGGGATCAACCCGGAAAGCAGCGAGTTGATCCGGTTTCCGGTTCACATAGAGAACGGAATGATCTACGTGGAGGTCCCCGAAGCAGGAGCCATTCCGCAGCACGTGGATCAGGGCGAGGACTGACAGGTCCATAGTGAATCGTCTCTACAAAGATGAGTCGACGCCAGCCGCGCGGTGCAGGCCAGCGAATCGCATGAAAGTGAGAAGGTCCTATGCAGCAGCAATTCGTGATTGTTGGGGCCAATCTGGCCGGGGGTATAGCGGCCATTACCCTCAGGGAAGAAGGTTTCGACGGCGAGATCGTGCTCATAGGCGCAGAACCGTACCCGCCCTACGAACGGCCTCCGCTTTCTAAGGAATATCTCCAGGGCAAGAAACCTTTCGAGGAGGCCTTGCTCAAGCCGGACAGCTTCTATGTTGACCACAACATCCACACACAGTTTGGTGTCCGCGCAACCCGGATTGACACGCGTGAGCAGGTGGTCGAACTGGAGGATGGTGATCGTGTGCCTTATCACAAGGTGCTCGTTACCACAGGGGTACGTAACCGCAGGCTGCGCGTTCCTGGAGCTGACCTTGAAGGGATCTACGAACTGCGCACGGTGGCTGACTCCGACCGCATCCGTGCTGAAAGCAGGGGTGGTCAGCGGGCAGTGCTCGCCGGTATGGGGTTCATAGGCTGTGAGGTAGCGGCGTCGTTGCGCTATCACGGCGTGGATGTCACGGTGGTCGAGTTTTTCAAAACGCCGTTGTTTCGCGTGCTAGGCGAGCAGGTGGGACGGGTCTTCGAGGCCTTCCACCGTGAGCAAGGGGTACAGATGTTCTTTGAGGAGTCGGTGGCGGCGTTTGAAGGCACGCGTCGCGTCCGGCGAGTGGTGACGAGCACTGGCCGACGGCTAGAATGTGACTTCGTGGTTGTCGGCGTCGGGGTTGAGCCGGTCACTGATATCGTGGCCGGTTCCGGAGTGAAAATCGAGAATGGTATCGTAGTTGATGAGTACTGCCAGACCAACGTGGAGGGCATTTATGCTGCAGGAGATGTGGCCAATCACTTTCATCCTGTTTTTGGACGGCTGATCCGGGTCGAACACTGGCAAAATGCGATCCACCAGGGACGGGCCGCTGCTCGTAATATGCTCGGCAAGCGGGAGCCCTACGAAGACGTACATTGGTTCTGGTCTGACCAGTACAATTACAATGTGCAATACGCGGGATTCCATGGTGGCTGGGACGATCTAGTCGTGCGCGGCAGTCTGGATGAGCGCACTGGCGTGGTCTTCTACATGCAGGAGCAGCGCATAGCCGCCGCAATTGCTTTCAACCATGGCAGGGATGTGCAGCGTGTGATGCCTTTGATTAAAGCGCGAGTCCAGGTTGATCCCGCAACGCTGCGGGATGAAAATGTCGACCTCCGTTCGCTTATGCCGGGAGCAAAGCCGATACGGACCCACCAGCATCGCGTCGTCCCCCGTCCGGTGGCGCGTCCAGGCGAGGAGGTTAGATGATCAGATAGCCGGGGGAGGGCCTGCGCAGGAGCTCTAATTCGTCCACGCCGAGTGCCTCGGCCAGTCGGCTCAACTCGCCAGATTCGGGCTTGTATTGCCCCTGCTCCAGCGCCTTGATCGTAGCTTCGTCCAGGTCAGCACGCTTCGCTAGCTCTAATTGCGTGAGTCCTGCTTTTATGCGGGCCTCCGCTACTGCTGCCCCGAGTTGGGCACGGGATACCAGCATGGTCATCATCTCCTCTCGTTGGTCAGGATCGACAACAGTGATACTACAGCGTAAGATTACCATAGATTACTACTGATTACCAACGGTATATAGTCCGAGGAGAAAGAGCCATGGAAGGCGATGCGATCAATGTGATGGGCTACGATGTCTCGCCTGTGGAGGTCGAAGAAGGCTTGCGTCTACATCCAGCGATTGAGGAAGCAGCGGTGATAGGTGTGCCTGATGCCTATCTCGGTCAGACAATAAAAGCCTTTGTTTCTCTCAAGCCCGAGGCTCAAGCAACGCCGAAGGAGATCATCGCCTTCTGTAAGGCGCGGATGCCGAGGCACCAGTATCCGAGACAGGTCGAGATCGTCGATGAACTCCCCAAAAGTGAGGTGGGTGAGATCCTGCGCTACAAACTGCGCGCGCAGGAATCAGCTCGGCTACGCGGTCAGTTCCGGCCGCAACCGTGAGACTCATAACCTGGCACACCGGGTGTTGCTTATCGGTTGTCATATTGGCAAAACGTCTTGTGTTTATTTACGCCGCTCTGACAAGCGGCGTACCGGCTATTGCACGCACGATGTCGGCGAGCTGCGTCACGAACTGCTCTTCGTTATCCCAATAGTTGTGGGCCTGTAATCCCCCACCAGCGCTCTTTACGACATTATCCACTTCGCGGTCATCAACCTTGATCCCGCTGGGCTCCTCGCTATTGAGATCAATGCGGCTGAACAGTTTCTCGACCGATGGTACTATCTTATCACCCACGCGCCAGGAGATGGGTGGATCCAGTGGGTCAGCAACGGGGTCGCGCCGATCCCAGAAATTGTACCAGGGCTCGACCGGATAGAGGCACTGGATCTGGTTTCCCCAATGGAAGAGATCAACATACTTGCGTTACGGACTACCAGCTGTGACGAATGCCCTGATTTTAGTGGTGACCTCTTGTGGCAGGTAGCGTAAGACATCAAATGCAATCACCGTTCCACTGCTATGCGTGTTGAGAACAATACTGTCTACGTCTTCACGACAGGCGAGACGCATGAGTGCTTCATACACAAAACTCCGCACCCGCTCGCGTTCCTCGTTGTGACAGACATAACATGCCACATCATCCTCAAGACTTCTTAACATTGACAGCAGCCCAGGAGCTGGTGCAGGCGCAGCTAGCCCGTGTTGTCCCAGTTGTTTGACGGACCTGGACCCCAGATCGGAGCGCGGACGAGAACTGATGGGTTCCTGGCCCGGGGCAGTATGATGTCCGATCATCGCCAGCCCATCAGCCAGAGCCGCATGTATCAGCCTCAAGGCACTGCCATAGTGCGAAGCGGAAAAGAGGGACGTCTCAAGGGTAATCAGCGTCGCACCAAGCTCTGGCCCCATTGGTTCCAGATTCGAGTAGACCAGCGCGACATGGGAAACAGACCCATCGTGGGCAGCCAGGGGAGCAGCTGTTGTGTCAACACGCTCCTTATCGCCGCACCAGACACCGAGGCGCTTCAGTCCCTCTTCGCGAGTGGCAATGCCTTTATCATCGAGCCAACGGCTTTGCACGTAAATGGCGCCATTATCGCCAGGATTGCTGCGTCCTTGCTCTCGATTGGGATCATCACTGAGTTGTTCTGCGAGGCACTTCTTGAGATGCTGATGTAAGGGGTCAGCATAGCCAGAGTTATCTACTCCAGCCCGAGGTGGTTGCTCAAAACCAACGCCATGTAGTGTTACCAGGCAAGTAATCTTGGAAGCCATAGCTTCTGCCCTCCACTTCTTCGCTGTGACGAGCGGATAATTTATATACAGTTCGCCTAACATGTTGGAGGAACATACAGTTGTCACTACACAAGGACATAATGCGGGCGGGTATTTGTGAGGGATAACCTCCAAAACCGCTCATGCCTGCTGACGCACGTCGCCTGTGAGAAAACGAGTGAGAACTCTCTCGCTCTATATCTTCATTCAATACATTGACGACGCATCTGGAGAATTTTTGCGGATGAATCGATATTTGCAATGGGGTCGTGCGGAGATACGGCAAAACTCATTGACAAGCTTGCCAAGCATCCCGCACGCACTAGAGAGGTTCAATGACGGGGTGCGTCCGGCGGACTATTATAGTTGCCAAAAGCCTAGACAAGTATTGCCTTGCCTACACCCTTGACCTTGACCTACGCCCGTTGACGAACGAACTAGGCGGGCGGCGGGTCCTACGGCCAACCGTTTTGTATCTTCCATGCCTCGTGTCGCTGTAGCAGCAAGGCTTTGACTTCCTTCCTCTCCTTGCAGGCGCGCAGTTCAGCGTCTCCCCAGCGATGCTCGATGTTGATCGCCGCGTTGAGATCGGCATGCGTGCTGTAGCCACAGACCACACAGCAAAACGTTTGCTGGTTGGGCCGGTTCGCACGGTCGACATAGTGACAGACACTGCACTCCTGCGAGGTATAGGCGCTTCTGACCCTGATGGCGGCGACTCCTCGTTTGGCGGCATTCCAGGCGATCTGCTTGGGGATGTGCGCCAGGTTGGAGGCGTACAAGTAGGCGTTCATGGCACGTGCCTTGTACTTCATCGTGGCGACCGACAGGTGTTCGTAGGCGAACTGGCAACCCTGGTGCTCTTTAAAGCACTGGTTGACCGCCCGGTTAATCGATTGCCGCACGTGGCGGGCGAGCCGCTGCCCGCTCTTGCTGCTCGTGGAGGGGAGCTTTTTGACCCCTTTCTTCTCCAGGCACCTGCGCAACTTCGCCTTGCGCCGCCGCTTCTCGCGGTCGCGCTTCTGCCGCTCGCGCAGTTTGCCGTGAAAGGTGCCGTAGTGCTTGCCGTCGCTGGTCGTGACGAAGTTCGCAATCCCGACATCCACGCCAACCACCGGGGCAGACGGCGCGGTGTGGACCGGGATGACCTTGTCGTAGGAGAGCGTCAGCCACCAGCCATCAGCGCGCTTGTTGAGGGTGACGCTGGTATTGATGGTCTTACCTTTGAGCGCCTCGCGGTGGTAGGCGGCTAGCTTGACCGGGAGCAGCAACTGCTTGCGGAATGCGAGTGTGCTGATCTTCAGCCAGTAGTCAAAGGTGGAGTCCTGCGCGGGTTCGAGCTCGACAACGTTGGCATTGGCCTGGATGCAGCTCTGCCGCAGCGTGGGAACGTTCCATTCTTTCCAGGCCGGTTCTTTGGCCTCTGCATCCAGGGTGCCCTCCGTCTCTTGCTCGTGGTAGTCCAGCAGGTCGTCTGCATAGTCCTGGTAGGCCTGTGCGCGATTGGTACGCCAGGACCGGGCAATGCCTGCCGCCTGCTGGATGGCCACCCGAGGCCCTCGTTCAGAGAGGGGGGTGGCAAAGAGCGGAGCACGTAACTTATTCGGACGCTCCTCGGTACAGAACAGGGTGACGTACTGCTGGCAGAGCGGCACGTAGACCTGGGCGAGGTCATCCAGGGCAGTGAGCTTGCCCGTATTGGCCGCTTCCAGCCGGATATGGGTCACGGCCCTGGTGATCGTCTGCGGGTCGTAGGGTCCGGTGCGGCGATGCTTACGCTGCTTCATGGGCATGGCTCCTGCATGATTCTAACGTTTGGGCATCTTGTTCAGAGACCTCAATTTTGCTCTTCTTACACAGTAACATGGTCCCTTTTCCTGAAAGCACTTCCTCTTCTACTCTTCTTCCTGGGAGGGAAAGATGTGGTGATCTTTCCCTCTCCGTGTTGCCGGTTTCCCTCACCTGCTGCGAACCTGTGCCGCTCTCAGGCAGAACTCCCTGCTGGTTTACGCAGAAAGCGCTGCGCGGTAGGCAAGGCCACCTGTGCTGCGCGGGCCAGAGCGCGGCCCGAATAGGGCTGGCCTGCTGCCTCAAGCCGGCGATAGGCTGCTTCCAACCGCGCTTGACGCGCTTCTCGCTCCACCTGCGCGGAGGTGGCCGTCTTGCCACGCAGCTTTCGCAGAAAGACCGCCACCACGTTCGTGGGGAGGCCCGTTTCCTGGGCAAGCAGGCGCATCGTGACCGCTCTCCCCTGCGCTTCGATGCGCTGGCAGGCGTACAGCAGCGTCGCCTCGCGCTCAGGCGAAAGCCTGGGCAGACGACACCCTGGCAGCGAGATGCATGGTTTCCGTCGCGCTGGCTGAGGGTCGCCTGCCCGCTGACCAGTGCTCGCAGGCGCAGCAAGGCATCAGAGGCGGTGGTATGTACCAGGGAATGACTGATGCCCAGTGCACAGGCGATCTCACGCTCGGTGTGGGGGCGCTCATCTCCCTCAACAAGCCCATAGCGCAGACGCAAAATGCTCTGGGCACGTGGGGAGAGGTAGGAGAGCAAGGCCTCCACCTGCTCGTGGGTGTGCGGGTCACACACCGGCGGAGCCGCCTGAGAGGGAGCTTCTTCGGCCCGAACCTGGGCTATCGCAACCAGCGGCGCGCCAATACGCAGGTGGTCAATCTGATTCTGGTGGGCATTCTCCTCTTCATGCTGGTGATCCAGTTGCCTCTAACAGCCTATGCTCTGGGGGCGCAGGTGGACGTTACGCTGGTAATTTGCCTGACGGTATCCATCTTGATCATGTTCCTGGGCAACTACCTGGGCAAACTGCGGCGCAACTTCTGGGTCGGCATTCGCACGCCGTGGACGCTCGCCAGTGATATTGTATGGGAGAGGACGCACCGCCTGGGCGGCTGGCTGTTCGTGCCGGTCGGCTTTATCAGCCTGATTACCAGTTTCTTCCCACCCCTGCGCTATATCGGCCTGTTCGTGCCGCTTATCGTTGTAGTAATCGTTCTGGTGGTGTATTCCTATATCGCTTACCAGCTTTACACTGTCGGTGGCAGAGAGCCGCTTGTAATTATTCCCATTTCTTTGCAGTCGTCTGGACTCATAAATTTGCAGTAAAGGGTTTCTCGCACGCTCAAAATCAGAAGGGCAAAAGTAGAGTTTTTTGACGGTTTGGACTTATAAAATTGCAGAAAGTTGAAAATGGACGCATAAGCTTGCAGTAAGTTGTAGGCGAGTACAATCTAAAAACGCGGTGAGGACCTTGTTTTTGAGAATGGACGTATCAGGTAGCCGGTACAGGAATAAGCATTTCTGTGAGGTGGCAATTCCTCCAGAGCATCCTGGCTGTTCCTTAACCCAGGCATATTGACGACTGAGCCTGAGCGGAAAATCGAACGCCATTGACACAGCAACTAACAAACCGTATTCTTTAAGAAGACAGGTTAAGTAGGTCGTAATACGCTTAGTTCAGTTCCATCTCCCGCTCACTCAAGAGAAGTCATTGCTGACGACGATCTATGCCTTTAACCGTGCAACCAAATTAATAGCGAAGTTGCCACGGAGGGCCTCGAGCAGTAGAAGCAGCCCTGGGCAACGCGAGACATCGGTTTTCGACGGTGAGACTAGTAGAGTGCACCTCTACTTTCCTGCGGGTCAAGTGTGGGGAAGCAAAGGGTGCGCGCTAGAGTTAAGAACGCCTGGCAATGGCCAGGAACTACGAAAGGGCAGGAAAAACCAATGGTTGATACCCAACTTGGATCTGGAGGATTAGGCCTTTCGAGTTCGCCCGCAATTCAGCACCCGTTAGAGCCGCTGACGGCCGAAGAGCTTGGTGCCGCGGTCGCCCTCGTTCGCGAAAAGCGGCAGCTGAGCGATCACTTCCGCTTTGTCTCGGTAGCCCTGCATGAGCCGCCCAAGGACGTTGTGCTCAGCTTCAAAGAGGGCGATAAGGTCCATCGCGAGGCATTTCTCAAGCTGCTCGACAATACCGACGGCGCGGCATACGAGGCCATCGTAGACCTCACAGCAGACGAGGTCACCTCCTGGAAGCATCTTCCAGGCGTGCAACCCTCTGTTATGTTAGATGAGTTTTTCGAGTGCGAGCAACTGCTCAAGTGCGACAAGGCGTTCCAGGCTGCCCTCGCCAAACGCGGCGTCACGGACATGGATATGGTGATGGTCGATCCCTGGAGCGCCGGGTATTATGGCCTCGAAGAGGAGCCGACGCGACGACTTGTGCGAGCGCTCACCTGGGTGCGAATCGGATCTCCCGATGATAACGGCTACGCGCATCCCATCGAAGGAGTACGTGCCATCGTTGATCTCAACCGGATGGAGGTTGTGCGGATCGAGGACGACGGTGTCATTCCCTTGCCACCGGAACCAGGAAACTATTCGGGGGAGACGGTTGGCACGATGCGCACCGACCTCAAACCAGTGGAGATTACCCAGCCTGAGGGACCCAGCTTTACGGTGCGGGGGCACGAAGTCGCCTGGCAGAAGTGGCGCTTCCGCATCGGGTTTACTCCACGTGAAGGGCTCGTGCTCTACACGATCTCCTACGAGGACCAGGGGCGCATCCGACCCATCCTGTACCGGGCAGCACTGGCGGAGATGGTGGTGCCCTACGCCGATCCCAGTCCAAACCAGTGGCGCAAGAACGCCTTCGATGTGGGGGAATACGGTGTGGGTATGCTCGCGAATGCGCTGGAGCTTGGCTGTGACTGCCTGGGTGAGATCCGCTATTTCGATGCCCATATGGTCGACAGCCGCGGCAATGTTGTGCCTATGCCGAACACAATTTGCATGCACGAAGAGGACTTCGGCCTTCTCTGGAAGCATATCGACTGGCGCACGAATAAGACGGAGGTACGCCGCTCGCGGCGTCTGGTCATCTCATTCATCGCTACAGTTGGCAATTACGAGTACGGGTTTTACTGGTATCTCTACCAGGATGGGAGCATCCAGTACGAGGTGAAACTCACGGGTATCATGAGCACCGGGGCGGTTCCGCCCGGCGTGATTCCCAAGTACGGCAAGCTTGTCGCACCAGGGCTCAATGCGCCGAACCACCAGCATATCTTCAATGTGCGACTCGATATGATGGTGGACGGTCTTAACAACTCGTTGTACGAAGTGCATTCAGAGTCCGAGCCACTCGGTCCCGAGAACCCGCATGGCAACGCCTTTTTCGCGAAAGCAACGCTGCTTTCCCACGAGTTGGAGGCACAGCAGGTGATCGATCCCCTCTCGGCTCGCTACTGGAAGATCGTCAATCCTACCGTCAAGAACTGGCTGGGCGAGCCGGTAGGGTACAAGCTCATTCCTGGCGAGAACACGCTCCCCTTCGCGCACCCCGAATCAAGTGTGATGCAACGTGCCGGCTTTGCCCGCAAACACCTCTGGGTCACTCCCTATGCGCCAGCAGAGAACTTCCCGGCAGGAGACTATCCAAATCAGCACCGTGGTGGGGACGGGTTACCTGCCTGGACAAAGAGCAACCGGGATATTGAGAATACCGACGTGGTAGTCTGGTATACTATGAACGCTCATCACGTCTCGCGCACGGAAGACTGGCCGGTGATGCCCGTATCTACGATTGGCTTCACGCTCAAACCAACTGACTTTTTCGACCGCAGCCCTGCTCTCGACGTACCGCCTCCACCCACGCATGGAGATCACTGCGTCCACGAGCACTGACACCCGCGATGCCGCTGCGCGCGTCCACACAGCGGCATCTGCCTGTTATCCTTTGGTCGCCTGGACCGGATCACTGACCCTGTGGACGAATAGCCAAGGAGATATGCAATTGTCTACGCCAAAGACCACCTCCGTTGAGGGTGGAGGGATCACCCTCAGAAATGACGCAATTGGCTTGCCCGGTGTGTTATTTCAATCCATCACGGCCATGGCACCGGCCGCGGCGGTCGCTACCGCTCTATCGCCCGCCATCCCTTTTGCCGGAGCATCGCTCCCGCTGGCCGTCCTGCTGGCAACGATCGCCTGCGCCTTTATCGCCTCCAGTATCGGTCAGCTTGCCATCCATATTCCCTCGGCGGGGGGCATGTATACCTACATCAGCCGCAGCCTGGGGGCCAGGTGGGGCTTTATGTCCGCCTGGGTCTTCTTAATCGCCCAGCCGCTCTTGCTCCCCTTGGTGGCAATCATCTGGGGGCCCTATGCCGAAAGCCTTGTTCAAACCCTGACGGGTGTCGATATCCCCTGGTACGTCTATTCCATCCTGGGAATTATGC
>Ga0207646_10000985_pt1 | contig 36586 bp, 31 predicted proteins | sample KBSK5502metaG_FD_184343 | JGI IMG/M metagenome (GOLD analysis project Ga0207646, IMG submission 184343) | Corn, switchgrass and miscanthus rhizosphere microbial communities from Kellogg Biological Station, Michigan, USA - KBS K5-50-2 metaG... | ecosystem: Host-associated > Plants > Roots >... | reverse complement strand
GCGCAATGCCAGCGGTAGATCGCGAACATCGACATCGCTGTAAACGAATGGGCCGATTGGCGTGTAGGTGTCGAACGACTTGCAGCGCCCGAATTGTTTTTCCGACTTCTGTAAATCGCGGTCGCTAATGTCGAGACCGATGGTGTAACCGAAAACAAAATCGAGGGCTCGTTCGGCCGGGACATTTTTGGCGGTACGCCCAATCACGATTCCCAGTTCGGTTTCGAAATCGGTTTGATGCTCTGGAAATGCAATCTCGATGTTGCCGTTGTGCGGTAAAAGCGAGCTCGGCGCCTTAAACCAAATCAACGGCGTTCCGAGCGGCGTCCGTTTCATTTCGGCAATGTGATCAGCGTAATTCAACCCGACCGCGATGAGCTTCCACGGTGCGACCGGAAGATCGACATCAACTCTGGTCAATTTCCGGACTTCACGAGTCGGTTGAATGTCGATCCAGTACGGCTTTGCCAAGACGTGGACATCCTCTCCGCGGACTTCTCCGTAAAAGAACTGATTGCCACATTTAAATCCGCCGAACGTTCTCATCGCGTGTCATCCCGAATCCCGCGGCTGCGGGATGAGGGATCTCACAATCGAAGCGAAGACTACATAGATTAATTTGTGTGATCCATCACCGGGTGAGGGATTCCTCTCCCGCGCCTGCGGGAACGGAAGACATAGCTGTTATCACCGCGGCACAATTGCCACAAAATCGCGCACAGGTTTTTCCTCGGCGATGGAAAATGCGCTGCCATTCGCGCGCTTAAACCAAAAGGCGCTGGAGGAGCCGCCATCGAGATTGAGCGCCCGTTGGATTTTGAAATCCGGAGTCAAAGTAGTCGAAAGAATGTTCGACAGATCCGCCAGGGTCACGTCCGAGCAAAATCCCAAAGCGGCTTTGTCCCCCGCTCCAATGGCCGCAAAAGTGCGACGTGCTGCGCGGGTTAATTCCAAACCGCGCACCGATTTTCCAAGATCGACAATCATCGGACCGGACTCGACCGCGGCCTCCGGTTTTTGCGCGAGTAAAAATTCGGCGACGCGCGAAATTTGAACTTTCTTGGCTGACCCGCTGAGCACGCCGCTCAGTAAACGCGCCTTTTGCAGCGGCGCGATCATCGTTCCATCGACAATCAATAGTCCGATCGGTTTGTAATCAGGGTCGAAATAGCCGCCGTTCACAGCGGCCAGAAAATTTCCGCGGCTCATCGCTTCTTCCAAATCCAGCCGCGGCTCAGTCGATTGATCTATGATGTGAAGGCGACACGATTTCGTTGAAAAAATCGCGAGTTCGAGCGAGGCGCGATCGCCCGAGCCGGAATGCTCGACTACGATGTAGCGATGTTCGAGTCCTTTCGCCGGCGACGGTTCCGATTGACTCGAAATTTGTGTCCACTGCGCCCGCGCAGCGATCGCGGAAATAATCAGCAGCAGCGCGACCTGGCTAAGCTTTCGCACCGTACTTGTCGATCAAAGCTTGAAAGCGCGGATCGTTGCGGAGCGGATCCCAAAGCGGATCGACTTTGAGGACCGGAACGTTGACGGTACTTGGGCGTTGCAATAACCCGTCCAGCAGCCCAATCGCACCGTCCGCATCTCCAACGAGGGCGTGAATTTCCGCCGCAGTCGAAGTGATTTCCGGCCCGCCAAATGCATCCTTGGTTTCCGGAAGCATTTCTTGCGCGTGTTTGATTGTAGTAAGAGCCGCTTCTTTTTCGCCAAGCCGCGCCAGAACTCCGGCAAGCTGAGCATGAGCCTCCGCCGCATCCGGATTTTTTTTGACCAAGTCTTCGGCAGCCACTCTTGCCTTAAGCAAAGCTTCACGCGCGCCGCTCTCATTTCCCAGCACGTGTCTTATCGCGCCGATGGCGTAGTACTTCCCGCACAACGCGCCTGGAAAACCATTCAGAACTCCGTCTTGTAGTTGTTCGGCAATGTGCTCCGCTTCCTCGAATTTCCGTTGCAGTATCAACATGCTGACATACTCGCTCGTGATCTTGCTTTGCAGAGCGGTGGTTTTCGGAATGGCTTTGATCCTGGCAACAATCTTTTCCGCAGTCTGGAAGTCGCCCTTCTCTTCAATCGCGAACTTGGCTTTGTAACCCAAGGCGGCGAGATCGTTTGGGTCCACCGCAAGCGCTTTGTCGATCGTCTTATTCGCGGTGTCAAAATTGCGCTGCAGTTCGTAATTGATTGCCAAATTCTGAATCGACCAGGTGTCTTTTGGGCTCAGGCTGACCGCCTTCTCCAGACTCGAATTCGATTCATTCCATTTTCCCTGCCGCCGCTGGATCGCTCCCAAGGCAAGATAGACTTCTGACTCATTCGGCAAGCCACGTTGCGCGACTTCGAATTCACGCGCGGCTGTTTCGAAATCGTTATCGATATAGTAGGAAGCGAAACCGAGGGCGAGATGCGCTTCGGGCAACTCGGGCTGCAATTGGATTGCGCGTTGAGCCAGGGTTCGCGCCTTCGTCCTCGTATCAGGGCCGCTATTGAAAGTGTGCACGATCCAGCTCTCGAGCTGCGAGTAACGCGCAAACGCGAGGGCAAACTTCGGATCGAGATCGATGGCATGCTGGTACATCTGTTCGCCCTCTTTTAATTTCTCGATGTCCTCGACTGACTTACTCCAAAGATCGTGCGCCCGAATATACGAAAGATAGGCTTCACTATTCTGCGTCGGTTTATTTTCGATTTGCGCCTTCTCCGTCGGCGAAAGTTTTGCCTGCAGTTCGCCCACGATCTTTTGTGCCAAATCGGTTTGAATCGCGAACACGTCCGTCAAGTCGCGGTCGTAATCGTTTGCCCAAAGATGTTCGTCCGTCGTTGCATCGATCAACTGCACGTTGACGCGCACTCGATTTCCCGCGCGTCGGACGCTGCCTTCAAGGATGGTCGAAACCCCAAGCGTTTTTCCGATCTCGCGAACATTCGACGTGTGCCCGCGATAAGACATTACCGACGTCCGTGAAATCACCTTCAGGTCCCCGATCTTCGACAAGTTGGTCAGGATGTCGTCCTGGATCCCGTCCGCGAAGTAAGCGTTCTCTTTTTCATCGCTCAGGTTCTCAAATGGTAAAACCGCGATCGACTTGTCGATCTTGTGTGCGGCCGCGCGGGGTAAAACAAAGAATCCAGCGGTTATCGAGATGACAACTCCGGCAGCTGCAAGCATCAGGATGTTGCGACGTCGATGTGCTCCGGATGCGACGGACGGCGTCGCCTTAATTCCTTGCGGCGTCACATCGAATACCCATGCGAGAACGAGCGCTAACGGAAAACCGATCAGCAGCAGCGCGATGACCACCCGAATCACCGAGTTCGAAATGTCGAAAACCGGAAGGACCTGAGCCAGACCTTGTGCGAGGGCCCAGCCGGCAACGATGTAGGCGATCGCGACGCGATAAACCTTGCGCCGCTTCAATTCCTCGAAGAAGCCGCTCATAGCAACAGATTCAGGTTGGTTAACGTTCAACGGCAACTGTTAGACAGGCAAGTCAAACGCCTCGTTCACTTGACGCCAGTTGCGAAAATAGTCTGAAACTGCGGATTCTGCTTCTCGTGCGAGACCACGCTTACTTCGATGTCGCGAAAGCCGGCACCCTCCAGAAGCTCATGTAATTTCACTTCGCTGAAGCCTAACCAGCGATCGGCATAAAGTTCGCGCGCTTTTTCGAACCGGTGACTCAATAAATCCAGCACAACGACGCGGCCATTCTTTTTCAAAATACGGTGCGCGGCCTGAATCGCTCGTTCTGGTTTGAGCGCGTGATGCAACGCCTGGCTCAAAAGCACAAGGTCCACACTGTCCTTTTCAACTGGCGGATCCTCCAAATCGCCCAACCGATACTCGAGATTTTTAAAGTCGTGCTTCTTCGCCAGCTGCGAACCGAACTCCACCATCTTCGGTGAATTATCGATCGCGATAACTTTACGCGCGCGCTTCGCCAGCAATTGGGAAAGTGTTCCTTCGCCCGCGCCAAGATCGACGATCGTCAGCCGGGGAACGAGCGAGATCAACGCGTGCGAGAGCGCTTTCCACGATCGTCCCGGGACGTAACTGCGACCGAACTTGCCGGCCAGTTCATCGAAATACTCACGCGCTTTGTCCTGACGCTTGCGCAAAGCGAGTTTCAACGCCGTCTGGTCGCGGCCGGTTTCGGGAATTTCGCGGGCGAGAATCTCGATCATTTGTTGCACACGACCGCGAGCACCATTTCGGCCCGCGCGTTTAGTCGCGCCGTAGTAAACGTTCTTGCCCGCTCGGCGATCTGCGACGACACCGGCGCGTTTCAATTGTGCGAGATGACTGGAGATCCGCGATTGGCCCATGTTCAGAATCTGCTGCAGCTCGGCCACCGAAAGCTCTTCTTCTTCGAGCAAAAGAAGCAATCGCAGCCGGGTCGGGTCGGCCAGCAGCCGCAGCAAATTAATGGTTGACGTCATCAGCGGTCTGAGACGATATATCTACATATCATGATCGGTCAATATGTTGCCTGTGACTTGATTTCTGTTCTCGTCACCCGTCACTAGTCCACTCGTCACTTCCTCTCATGTCGCGCCGCTACATCTTTTCCTCCGAATCGGTCACCGAAGGTCATCCCGATAAAGTTTGCGATACGATCAGCGATTACATTCTCGATGCCTGTCTCGAACAGGATCCGCTGAGCCGGGTCGCTTGCGAAACCCTCGCCAAAGGCAACCTCGTTGTGCTCGCTGGCGAAATTACCAGCAACGCCAAGTTCGATTTTGAAGAGCGCGTTCGCGATGCCATCCGCAGCATCGGTTATGTAAATGGCGATTGCATTTTTCACGCCGACACTTGTCGCGTCATTTGCGAAATGAGCGAGCAATCCCGCGACATCAAACAAGGTGTCGACAGTGCCGCCGCGGAAGGAAAGGCAACCACTGAGCAAGGCGCCGGCGATCAGGGCCTGATGTTCGGTTTTGCTTGCAACGAAACGCCGGAGCTAATGCCCGCGCCAATTTCGTTCGCGCACAAACTCGGCCGTGAACTCACGCGGCTGCGCAAAGTCGGCGAAATTCCGTGGCTCCGCCCCGACGCCAAGACGCAAGTGTCCATCGAATACGATGGCTACAAACCGGTACGAGCCACGACCGTCGTAGTTTCGTCACAGCACGCGGCCGACGTGAAGCAAAAGGAAGTGCGAGAAACATTGACCGAGTTGTTAATCAAAAAAGTGATGCCGCGGGAGTGGCTCGACGAGAAAACGGCATACCTGATCAATCCGACGGGCCGGTTTGTTATCGGCGGACCGGAAGGCGACGCCGGCATTACCGGTCGCAAGATTATTTGCGATACCTACGGCGGAATGGGACGCCATGGTGGCGGCGCGTTTTCCGGCAAAGATCCGAGCAAGGTCGATCGCAGCGCTGCATACATGGGCCGATGGGTTGCAAAAAATGTGGTCGCTGCGGGACTCGCGGATCGCTGCGAGGTGCAATTCGCTTACGCCATCGGCCATCCCGATCCAGTCAGCGTCAGCATCGACACGTTTTGCACCGGCAAAGTAGATGACGAGAAAATTGAGCGGGCAGTCCGCGAAGTTTTCAATTTCAAACCGGCTGAAATTATCAAGCAACTCAATTTGCTCCGTCCGATTTACCGCAAAACCACAAACTATGGACACTTTGGCCGAATCGATGATCTCGACGCATTGACTTGGGAGCGAACCGATAATGCGGAGGCGCTAAAGAAAGCAGTGAAGTAGATTGTTATGATCGGCACGAAAACGAACACGAAACAGGATTACAAAGTCGCCGACATTTCGCTGGCGGACTTTGGTCGGAAAGAAATCTCCATCGCGGAAAAGGAAATGCCGGGGTTGATGGCGATTCGCGAGAAGTACGCGCCGCAAAAGCCGCTCGCCGACGTGCGCATTACTGGATCGCTCCACATGACGATCCAAACGGCGGTGCTGATCGAGACACTGGTCGATCTTGGCGCGAGCGTGCGCTGGGCTTCATGCAATATTTTTTCAACCCAAGACCACGCAGCGGCCGCGATCGCCAAGGCCGGTGTGTCAGTCTTCGCGTGGAAAGGTGAAGCGCTCGAAGAATATTGGTCGTCGACCTACCAGGCGATCTCGCATCCGAATGGCAAGGGCCCGCAGCTGATCGTCGATGACGGCGGCGATGCGACTCTTTTGATTCACAAAGGTTACGAGCTCGAAGAAGGCAGCGATTGGGCCAAGACAAAGTCGGCGAACAAAGAGGAGCAGTTCATTAAAGATCTGCTCCTCGAGATCCAGCGCGAAAATCCGTATCGCTGGCACGAGATCGCGAAAGATTGGCGCGGCGTTTCCGAGGAAACGACCACCGGCGTGCATCGACTTTACAAAATGCATCAGGAAAACCGGCTCCTCGTTCCGGCGATTAACGTCAACGATTCCGTCACCAAATCGAAGTTCGACAATCTCTACGGCTGCCGGCATTCGCTCATCGATGGATTGAATCGCGCGCTCGATGTCATGGTCGCCGGCAAAGTTGCGGTCGTGTGTGGCTACGGCGACGTCGGCAAAGGTTGCGCCCAATCGTTGCGCGGCCAAGGCGCGCGCGTCGTCATCACTGAGATCGACCCGATCAACGCGCTCCAGGCCGCGATGGAAGGTTACGAAGTCACGACGATCGAAGAGACGCTCGGCCGCGGCGACATTTACATCAGCGCAACCGGCAACACGGACGTGATTACGATCGAACATATGCAGCGGATGAAAGATCAGGCGGTCGTCGCCAACATCGGCCACTTCGACAACGAAATTCAGGTCGACGCTTTAAACGCAGGCAAAGGCGTGAAGCGGACCAACATCAAACCGCAGGTAGATAAGTACACCTTCCCGGATGGCCACGAGATTTTCCTGCTGTCCGAGGGCCGGCTCGTGAACCTCGGCAACGCGACTGGTCATCCGAGCTTCGTCATGTCGAATTCATTTTCCAACCAGGTCCTCGCGCAATTGGATCTCTGGAAAAATCGGGACACTTACAAAGTGGGCGTTTACGTCTTATCGAAGAAACTCGATGAAGAAGTCGCGCGCCTGCATCTGGAAAAAATCGGCGTCAAACTGACAAAGCTCAGCAAAGCACAAGCCGATTATCTCGGCGTTCCAATCGACGGCCCGTTTAAATCAGAGCATTACCGCTACTGATCGACGAAACTGATCATCAACACCGACGACGCTGCAGTCGGCCGCGGAATAATGCGGGCGGTCATAGACCGCCGCTATAGCGCTCACATCACCGAGACCGCGACCGCATCACTGGGCCGGCCGATTTCTTTGCCGTTCGTAACCGCGCGAGCGGTGTAGGTGAGGTCGCCTTTGCCGGGCGCGGTGTCGATCGCCGGCGTCCGGAAATAAAAGCCGACCTTTTGTGGAGATTTGTCGCCTTTGCCCCGGCGATAAAGATTGATGCCGGAAACTCCGCCACCGGCTTTGCGGAATGGGATCGTGACGAAATTTCCGGTCTGGCGCGCCCGGCCCAGCTCGGCTTGGTAATTCGCGGCCTCAAATTCTCCGGTGTCGATTCTCAGTTTTTTGCCGATGTCGCCGGTGAATTTTGGCTGTTTCTTGATTCGTTCCACTCGCGCTTGCCGCCGGGTGTCGATGCCCGGCCGCACCGGAGTTGGCGCGCTTCCGGCGGCGGGAAGATCGACAAAGTCGCCGGACGATTGTCCGCTCAGCACGGCATTGCCGGCGTGGCCGGCGTCGGAATCGATCTCGGGACCGAGCGTAGTCAAAATATGCACGGCATATTTTGAATCGTTCACCGCGTTGGTGATCTCGGTGTCGCTAAATCCGAGGTCCTTTCCAACTTTTGGAAATTCTTTGCCGAAATTGTTATACCAGTCGATCCGACCAGCCCGGTCCGATGGGAAATAGGATTTGCTCATACGTGGAAACAGTGTTGCCACCTTGATAACGCCGCGGTGCGGATCGGGTCAAGACGATCCGCCGATGTGCGCTGGCACGGGGCAAGCTTTGAACGGTCAGAATCTCTTTAGCTATGAAACTATTCCGCCGAACGCGTGAAAAGGCGAAGCCAGCCGATGTTACCGCTCTATCAAGCGCACTGGCTGCCAGCAAAACGCCGCGCGAAATCTCATTGAGTCCAGAGCAGAAAAGTTTGCTCGAGGGGCCGATCGATCCGCGAGTCGATCGAATTTTGGAACAGATCTATAAGGACAAGGCCACGGCCGAGAACGCTCTCAGCGCGCGGCGGATCATCGATTTTCCGTGCAGCGATTCCGGCGAGCGCCACGTCGTGCAAGACGAACAGGGATTTTGGCGGATCGTTCCAGGAGCGCCGCCAACGTTGCTCAACGAATTCTTCGACGCGCTCTAAGATCGACAATCAAAGCCTTGCGATCTTTTTGACCAGATAAGTTGAGAAATGTCCAGCGTATCTCTTTTGCGACTCCGGTCGCCGCCAATCTTTGCCGGTGAGCGTTTTGCGGCAATGAGGCGCGCCGCAATTGCATTCGACTGAGTAATCGTCGTCGTCCGTCATCGCCCAATCGTGCGTCAGTTCTTCACCGGCACGAATGTCGCGCATCGCGACGAACGTGATCTCACCGCGCATGCCGATATTCGGATTGCAGGAATGATTTGAATACAACATCGACAACTCGCGCTCCTCCTCGGTCACCGGCGCGATGAATAAATCGTCGTCGATCTGAATTTCGACCGGGCCCAATTTCGGCGTGATCTCGCGACGCAAAGTTTCGCGATCGATAATGTGTCCGCCTTTGATTGCTACGATCTCGCCTTTGGCAATGTCGGCTTTGGCAAATAATCCGCGCCCGTGAATTTTGCTCTCGCGTACTTCGGTTTTCGGCGAGCGATAAGATAACGGCGACACGAGAGAAGTGACGAGTGACAAGTGGCGAGTGACAAGTAAAAATAGCGGCGATTCTCATCATGAAGAACCGCCAGGCCGCCGTCATTTTCATTCTCGTCACGGTGACCCTCGACGTTCTTGCGATGGGTTTGATCATTCCGGTTTTGCCGAAACTCATTCTCGATTTTCTCGGCGGCAAAATGACCGATGCAGCGAATTGGAACGGCTGGTTCGCCCTCGTGTTCGCGTTGATGCAGTTTGTCTTTTCACCCGTGCTCGGGGTCTTGTCGGACCGCTTCGGCCGTCGACCGATCATCTTACTGTCGAACTTGGGTCTGGGTCTGGACTACATCGTGATGGCGCTCGCGCCGACGATCGGCTGGTTGTTTCTGGGCCGCATTATTTCCGGCATCACGACATCAAGCATTCCGACAGCGATGGCCTACATCGCCGATGTCACGCCAAAAGAAAAACGCGCCGGCGCTTTTGGAATGATCGGCATGGCATTTGGTGTCGGGTTTGCTTTCGGTCCGGCGATTGGCGGTCTCCTTGGCAGCGTGACTCCTCGTCTAGCATTCTGGGTGTCCGCCGGATTGAGCCTAACGAACTGGCTTTACGGCTACTTCTTTGTGCCGGAATCGCTCTCGGTCGAACGTCGCCAAAATGTTTCTTTACGCCGGGCTAATCCAGTTGGCTCCCTCGTGCTCTTGCGCTCGCATCCGGAACTTTGGCGACTCGCCGTCATCCAATTTCTTGCTTACACTGCTCACAACGTCTTTGGCGTGTGGGTGCTGTACGCCATCTACCGTTATGCATGGGGCGAACGCACCACCGGCTTTTCCCTCATGGTCGTCGGCATCTGTACCGGAGCGATTTCAGCGCTTCTCACGGGACCAATGGTCACGCGATTCGGCGAGAAGGCCACCCTCTACATCGGCCAACTCTTCGGCGCCACGGGCATGTTTGTCGCGGGCATCGCTCGCAATAGCGTCGAATTTTTCGCTTCAATTCCCATTATTTCCCTTTGGAATATTTCCATGCCGGCAGCGCAAAGCATGATGACGCATCGCGTCAGTGAGCGCGAACAAGGTGAACTGCAGGGCGCGCTGCAAAGCATGCGCTCGATCACATTCATCATAGGTCCGATCATGTTCCTGCGGGTGTTCAGCTGGTTCATTGACCCGAAGAACTCGCAGCACCTACCTGGCGCGCCCTACTTTCTCGCCGCCGCGTTGCTATTCACCGCCATGTTAATGTCGACGCGGATCAAACAAGATGCGCCAGCCGCGCCAAGATCGACATCTGCTCCTCCACCGCCCGATGTCGTGCCACCAGAAAGCATTCCTTCGGGCCCGATCGCGCCCATCATGGATCAAGAAGAAACAGTTTGAGCATTCGAGTTGATTCGGCGATTGAACGAACTGTGAAGGCGATGGCCATTGCGACGCGCAGCATTGTCGCGCTTATCGCCATTTCGTCCTGGATCGCAATTTCCAATCATTGCGCGTTCCACGCGATCGCAACAAAGACGGATTCGATCGAAAACGGATGTCCGTTCCATTCGAAGCCCGTCAAACCTAAGAGTTCGGACATGCAGCCGTGCTGCAAAATTTTGCGCGCTGTTGTGACAACGCCAGCCAAGAGCTTCGCGCCGGCAATTGTCGCTCTTGTCCGCGCCGATTTCGCAGTTGAAAAGCCTGCCGTCTTCGCCGCTCTCGAAATTTCTTCTGCGCCGGAAACGCTCGCCACCGGACCGCCAGGCGCAACGACGTTCCTTGAATTGATTGCGAGCATGCGCGCACACGCTCCGCCTTCTCGCGCCTAACGATCGCCACTCGCGATCGTTTACCACCAAATTGTAGGGCAACCGCCTCGGTTGCCTTTTCCCGCAGATGCAACAAATCAATTTCAACATCGACATTAAAGAACAGATTTTAATTTTAATCGCCGCTGCCATGACGTGCGCGGCAACAGCAGCTTTTGCAGAACCAACTCCAACACCGAACGCTTCGCCGCCGGCGCAATACGCGCAGCGATACACTTGTCCGATGCACCCGGAAGTCGTGCGACCTGGGCCAGGGCAATGCCCAAAATGCGGAATGACGTTGGTGCCTTTGAAAGAAAACGGAAAACATCCAACGCCGAACACCGAACATCCAATGCCAAATGCAGAACATGCGTCGCATCAACACCTGACACATGACGCAAACGGCATGGCGATGCCGGAGCATCAACATTCAGAACACGCCGAACATGAGATGTCGATGCAATCGTCGGTCAACGTGGCCGATCCAATGAACCGGGAAAGTTCCGGCACCGCCTGGGTTCCAGATTCGTCTCCGATGTATGGGCGGATGTTCATGTTCGGTGACGACATGCTCATGTTGCACGGCGCAATCTTTCCGCGCTACACGAACGTGACCACGCGTCGGGGGGACGATCGGATCGACGCGCCGAATTGGATCATGGGGATGTTTTCGTCCCGCATTGCGGGATTAGGCGAAAGCACCCAGCTCGGGCTGCGCGCGATGATGAGTCTCGATCCGCTTACTGAAGGCGGACGCGGTTATCCGCTCCTGTTGCAAAGCGGCGAGTCGTGGCACGACCAGCCGCTGCATGATCGCCAGCATCCGCACGATTTGTTCGACGAACTTTCCTTTTCGCTTTCGCAAAAGTTCGGTGTCGATCTTAGTGCGTACATTTATTTCGGTTATCCGGGCGAGCCTGCGCTGGGACCTCCGACTTTCATGCATCGACCTAGTGCGATGGACGATCCGGATGCGCCGATCAGTCATCACTGGCAAGATTCAACCCACGTTACGTTCGGAGCTGCGACCGCAGGATTGCAATGGTCCCGCTTCGGCGGGATAAAGATCGAGGGCAGCGTCTTCACCGGTCGGGAGCCGGACGAAAATCGCTACGATTTCGATCGGCCGCGGTTCGATTCATTCAGCGGGCGCATTTCGTGGAACCCAACGCCAGACTTGGCGCTCCAAGTCTCGCACGGTTACATCCAGAGCCCGGAAGCGCTCGAGCCCAACGTGAACCGCCACCGCACGACGGCATCGCTCATATATAATAGAGCGCTCGGCCTCGATTCGAACTGGGCGACGTCGCTGGTTTGGGGCCAGAACGACGATACTCACGAAGGAAAAACCGAATCGGTGCTCATCGAGACAAATTACCAGCGCGAGCGCGACACCGTGTACGCGCGTTGGGAGCGCGTGGAGAAATCAGGACACGAGCTGGTCCTCGCCTTAGGTGATCTCAATCAAATCTTCCCGGTCAACGCCATTTCAATTGGTTACGTGCGCGATCTCTCCCACGGAGATAAAATCGACATCGGCCTCGGCGGACAATTCACAATCGATTTTTGGCCAGAGGAACTTGATCGTTACTACGGCAACGGACCAGGCTATGGGTTCGAAGTTTTTCTGCGCATCCGGCCGTCACAGCACGATAATGGCAATCAGCATTCCAGTGAAATGAAATGAGCGAGCATGCTCTCCATCCGATTTCGCTTTACGCCTTTGAAATCGGATGGGTCGCGTTCGGCGCGATTTTCATTTTTCGAAAAAAATGCTCGCCCGACAAAACCCGAAAAAGCGATCGAGCGTCGATCGTTGGAATCGTTGTCCAGACTTTATCGCTCCCGTGCGTCTGGATGATGCCACGTCAGCATCAGGCCACGATCCTGCCGCTGAGCTTTTGGTTTCAATTCCTAAGCACAATACTCGTGGTGGCGGTGGTCATTGTTTCGTTGTGGATAATGGCCGCGGCGCTGCGCGTTCTCGGCAAGCAATGGAGCTTGCAAGCCCGCGTGCTCGAAAATCACAACTTGGTTCGCGAAGGCCCGTATCGTTTTGTTCGACATCCGATTTACACCGGCATGCTCGGGATGATCGTAGCCGGCGGGCTAGCCTGGAGTCATTGGATCGGATTTTTGGTCGCGGTCGCACTATTCGCCATCGGCACGGCGATTCGTGTCCGCAGCGAAGAAAAACTTTTGCGCGAACAATTCGGTGAAGAATTCGACGATTACAAACGCAGCGTGCCGGCCGTCATTCCGATAAAGTGGTAATCTCGCCGAGTTTTCGTAGCGGCGGTCTGTGATCGTCAGACGAATTAATGCGACGCTTATAGAGCGCCGCTACAGAAGAATCGTTGTCATCGCCGATGACTTGCATGAACATTACCGCTCCGTGATGCACCGCCTTCCGAAGCAGAATTACCACGACATCGAACGCATCATTGAGTTCGATTTCGTGCGCGCAACGGAAGCGGCGGCGCTCAATTCGCTTCGATGGCTCGGTCGCGGCGACAAGGAAGCCGCCGACGCGGCGGCGTGCGACGCGATGCGCGGCATGTTCGATCTCATGAACGTCTGCGGCGAAGTCGTCATTGGCGAAGGAATCAAAGACGAAGCGCCCGGAATTTTTAAAGGCGAACAACTCGGGACCTGGCTTCCGGGCGCGCCGCAGTTCGATATCGCGATCGATCCGATCGACGGGACAACCAACATTTCCAAAGGTGCGCCGAACTCGATCAGCTGTATCGCGGCCGCGAGTCCGGAAGAAGGCGTCAAAGTCGCGCTCCGCGACGTGCCGTCATTTTACATGTCGAAGTTGGCCTACGGACCGCGCGTGATTCAATACATGCAAAAGCGCGGGGATTCGCTCTACATCGACGCGCCAATCGCCGAAACGTTGGCGATCGTCGCCCGCGCTCTGGAGAAACGCGTTCAAGACGTGTGCGTGATGATGCTCGACCGGCCGCGCCACAAAGAAATCGTCGAACAAATTCGCGAAGCCGGCGCGTCATTGCGCATGATCGGCGATGGCGATATTGCCGCGGCCATGGCGCCGTCGCTACCGGAAAGCGAAATCGATCTTTACATGGGAATCGGCGGTTCGCCGGAAGCAGTGCTCGCTGCCGCCGGAATCAAATGTCTTGGCGGCGAGATGCAATGCAAAATGTGGCCGCGCGATGAGAAGGAGCGCAAACAACTCATCGCCGACGGACACGAAGAAGATCTCGATCACGTTTTTACCGCCGACGATCTCGCCCAAGGCGAGAACATCGTTTTTTGCGCAACTGGGATCAGCGACAGCGCGCTATTGCGCGGCGTAAAATCAAAAGGCATGATCGCTATCACCCATTCCATTTTGATGCGGGCAAAAAGCAAAACCGTCCGGCTCATCCGCGCGATGCACAATTTGCAGAACAAGACCATCCGGCTGCGCTCGGATAATCGCGAGCATTTGATCTGATTTTTTGACCGCTGATTACACGGATATCGCTGATGGGAGAACAGAAATGAAATCCTTCCGTCTAAATCCGTGCAATCCGCGGTTCAATCTTTCTCGACAGGGTGGCAACCCTTGTTCAAGATCGATATACAACCTTTCCTGCTTATGAGACAAATACCGAAAACCGAATTGTCGCCGGATAACGGCTGTATCATCGACATGAAATGGAAACTAGGACCACTCGGATATCACCCGAGCGGCGCCGGCAAGGTGAACATCGAGCCTAGCAAAGAAATCATTCGGCTGCCCGAGCTGGTGCTTTACGATCACATCGGTTTCAAAGGCGCCTATGCGCGAACGAACCTCAGTTTTCATTACACCGGCGATTTTTGGAACGACCGGATGAGCTGCGTCATCGTGGTCAGCGGCGTCTGGCGATTTTATCGCGACGAATATTACAAAGGCCCACACTGGGACCTTGGCCCCGGCTACTATGAAAGCTTCTTCGCCGCCAAAGGCCCGGACGACGTCGTCAGCTCCTTTCAGTGCATCGCGCTGACGTAAAATTTCGTCGCCAGGAAACATAGCGCCTCCAGCCGATGCGGCGTCGGCCAATCTGAGTTCTCGCGTGCGCAGGTTGCTAACCGCGGGTCCGATAGCGTCCCTGGTCTGCTTTTTTTTCTTCCTCGCGGTCTACGGAATAACTTCGCGCGGAAAACTTCAGGCTTCGGATGAAGCGGCGGTCTTCGCCAGTGGGATTTCATTGGCAACACGCGGCCATTTGGCGATCGACGATTTCGCCTGGCTGCAAGAGCGGGTGAACATCGGATCGACTGGGCCGGACGGCCATCTCTACACAAAATATTTTCCAGGAAACGTGTTTGCCGTCGCCCTGGTCTATAAACTGACCGCGAGATCGAATGATTCGCCTTACATTTGGGTGAAAGAGGTCGCGCCATCAGTCACCGGCGCGCGCTGGGCGCTTCGACTGAATGCATTGTGGGGCGCGGTCGGAATGACTTTCCTCCTCGCCTTGTTGCGCCGCTTCTGTTCCTGGCCGACTGCGATCACCACTGTGCTGCTGGTCGGGCTGTGCTCAGACTGGTGGTACCAATCGCGCGGTTTGTATTCGGAAGTCGGCGGAGGCGCGTTTTTGATCGCGAGTTTATATTTCGCAGTATCCGACAAGCCGTACCGCAGCGGTCTGGCGTTAGCGCTTTCGATTTTGTTTCGCCCGACAAATCTCGTTGCGTTGCCTTTCTTGGGCTGGGCGGTCTGGCGCAAAGGTCTAAAAGCACTGCCATCAGCGATAGCGATCGCCATCGGCGGAATACTTCTGGCGGCATACAATTGGGCGCGTTTTGGATCGCCTCTGAACTTTGGTTATACGGAAGGTAATTTGAGCGTCCCATTTTTCACCGGACTCCACGCGATGTTTCTCAGTCCGGGTCGTTCACTCTTCGTCTATTCTCCAATTCTCCTGCTCGCGATTCCCGGGGCTTGGTTTTTTTCCAAACGAGAGCGGTGGCTAACAATTTTTTGCCTATTCGTCATCCTCAGTTACGCCGCAATCGTTGCGTCCTGGGGTCCGCTAGGCTGGGGTTTAAGCTGGGGGATGCGCTTGATGACACCGACATTGCCAGTGCTCGGGTTTCTGGCTGCTCCGGTGGTTGATTATGCCTGGCGAAACAAATGGGAAGTTCTCGCGCCGCTCGCGCTCGGTCTTGCCGGATTCGCAATTCAAATCGTCGCGCTCCTCCGAGATCCGACCCATATCTTGATCGATCGCGTACAAAGTGGCGACGTGAAATTCGAGGAGACGATTTATAGCGTGCGCCATTCCTGGCTGGCGTTGCAAATTGAAGCGGCCCGCAACTGGCAACCGTGCGACCTGGATTCCTACACGCTGCGCCGGTTACTGACGAACTGCTCTGATTAAAGTGCAGCCGTCGCGAGGTCGCTAACTTCACCCGCGCAGCCCCAGGATAGAGTGAAACCCGAGCCGCCGTGGCCGTAGTTGTGGATGACGGTGCGGCCGTCGCGAAGTTTTCCGCGTTCGAGGCGCACGCCTGATTTGCGAAATGGGCGGAGGCCGACCCGCTCGGTGAGAACGCGTGGGCTCTCGATCTTCAAAACGCGGCTGCATTCGGCGACGATTGTCGATGTTGTAGCTGGATCGACATCGCGTTTATCGCTGACCTCGTTCGTGCCGCCGAAGACGCAATCGTTCGTGCGTGGGATCGCGTACATGAGCGGCGCATCGTCGCAAACAATCGCGCACTTAAGATTGTCGATCTTCGGAACGATCGCGACCTGGCCACGGTGCGGTTCTAGATCGACATCGTGCGCGAGTTCTCGCGCGCCGATTCCGGCACAGTTGATCACGAGATCGAATTTGGAATCAACATCCTCGAGTTTCTCGAAGCGACCGCCGTCGTTGATTGAGCCGCCTGCTTTTTGAAAGCGGTCCGCGAGATAGTCGAGATAGATCGTGGTGTTCATCAAAGGAACGCTGATGGAGAAGCTGGCGCTGAAGCAGGATGGGGAAATAGTGAGAGATGTCTCGCCTTCGCTCGACATGACAGAGGCGCCTAGCGAGTGCGCCCAATCGGGAACTTGGATTTCGCCGGCGCGACAATATTGGCGGAGCTCGATCGTCGAAACGCCGCTGCGCGAATCTTTGGTTAGATCGACAAGCACTTTGTAGGTGGCGAGCGCCCACGGAATCACTTTGTCGGCTGGTTCGGCGTCGTAGGGAAACCAAAGCGCGGCGGCAGCGCCGGAAGTCGTTTGTTGACCGATTTGTTCGGCAAAGATCGCGGTGCGAAATCCGCGTTCGGCAAAAACGACTCCGCAAGTGAGTCCGGAGACGCCTGCGCCAATAATGGCTACTCGATCAGGCTTCGTTGGTGCGTTCACAATTCTGTTCGTCGAAAGCGATAGATCACGCCAAGAAAAAGAACGATCGACACGAGCGAGATCCATTTACCGATTTCGAAAGCGCGAGAAAAATATTCAACGCGCAGCCGATGATGCCCGGCAGAAAGTGGGACCGCGCGCAAAACATAATTCGCCGGTTGCAGGTGATAGGTCGATTGACTGCTGCCCGGCAGCGAGACCGCGCGCCACGAGGGAGTAAACACGTCGGTGATCAGCAAAATGGCCGGTGCACGAGTGTCGGCCTCAATCGTTAAGGTGTCGGTGCCGGACCCGATGATTTGCGCGTTTCCGGGAATTCCAAGCGGGAGCGGTTTCGGGTCTGGCTCCGTCTCGAGAATAACCTCGGCGCGTGGATCAAAAACAGGGGAACCCAGCGCCGCGAAAATCGCGTCGCGTTGGTTGAGTACTCGGTAATTCGAGACGAGCAGAACGTGCGGAAGCGGCGGGGTTTCAACTTCCAACGCGCGAAAGTTGCCTGGTTCCGGTAGTAAAATGTAAGCGAGGCGGAGCATGGCAAAGAGCGGGTCGGCCCACTTGAAGTTTACATCCTGAGTGGCTTTATCTGGATCCGCGCCCTGACTCCAGGCGACAAACTCCGCGTAGCGCCTCACGACGCTCGCGTCATAGCCCCAAAACTCCGGAACGCGGATCGACATCGCGCTGTTTGGATTAAACCGGTTCATGATCCGATAATCGCCGGGATGTTGATCGAGGAATATTTTTTCGTCGCCGCTGATCACGCTCTTGCTGTCGAAGGTGGGGCGAGCAGCGTGCGCAAACCAGAACATTTCGAGAATCGCGAGTGCGACAACTCCGTAAAGTGCTCGAGCATTCCACTTGGACAAGGCGAGCAATCCGGCAAATAGAGCGCATGTCGTTGCGGCAATGATGAGCGAAACAGCGGCGTGGCGTTGCCAGTGCGCGCCCAATTCAGCCGATGTGTATAGCTGCGATGAGAAAGACGATTCTTCAGCGTAATGAATTTTGTCCATGAACGGCCGCCACTGGTCTGTGGCCAGTGTCGAATAAGCTCCGCACCCCAGCAGTGCCGCTAACACAAATGCACCTGTAATGAAGCCAACTTCCGCGCGTTTTCGCTTTAGCAAACGATCGAATCCAGTTCCGGCGAGAAGAACCAGAAAGAGAGACGCCGTGAAGATGAATTTGGAAACGCTGCGAAATTTATTAAAATCGGGAAGCCACTCGTAGAGGACCCGATATAACGGGGTGTGCACCCCCAGCGCGAGGACTACGGCGAAAATAAGAACGACAATCGGGATCGATTTTGTTTTCCACTCAGAACAAACCACAGCATAAAGCGCAAGGAGAACACCGGCTACACCAACGAACAGGCATGTCTCCCAAGGGAGGCCGCGTCCCCAGTAGAGCGCCGTTTCGCCAAAAAAACTCGGCGCGAGCAGCGTGATGAAGTTTTCCGGCGGGAACGCAAGTCGCGACGCAAATTCGAACGGCAGCGGCACTCCGCGAATCGTTTCGCGCATCGTTTCGCCGGCCGGCAACAGTTGCACGGCTGAAATAGCAGCGCCGCCGAGATAAATTGCGAGCAAGCCCGCGGCCAGTTGCCAACTCCAGCTTTGAGTCAGGCGCAAGGCGGAATAAAGTCCGGCCGCTAGCGCGGTATAAAAAACGTGTTGCGGAAATCCCGCCAGGACTTGCATCGCAACGGCGAAGATTCCGACTAACGACCAGCCAAATGTCCGATGTTTAAACAAGCCGTCGATCGCGCAGAAAATCAGCGGCGCCCAGGTCATTGTCAGCAAGTGCGGAAGATGTCCGGCGAAAATGTGCAGGAAATGAGCGCCACCGAACATGATTAGAACGCCGCCGAGGAAGCTGGCCGAGACGTGCAGCCCGCGCACGCGCATCCAACAAAATGCGAACACGCCGACCGCAAAGACATGCAGCGCAACGCTCCAGTTCACAGCCGGCGCCAGCGGCAAAATTAGAAAGAACCAATTGGGCGGATAAAGCAGCGCCGCTTGCAGCGAGCCGAAATAAGGCGCGCCACCGAAAATGTAGGGATTCCAGAGGGCGAGATTTCCTTTCGCGAGCTCGCGAAAGCCGAAATCGCGCCAGGGCAAAAATTGCAGATATAAATCGCACGTCTGAAACCCGATGACGCGCGTGCCACCATTGAAAAGAACGTCACCAAACATTGCAAACGTCAATGCGAGCAAGAGCCCGAGTGCGATCATTTCGGCGCGGCGGCTGGTCATTGAACGGGAAGAATCGCTATCGTCGCCGACCAATCAAGCCGCGAGCTTTTCGAATCATTGTTCTTTGCCGACGCGATAGATGAACAATGAGTAGCCGATTTGATCGACATAAGTGCAGGAAGCCAGCACGTGTTGCCAGACGTCGCGCGTTTGCGGGCCGAGATAGACGGCGGCCAGATTTGTCGCGCTGACGGCAAGATATTGGCCCGGTCGCAAGTCGTTGAGAAAATCTTTCACCGCTTTGTCCGGCGCACCGCCGTCTTCGTCCGCGGAATACGGCGACGATTCAAAAAGGTAGCCACCCAGAACTTTCGGAACGCTAACGTGACGGATCTGGTACCAGCGCGGATCCGCAGTGCCGAAGTAGGAAAGCCAAATCGGCTCGTTGATGTTTTGGTCGTCGAGCCACTTTTTGAGGTGGCCTAGTTCCTGGCCCCAATCGAGATTGGAATCAACCAGACTCTTGTAGCCGGCGCGCGGCCCACCGGCAATCTCGTTGAAATAGGCGAGGTAATAGGGATGAACCTTTTGCGGATGCCACGGCGGTGAAAAAACAAACTGGGAACTGAGAGGGATCGCCAACGCCGCGAATGCGGCAATCAATCGGCTCGAAAACGCGGCCAGGCGCGACCATTCGGCGCCGATCGCGCCGCAAAGTAGATAAAGGAGGGGATAGATCGGCAACAAATATCGATGAGCGATGTTGACTGGCGCAAAGAGCGCGACCGACACACAAAAAACCGCGACGGCTGAGACGATGAACGCGAAATGCCAGGTTCTCGCGAATCCTCGCCAAATCAGAACAATTATCGCCGCGCAAATGGCGAGTAACGAAGGCAAAGGCGTTTTCAGCAGAAACGCCCACAAGTAGGACCAGTGGAATCCGCTGTTGGAATATTCGCCGCGCAAAAACGAAGTGCGCATGAGCGGATTGATGCTCGCGTGCGCGAGTCCGTAAAGGTAAGCCTCGGGCAGCAATCGATGCCGGGCGGCGAACATGATCATTTGTCCCGTGAATGTAAACGGCCGCGTTTGGACGATCCCGTTGACGCGCGATTCGAGATTAGCGCGTTCTTCTTCCGGAACGGCGCCATGCCACCGTTTCAGTTCGATCTTAATTGCGGCATCGCGATACAAAGCTTGCTCGATAGGAAAAGCCGCGGCGCCGGATTGGTTTTTTGCCGCTGGGAATCGAAAATCGTAGCTCGCCCAGATCGCAATAAAAACCGTCAGCATTGCCACAAAAAGAAGTCCGGCGACAAAAATCAGTCTCTGTCCGATGCCATCGAGGGCGATTCTGATTTTCGGCGACACTGGCCACGTCTCCCGCGCCGCGACTCTTGCGCTCATCGCAGCGCAAAAAATTACGATGAGTCCGGCGCTCGAAGATTTGCTGACAAAGGCGGCCCCAAAAAACAGAAGAAAGAAAAGAACACTTCCGATTTCGACGCGGCGGCAGATGCGCCAAAGAAAATAGAGTGCGGCCGAGATGAAAAAGGTAACCGGGATGTCGGTCGTAACCAATCCACTGTGAGCGACGATGTTTGGATCGAAACAGAGAAGCAGGATCGACAGAATGCCGCCGGGAATTCCAAACAGACTGCGGGACCAAAAATAAAGACACAGCGCCAGCGAAATTCCCAGCGCCATGACAATCATGCGAGCACGAAACAGCAGCGCGTCCGCATCGTTGTAGAAATCCGCTCGAGTCAATTCGCCGGTCGTCGGCGCCGTGTACGGGCCGGTGACGTGTCCGTCGGCCTTGTGCAGCCGAGCGAGTGATTCATCGCGCAGTCCGTAAATGAACGCGTGCGCGAAGATCCATTGCTTGAAATATTCGACCGTGGATGCAACCCACGCGCCCTCCAGTACGCTGCGGCTGTTGGGAAGAGTGCGCCAATCGGCCAACGCGACGCTTTCAGCTTCCTTTTGATCAATCTCGCGCGGCCAAATGTTCTCCACGAGCAGCGGCAGTGCGGCGAGTTTTTTTACAAGCGGAGGGTGATCCGTATTCAACCGGTAGTCGTGCCAGCGCAAATAACTCAAGCCCGCCGGGATTCGGACAGTTTCATCAAACGTGGCGGACGAGTGGCGGGCAAAGCTAATGACGAGAAACGCAAACGTGAAACAGATTGCGGCAACCGCGGCGACCTCGACAACGACTGACCAACGGTGCGTTGGCGGATGCGTAACCGGCGAATCGGCCTGTGGCATCGATGTTTCCACGCGCAAGTTGTAATGCAGGCGCGGCATCTGCGCAGTGCAAAATACAATTCGAGAATGTTGCCCGGTACGGGTGTTCGACTAGAATCGCTGCCCGTGAGAAAATTTTGCGTTCTCTGTGCTGCCCTGGTCGTCGTGACCTGGCCGCTGGTCGCGCAACCGGTCGTAAGCGAGTCAAAGTTTGTCGATGTCGATCATATCAAGGTCCATTACACGAACTACGGCAAAGGCGACGCGGCGCTGTTTTTTGTTCACGGTTGGAGTTGCGACGAAACGGTTTGGAGCGAGCAAGCGCCGGCGCTGGCGGAGAAAATCCGCGTGATCACAATCGATCTCCCTGGCCATGGACAAAGCGAGAAGCCGCAGACGATTGAATACACGATGGATTTGTATGCCCGCGCGATCGACGCGGTCATGAGCGACGCCAGGGTGAAGTCGGTGATTTTGGTCGGACACAGCAACGGGACGCCGGTGGTCCGCCAATATTACCGGAAATTTCCAACCAAAGTGAAAGCGCTCGTGATCGTGGAAGGCCCATTGCGCCCGTTTTTCGATAAGACGAACATGGACAAGTTCGTCGCGCCATTGCGCGGCAACGATTATCCGCAAGCGGCCGGGCGTTTGATCGATTCGATGACAAAGCCGATCCAGGACGGTGCGCTGCGAGACAAGATCAAAGCGCTGATGCTGCGCACACCGCAGCATGTGGCCGTGAGCGAGTTCGAAGCGACGGTCGATCCTGACTTATGGAAAGAAGACAAGATCGACGTCCCGGTGTTGATGATATTGGCGAAGCAACCGGCGTGGTCGGCGGAGTACGAGCAGGTCGTGCGTAGGCTCGTGCCGAAGGTGGATTATCAAGTATGGGAGAATGTGTCGCACTTCGTGATGATGGAGAAGCCGCGCGAGTTCAACGCCGCGCTGCTTGTGTTTTTGCAGCAGAACCAGCTCCTCGATTGATATCCTTCGTCAGAAGGATAGCGAGCGTGACCATAGGAGCAGGCGGCGAGCCTGCGACGCAAGGGTTGGGATTTCAGGGATGCAGGCGCTGTCTTTACGGTGTTGCGGTCATGAAAATTAATCTCGGTGCCCAGCTTCCCTAGGTGTGCTCGCTGCGCTCGGCACCTCCCGCCGTAAAGTTGGCTAAAGCCAACACCTGCCAAATCGCTCGTAAGCAGAGCGCGAATCAGTTAAATTGGAATGATGGTTTCACTGAATCGGGACGCGTTGAGCGAGAAGGTTCTCGAAGGCGAACGAATTTCATCCGACGAAGCGATCGAGCTGTATTCGTTGCCGCTCGAGGAATTGGGCGCGCTGGCAGATGTGCGGCGAAACCTGGCGAAGGAAAAAAGTTACGGCGGACGCGGACGCGAGATCGTGACTTACATCGCCGACCGCAACGTTAATTACACGAACGTTTGCAATGTGTATTGCAAGTTCTGCGCGTTTTATCGGACAGAGCGCGACGACGATCATTACGTTCTTTCGCTCGAACAGATCGACCAGAAACTCGACGAACTTTCGGCCGCGGGCGGAGTTCAAATCCTAATGCAAGGCGGACACCATCCGAAATTGCCGTTCAAGTGGTATGTCGATCTTTTGCAACACATCCGAAAAAAATATCCGCACATCAACATTCATGGATTCAGCCCACCGGAGTTCCAGCATTTCGCCGAAACGTTTCGGATGCCGCTGCGGGAAGTGATTTCCGAATTCAAGAAGGCGGGACTCGGATCGATCCCCGGAGGCGGTGGCGAGATTTTGGTCGATCGGGTGCGCAAAAAAATTTCGCCCTTGAAAATCAACAGCGACCAATGGCTGGAAGTGATGCAAGTCGCGCACGAGCTCGGTTTGAAATCGAGCGCGACCATGATGTTCGGTCACGTTGAGACCGTCGAAGAGCGGATCGAGCATTTGCAGCGAATTCGCGATCAGCAGGACCGCAGCGGCGGGTTCACCGCGTTCATCTGTTGGACTTTTCAGCCGCAGCACACGGTTTTGAAAGTGAACCAGCCGACTGGCGTTGCGGAATATTTGCGGATGCAGGCGCTCTCCCGGATTTTTTTGGACAACATCGACAACATCCAGAGTTCTTGGGTCACACAGGGCCCCGGGATCGGGCAGGTGGCGTTGAAATATGGCGCCAACGACTTCGGTTCGGTGATGATGGAGGAAAACGTGGTGAGCGCCGCTGGGACCACGTTTCGTTTAAACGCGGAGGAAATTGAATCGCTCATTCGCGATGCCGGTTACGAACCGCGCCGCCGAAATAATTATTACGAACTGTTGAACTGAACGGCCCCTGACACTGTCTATCACAGGCGCCTCGCCACTCTCGAAGAAAATCCTGCCTTGACGATAGCCCGCTTCTCCTCTAATTGCCGCGTGTCCCGCGCCAGTTTCTATGCTGCGCGGGATTCGGCATCTTGATTTATGAGAGAATTTCGGGGATCGGCGTGGGGCTGGGCGGTGGCGATGTTTTTCGTGACCTGCGCAGGGTTGTTCGCGCCCGCGAGCGCACACGCGCAGCAAGAACCGCCGACGATACGCTCAATCGACGTGCAATATTCCGGTCCGGCGACCGTGTCGAAGGAAAGGATTCTGGCGCAGATCCGGACAGCGGTCGGCCAGCCCTATTCTGATTCGACGGTCGAAAACGACATTCGCAACCTTTACAAGACCGGTGTCATTCAGAACGTGCGCATTTTTGCGCAGCCGGAGGGCGACGGCGTGAAAGTGATCGTGGCGGTGCAAACCCGGCAGGTCCTGCGCGAACTGGTTATCGATGGTGCGCACCGCGTGAGCGCAAAGAAGCTTCGCAAGGAAATCGGAGTGAAGCTGAACGCGCCGGTCAGCGAGGACGATCTGCAGAAAGCGCGGCAGAAAATCATCGACAGCTATCAGAGCAAGGGTTTCACCGACATTACGGTGGATTTCCGCGTCGAGCCGATCGACGAGAGCCGTGGAACGGCGCGCGTCATTTACACGATCAACGAGGGTGTGAAGGGAGCGGTCAGTCGAATTCATTTTGAAGGCAACGAGCATTTGAGCGAGCGAATCCTGCGCAAGCAGATGAAGACTCGCGGCAAAACAATGATCTCGTTCGTCGACAAATCAGGGCGACTGGATGAGGTCCAGTTGCAGCAGGACCTCGATAGCATCAAAGAATTTTATCAAGACCACGGCTACATCGACGTGGATGTGCGAGAGGTCGGCCGGGAGCGAAAGAACGGGCCGCTTGTTATCACCATCGGAATTAAGGAAGGGACCTTGTATCACGTTAACAAACTGTCTTTCGCCGGTTACAAACAAACAACCGAGGAGAAAATTCGTAAGATCATTAAAATGAAAGAGGGCGCCGTCTACTCGCCCAAACAATTACACGACGACGCGAAAGCGATCGCGGATGCCTACGGCCGCGGGGGATATGTCGATCTTGTGATTCTGCCGCAAGGAACTCCGGCTGGGGCAGGCTTGATCGATGTCCATTACAAGATCGAGGAGGGCAATCGCTCATTCGTGGAGCGGATCAACATTGTCGGAAACACGCGCACCAAAGATAAAGTGCTCCGCCGCGAAATTCTCGTCGCTCCCGGCGATGTGTTCGACACCGTGCGCGTCGAAACGAGTAAGAAGCGCCTTGAAAATCTTGGTTACTTTTCCAAAGTCGATACCTACCCGGAAGAAACCGGCGTCGAGGGCCGCAAAGACCTGGTCGTGCAGGTGGAGGAAAAACGAACCGGTTCGCTCAATTTCGGCGCGGGCTATAGCACGATCGATTCGTTGATCGGATTCGTGGAACTGACGCAGGGCAACTTCGACATCACAAATTGGCCGGGATTAACAGGTGCCGGTCAAAAATTTCGCGCGCGAGCGCAAGTCGGCAGCCAGCGGAAGGATTTTACGGTCGGTTTGACCGAACCCTATTTCCTCGACCGGCGCATTTCGCTCGGGGGCCAGCTATTTTACTCTGAGGCGACTTATCTGAGCTCTGTCTACAGCCAGCGCAACTACGGTTTTTCACTGGAAGCGCGGAAGCCGATCTACTCCTGGATCTACGGTGTGCTCGGTTACAGTCTGCAAAACTACGAAATCTACAATGTTGCCGGCGGGGTGTCGCCAGAAATTCTCGCCGAGGAAGGAACTACGACTCAAAGCATGGTAACCACGAGTTTGGTTTGGGACAGGCGCGACAATCCATTCTTGACCCGAAAAGGTGAGCGAATTTCGATCTCGCCCTATGTTGCCGGCGGTCCTTTGGGAGGAAACGTGCAAATCTACGGATTCGTTTTCGAAGCGACTAAATACGTTCAGGTTTGGAAAGACCTCATTCTGTTAGGGGATGTCGAAGCAGCGACGGTGGACGTGTGGAATCAACCCGAGACGAAAGGCTTTCCTGATATAGGCCAGGTTGTGACTGCTCCTCATACACCAGCTAAGGATGCAATGGGCAACCTTCTCCCTCTTCAACCATTCACAGAACAAATTCCGAATGTTCCAATTTTCGATCGGCTTTATCTCGGTGGAGCGAATAACCTCCGCGGTTTTCAGTTTCGCGATATTAGCCCGAAAGATAGCAACAATCAGCCAGTTGGTGGCCAATCAATGGTGCGCGCGACTGTAGAAGCCAGCTTCCCGATCGTCGAAAAAGCGCGCGGGGCCATTTTTTACGACTGCGGCTTCGTCAATCCTGACGCATGGGATTTCGGTCCTGAGACAATTGCGGTCCCGCGTAGCGCAAACGCGCTAGCAACGCTCACATACGACCGCGCCAACCATATAACACCGCCGGCCTTCTTGATGGGCAGTGGGATCCGTCGTACATTCAACAGCTTCGCTTCCGACTACGGAATTGGCCTTCGCCTCGATCTACCAATTGGACCGCTGCGACTGGATTACGGATTCCCAATCGACACGGCCGGGAATGCGAAACACGGCCACCTTAATTTCAGCGTCGGCTACCAGTTTTAATCAATATTGGCACTTGCGGTCTGGACGGTTTCCGACGACTTATTTAGCCCTCTTATGAAAAAATTGCTTTGTTTGACGCTTGCTTCCCTGCTCGTCCTGCCGATCGCGGCGCGGGCGCAAGGAACCCTGAAAATCGGGACGGTCGACATGAACCGCACCTTCCGGGAATACAATAAGACTAAGGACGCCGAGGCGAAGATTAACGACGCCAAGAATCAGGCGAAAAAAGAGTACGACGAACGCGCTGACTCCTACAAAAAAGCGCTCGACGATATCAACAACCTCAACAAGCAGCTGGAGGCCCCCGCCTTGAGCGCCGACGCCAAGGCGCAGAAAGCGAAAGAGCGCGACGACAAGATTTCAAACATCAAGAACATGGAGCGCGAGATCACTGAGTTTCGGCAGACGCGCGAACGCCAGCTTCAGGAGCAGGCGTTGCGCATGCGCGAGGGCATCGTCAAAGAAATTACCGACGTTGTCATGGATAAGGTGAAAGCGAGCAATCTCGACCTGGTCTTCGATAAATCCGGCAACAGCCTCAACGGCGTTCCGGTGCTGATGTATTCCCGCGACAGCGTCGATTTTACCAACGACGTGATTACAGTTCTAAACAAACCCGGCCGGGCCAGTTCAATAACGACTGGAACCAGTCCGAGCAGTTCAGGACCGAGCGCTTCCGCGACACCGAAGAAGCCTTAACGTCAATTCGCGAATTAAGAAACACACGCGGGAACGAAACTCGCGTGTGTTTTTTGCGTACAGGTTCGAAATTCGCGATTACGTTTCGGTTGAATTCGGAGCGAACGTGAACTCAAAAGAAACCAAGCGAAGTCAGTCGGCAGAATGGAGAATTCAATTCATTTGGTGGATCGCCTTCGCTTCCCTCGCTCTCGTCCGAATCGGACACGCGGCCCTGAGTTGGGAATCTACGCTAACCAAAGATCCGCCGGGAAATTTTCCCGAGCTTCGACCGGTCCACACAACCTACCATTTCGGCTGGTCCGGATTCACTGCCGGCACCGGAGACATGCAGTTTAGCAAGACCGTCGATAAACGTTTTCAACTAGAAGCGACTGGTCGCACGATCGGTCTTGTTCGCGCCTTGTGGAAACTAGATGCCAGCTATGATGGCCTGGTCGATGCCGAAACGCTGCGTCCGATCGAAAGCAAGCAGACCGAGATTTACCGAAAAAAAAAGTTAATCACCGATCTTACCTTCACCAACTCCGGCGTGACCCGCGCACGCACAGAAGGCCCCGGTGCCGGCACGACGACGACGCGACCATTTGATTTTCCCAGTTTATTCGATCTTCACAGTGCGCTACTTTATCTGCGCAGTCAGCCCCTCAGCGATCGCAGCGTTTATCGGATTGTCGTTTATCCGGCCACGTCGGCATATCTGACAACGGTCACTGTGTTGGCCCACGAGCGAGTGTTCGTTCGCGCAGGAACGTACAACGCCATCAAAATCGATCTTCAACTCAAGCGCTTGGGAAAGAAACTTGAATTGGAGCCGCATCGGAAATTCCGGCGCGCGACGATATGGATTTCAGACGATGAAAATCGGATTCCACTCCGCATCGAAGCGCAGATTTTTGTCGGCACCGTCTTTGCCGAATTACAAGCAGTGCGCTTCGAGCAGGATAAAACTTAAACCGACAATCCCGATCGCCTCGCAAGATCGATCCGCCACAGGACGGATTCGCCGTGGCGAACAATCAGCGGTCGGGAATCCATTCACCGCGCACGGGCGCTTCGCGCAACGGACGGCGGCGCGGCACGTAAACCGGCGCGTTGGCACCCGGCAAAAGCTCGAGGGCGGCAAGAGTTTCCAAGTCGAGTCGACCGGTGACCGGAAGCCGGACCCGCGCTTGATAAGCACGCAACGAAAATTCCAAATCGGTGCCGGCCTGTCCGTCGATGGTACCGCGATAGAGTCCACGCCGCGCCAGAATATTTTGGGCTGAAATAATCACATCGCGCTGAACCTGCGGCGGCGCTGCTTCATACGGTGTGCCGGCAAAATGCTCAGCAGGACGCCCTGGAACTGCATCATAATCCGGACGCACCGGCGCTCGTCGATCTTGCTGCGGCTCAGGAAATGGTTGACCCGTCAAAGGATTTATCGGGGCCGCGCTCTCGTGCCGTTCTGCGCGCAAATCCGAAGTATTCGGTGCGGCCGGTGCTGCCGGCACTGGAGATGGCGAAGCTTTGGCAATCGCGCGCGCACCGGAAGAATCGACGCCAAGAGACTTCAATGTTTCCTCATTGAGATCGCCCGTAATCTGGAGCCCGTTGCGAATCTGGTAGCGGCGAATCGCCGCAGTGGTGTCCGCATCCTTTGCCCCGGTAATTTCACCATAATAAAAACCCTGGTCTTTCAACGCCTGCTGCACGTTCTGGATCGCCTGGTCGGCCGAGAGCGGTCCGACCGACGCGAGCAGAACTAGAACCGTGATCCGAAGTTTCATGTGATGTCGATGTTGCTTTGACGCCTAAATCTTCCACCTATTCAGTGCCCGAACCAGTAACAGCCAGGGGCAGTTGGCGCTCCTTCAGAACGTCGCGATAACGCAGGATGCCTTCGCCAATCGCCGCCGCCATTTGCTCGCGGTAGTCGTTACTCTCAAGTTTCGCGATGTCCTCCTTGTTGCTGAGAAATCCGGCTTCCACCAGCACCGCCGGTACGCCGACGTTGGCAATGACAAAAAACTGTTCCGCTTTTGTCCCGCGATCTGGCGCCTTCGTCCGCGCCACCATTGCCTCCTGAATGAATCGGGCCAAACTCTGGCTCGCCAATGTGGGCGATTCGACCGTCGGCCCCTGGAAAAAAGGAATCCATGAAACCAGCCGCGGAGCCGGAGCAGCCTGATGTTCCGCGAAATAAGTCTCCACGCCGCTGACCACCTTCTTTCCCTCGTTAAAATGGATGCTGACAAAGATGCAATCTCGCGCGCGATTCGTGACCGCGGCGCGATCCGCCAGCGAAACATAACTGTCGCCGACCCGCGTCATCAAAGTAGCGAGGCCTTGGGCCTGGAGTAATCGATCGACTCGTTGTGCGATATCGAGAGTCAAATCTTTTTCAAAAATCGCGCCGCAGATGGCGCCGGAATCCTGGCCACCGTGGCCAGGATCGAGAACAACCAGGGTAAATGGCACGGGCGCAGCCGTGTGTCGCATCGCAGTCGCCGGCCGCGGAATGGAAAGGATTTGCCACCAGACGAACGACGCAACCATCAGTGAAAGTCCAAGCCAGGCGACAATGTTTTTTACTGTCCCGCCGAAGCCAAATCCCCCTCGAAACATCGTCAATGTTGAAGGCTGGAGCGCAGCTCTTCGTCGGCCAAGATTCGATAACGCATCGCGCTCTTGGTGTCGCGCTCAAGCACAGCCGCTTCAACTCCGGCACTGGCTAGTTGCTCGTTCCGATGTTTGCGGACAGCGGCGGGTTCCGGCAATTCTTTGCTCGCGTTTTCTCCCATCGCCATCCGGCCAACGCTCCATGCGTCCAAGGCAATGTTGATCGCATCCGGCAGCGCCGCATCCGTGACGTGCGCTTTTTGTAAGAACTTTTCCATTAGTTCGGCCGACTGGCGCGTTCCGCTCAAGACCGCGAACCGCTGCCGCGGCTGCGCCTTTAAGCCATCAGCCGCGATCGCGCCGTCGTAATCGACGCGCAAAAATAAATCTTCTTTCGGACTCGAACCGATTTCGGCGAAAAGAAGCCGCGCCAAATACGGCGCACCGTAAACCTGTTCGAACGCACTCTTCATCACTGGACTGAGCGAATAATGCGCCAGCCGGCGCAACGAGACATCCGCGGCGGAGCGCGTGAAACCCTCGGTGCTCGCCAGTTCAATTGCCGCCATCCGCAATCGCTCGATATCGCCCGGATGACCGATCGCGCCCATCGCGATCCGATCGTAAATTTCGAAAATCTTTTGTCGCGCCCGGCCAAGCGTCACGAAAAGAATTCCGTCGCGATATCCCACCGCGGCAATTGGACTTCCTGCCGCGAGTTGCGTTTCGATGTACTCGCGCCGGTTCGCGATCGCTTCCACCCAGCGATACGGTTCTTCAATCATGCCACCCTTTGTTTGAAAATCGCGGCGATCTTTTCTTCCGGCAGAGTGGTAATGCCGTCGCGCGAAACAATTTTGATTAATGGAAAGATTTTCCCGCCCCGATCGACCCCGCCGGTAGACGTATCCGCTTCCGCCGCTGTGTCGAGCGATCGCAACGCGATCGCAGCCGCTTCGTCCTCGTTTAATTCCTGCAGCTTTTTGTCGCCCCAATTGTTTTCGTAATAAAGAATGCCGCGCACCGCAGGCGAGCCCGAGCCGGTCGCGGCGTAATCGGTCACCTCGAATTGCGCACCCATCGCGTCATAAAAATAGAGACGCGCTTCCGGTTTTGAATTTCCATCGTAAGTCGCGAAGATCGGCACGACCACGCCAACGCCCTGCATCACGAAGCCAAAGTTGTCGCGCAACAATTTGGAAAGGGCGCGCACTTTGCCGTCCACGCTCATCTCCTGGAGCTGCGTGCGCCGAAAATATTGAAACGAATGCTCGAGCACGCGCGCCATTTCCCAGGCCGTAGCTGGCACGCCGGCGATGGCCATGATCGAATGGCGGTCAATCTCGAGCACTTTGTCGGCGCGATCGTAAACTACGGTGTTGCCCGCCGTCGCTCGACGATCGCCCGCAACCAGCACACCGCCGGCGAACTTGAAAGCGAGGATGGTCGTTGACTCGGTTGGAATGAATGTGCGATTTCCCGCCGTGGCATTTGGTTCGGGCGCGCTTTGCAGCAAACTTTTACGGCGCAAGATCGCGGGAAAATCTTCACTCGCTCCCGAAAAGTTCGGATCGAGCGCCAAAGGCGGCTTATCCATTATTGACCGGTGCGCTGGCGGTAGCGCTTAGACTGGTTCGGGTCCACCTTCCGCATTTTCTTCAATAAATCCTTCGTGTCCGGCCGCGAGACGTCAGGCGAACGCGGACCACCTTCGTCCCCCTGCTTCGGTCCCCACGGAGCTGGATCAAATGGCTTTTGCACGCGCTCCGGCATACCAAAAAATTTAAGGAGAAATGATCCAAAGGCAAGCTGGCCCCTCTCTTAGCTCGCCCCGCTTGCCAGTGGGAGCGGCTAATGCCAAAATCGAGGTTCAATGAAGCCGCTGTTCGGAGGAGCTTTTGCCGCATTTGTTTTCGTCGCTCTCGCCAGCTTGAACAGTTTCGCCCAGACTTCCGCACCCACTCCGAAGACGGCGGCAACTCAAACCGCTGCGATCCAAACTGCCCAACTTCAGGAGTTGATGAAGAAGATCGATGAGCAAAATGCAAAGATCGACATGCTTTCGCAGCAGATTCTCAAGCTCCAGTCGCAGCTGTCCAACCAACGTCCCGGCGTCATGATTGGCGAGGCTGCCCCCTCAACATCCACATCCGCTGCATCGACATCTATTCCAGCGCCGGCCGAACCATCCGCGAAAGCAGGCGATGGCAATAGCCACATCGTCGCGCGCGGCGAAACGCTCACCTCAATCGCGCGGATGCACAACGTCAGCGTAAGCGAGCTGCAAAAATTCAATCACATCGACAATCCTTTGAAATTGCAGGCCGGGCAGACGCTCTTAATTCCCCCATCGCCAATTCCATCGCCGTCTTCCTCCGGCGAATAACTGATGGAGGAAGCCTCCAGCCAACCCTGGTTTTTGCGCAAACATCAGGACGGCTCCGTCTTCGGCCCGATTTCGTTCGATCAACTTTCCAGTTGGGCGTCGGCCGCTCAAGTCGCGCCGCAGGATGTCGTCTCGACTGATCAACAAACATGGTTAAAAGCGCCGATGGTGCCGCAGCTAGGGATGGATTGGCTGGTTGAAGTGACCAGCGAGCATTACTACGGGCCCACGACAATCGGGGCGATTCAGGAATTCATCCGGCTCGGCGACATTAACGCGGACACATTCATAATTAATTCTGGCGATGGAACTCGGCGGCAGATCGGTGAAATGCCCGCGCTTTTCAAAACGAACGCGACCGCCTCGAAGGCGAGCGCAACCGGAGCTACGACCGAGCCCGCGGCGACCGGCATTTCAATTCGCCTCCAGGAGCGCATTCGCGATCTCGAACAAACCTTGCGCGAAGAGCGGCGTGCGCTCGCAGAAGCCGAGGAGCGTTACGAAAAGCTGGAAGAGAAATACAACGCGCTTCTCCAACGCAGCGGTCCGATCGCTTAGATCGACATCTGCTCGTCTGGCGACGCGACCGGCGCTTCCTCCAAGTTTGCTGTCGCGTCGACGATTTCGCGTGGCGACTCGAGCAAGCTCTGCTCGCACAATCGCGCGTATTTGCCGCCGTGCGCAATCAGCTCCTCATGCGTGCCGCGCTCGATGATGCGACCGTGATCGAGAACGAGAATCTGATCGGCACGCACAATCGTCGAAAGCCGATGGGCGATGACAATCGACGTTCGGTTCGCCATCAAATGTTCGAGCGCCTCCTGAATCAAACGCTCGGTCGCGGTGTCCACACTTGCGGTCGCTTCATCGAGAATCAAAATCGGCGGATCCTTCAGCAACGCGCGCGCGATCGACAGCCGTTGCTTTTCCCCAACGCTTAGTTTTACGCCGCGCTCGCCGACGATGCTTTCCAATTTATCCGGCAGGCGTTCGATAAACTCGCGCGCATTGGCTGCTTCGACTGCACGCCATAATTCCGCATCGGTCGCGCTCGGTTTTCCCATTAAAAGGTTTTCCCGGATTGAGCCGTTGAAGAGAAAACTTTCCTGCGTCACCAGCCCGATGTTTTCGCGCAATGCGCGGATGCCGTATTCGCGAATCTCTTTGCCGTCGACGGAAATCCGTCCGTCACCGTCTTTCAATTCGTAGAAACGCGGGAGCAAACTCGCAAGGGTCGATTTGCCCGCGCCGGTCGCGCCGACCAGCGCGATTGTTTTCCCCGGATGCGCGTGCAACGAAATATTTCTGAGTGCGGCCAGTCCTTCGGCATAACTGAAGCTGACGTTTTCGTAGCGAATATCGCCGGCGACGCGCACGGGCGTGTAATTGTCGATCCAACCGGGTTCAATTCGCTCGTCCAGAATTTCAAACACGCGTTCTCCTGCGGCGCGGCCAGCTTGCACGAGCTGATTCAATTGATGAAGCCGACTAATCGGATCGTAAAGAAACGCCGTCAGCATTAGGAACGCGACCAGATCGCCAATTTGCATCGCGCCGCTGAGCACGGAGTAACTTCCAAATGCGAGCACGATCACCGCACCGATCGCTTCAAACATCGACATCGATGGCGAGTAAATCGCCCAGACTCGCATCACGACGAGAGTTGCATGGCGCAATTGATCGCTGACACGATTGAATCGCGCGTGTTCCTCTTTCTCACGCGCGAAGCTTTTGATTTGGCGAATCCCGGAAAGGTTGTCGTGCAAAAGCGCGTTCATAGTCGAGGCCGCGCGGCGCTGCAATCGATAGCGCCGATGCGCCGTGAGTGTGTAAGTCAACGCACCCGCGATCAGCACTGGAAACGGAATGAGGGCGAGCAACGCGAGCTTGGCATTGAAATAAAACATCACACTGAGAACGATCATCACTTGGAGGATCGCGACCACGCCCTGCTCGATCCCATCGATCAAGACACGCTCGACCGAATTGACATCTTCGATCACGCGCGTCATTAAATCGCCGGTAGCGCGATTGTCGAACCAGCGCAGCGGCAGCAATTGAATGTGTGAATACAAATCGCTCCGCAAATCGAAGATCACACGCTGTTCAAACGTGTTGTTTAGAATGATGCGCAGCGTATTGAAACCGTGCTGAAGCAGAAATGCGACTAACGCGATCAGCACCAGCGGTAGCAATTTTTCCGGATGATGCTGACGCACCACGTCGTCGATGATCCATTTGGTGACGCCTGGAAAAACGATCACCATCAGCGTCCCGAGAATGGCACAACTCATCGTCCCCGCCGCCATCCACGGGTACCGCTTGAAGTAAGCAAAAACGCGCCAGACCGTTTTCATCTGGCACAACGTTGCTGTATCCGCATCGTTGTAGCAACCGGCCTGTGGCCGGTTTAACGCGCCACAGGCGCGTGGCTACAACCTACACCCGGTCGCCGGAAGGTTTATGTCGCCGAACCCGGCAAAGCAGCTCCTTCCCATTTTGGCGTCGAATTTCACTTGAGCGTTGAAAAGAAGGAGCTGGGCGATTCCAGCTGATTGTTTCAATCGGCTGCCTTCTGGCGCGAAGCGGACCGATCTTTGAAGGTGAGTTCGGCGATGCCGGATTTGTCGAGCTCGCCCAGACCTTCCGCGATCATGCGCTCGTATTGTTCTTTGGTCGCGCGCGCGAGTGGAAGATCGAGACCAGGTTGACGTGCGAGCTCGAGGGCAATGCGACTGTCCTTGGCCGCGTGCGCGGCGGAAAAGAAGCAACTGTGTTCACGGTTCTGCATATCTTCGCCATCCGTTTCCAAAACGCGCGAGGCCGCGCCGGTCTGCGAAAAAACTTCGCGCAGCATTGTTAAATCGAGTCCGAGCGCGGCGCCGAGCGCGAGTCCTTCAGCCAAACCGGCGGTGTTGATGTTCATCACGATGTTGACAAGCGCTTTGATTTTTGCCGCCTCACCCGCTCTGCCAATGAAACGCACGGTTGAGGCAAGTTCTTTGAGAATCGGCTCAGCCTTACGGAAAGCTTTTTCGTTACCGCTGCACATCAAATAAAGCTTACCCTCGCGCGCCTGAGTGATGCTTGAGGCCATGCAGGCTTCGATTGATTCCGCGCCGGCTTCCTCTGCTAGCTTTTCAACATCGACATGCACTTGGGGCGAAATTGTCGCGCAGTTGATAAAAAGTTTGCCGCGCGCATTGACCAGCAGATTATCGCTGGCTTCACAAAAAATGTTGCGCATTGCGTTGTCGTCGGTGACGACAGTGAAAATCACATCCGATTCTGCGGTGACCTCCGATAAATCCTGCGCGGCCGCACAGCCGAGTTCGGTCGCAAGCTCAGTGGCAACTTTGCGATCGCAATCGTAAACCGCGGTGACGTGAAGATGTTCGCCACGGCGAATCCGTCCTTTGGCGGATCGATCCTTCAAACGCCGCGCCATGTTCGCGCCCATGCGACCCACACCGACAAAACCAATGTTCATGACGATAATGTTTCAGATGTCCACCAAATACGCCAAACGACGCGAAAGATTCACTGGATTCAATTTTGAAAATCCTTTGGCGTAATTTCGCGTGTTTAGCGGATACCACCTCAAACATCAAACTTTCCCAACAAAGAACGAATTGTGCTCTTTTTCCTCGCCCACGCTCGTCATCGGGCCGTGACCGGGACAAATGATTGTCTCGTCCGGCAGCGTCAGAATTTTCTCGAGATTATTTTGCACTGCGTCTTTGTAGGACACGCTCCCACCGCCCATCGAGCCGGCAAAAAGCGAGTCGCCGACGATGGCAATCGGCCGGGCGAGACCGTTCACAACGAAAGTCATTCCGCCGGGCGAATGTCCCCAGGTCAGTCGCGCCTCGATGTCGACCTTGCCAACGCGAAATTTTTTTCCTTCGTCGATTTTTTCCGCACCCGGTACCGGTTCACGCGCCGGCGCGAAAACTTCGGCGCCAGTTTCTTCGCGCAGCCGAGGCAAGTCAGCAACATGATCGGAATGAGCGTGCGTGAGCAAAATGAGTTTGATGCTCAAATTTTCTTTCGTCGCTAGCTTTAGCATGCCAGCGGAATCGGCGCCGGTGTCGAACGCGGCTGCGTGTTTTGTTGCCGGATCCCAAACGAGATAGGCATTCACCAGCATGCCGCCATAACTGGTATTGAATTGGGCCAGCCCCTCGAAATTTTCGAGCGTGTCCGGTTTCCATTTGCCCTGAGCAAGATCGACCAGTGCGCCCGCGTCTAGATTCAGTACCGGCGCGATCGCTCGAATCGCACTTTCATCATAATTGCCGTCGCGGATTTGTCGCAGCTGCTCAGGTTTCAAACCCGATTTTTCAGCGAGCTGACTGTCGGAAATGCCGAGGCCGCGCTGCGCTTTGCCGATGATGTCTCCAACGTTGTCTTCGAGT
>Ga0207646_10000984_pt1 | contig 36611 bp, 36 predicted proteins | sample KBSK5502metaG_FD_184343 | JGI IMG/M metagenome (GOLD analysis project Ga0207646, IMG submission 184343) | Corn, switchgrass and miscanthus rhizosphere microbial communities from Kellogg Biological Station, Michigan, USA - KBS K5-50-2 metaG... | ecosystem: Host-associated > Plants > Roots >... | reverse complement strand
CGGTCCGTCCGATTTCTATATCCCTCATAATTTCGTGGTCAACTTCCAATACGACGTACCGGTCCCCACATCCGTGAAGTCTCACGCTCTGGCCAACACCATTTTGGGCGGATGGCAGGTGGGCGGAATCTACACCCGGCAAAGCGGCGGCGCTTACAACGTGAAGATCACCACGGATCGAGCGTTCACTGGGAATTCCGTCGTGGGAGCATCCCAGGGAGGGCAGAGGCCTGACTATTTGGGGCATCTTCCCGGCTGTTCGCCTGCGGAAGTCACCACCGGTGACATTGGCCACCTGATCAAGACCTCGTGCTTCTCCTTCCCGGCGCCCGGCGTGCTGGGGAATTTGGGCCGGAATCTGTTCCATATGCCGGCGTTTAGTGACCTGGATTTCTCGGTATTCAAGAACCAAAATCTGCGAGGCGAGAAGCTGAAAATGCAGTTCCGGGCAGAAATGTTCAATATTCTGAACCATACGAACCTGACGGCCCAAACGTTCACGAATACCTTCACCGGGACCGGCGCTCTAGTCGAGTCCTTCGGGACACCAACCGCTCCGACCTATAACCAATCCCGTCAGATCCAGTTGGGATTGCGGCTGCTGTTCTGAAAAGGAGGCAGAAAAAGAATCGAATATCTAACCGTGTGTAAGGCAGGCGCAGATCCTATGCGGCCCCGTTGAGCCGTGAATAGGTATGAAGACAAAATCCAGAACATTTCGTGGAACACTCGAGAGAATACGAGGCAGCGGCACGAGCTGGGTCATCGTGCGTCTGCCGTTCAGTGTCGAAAAGACGTGGGGCAGTCGCGGTCTGCGGAGAGTTAATGTCGAGGTGAGTGGACTGGACTATCGGATGGCGCTGTTTCCTGTTCGAGGTGGCGAACACTTTCTCCTGATCAACAAAAAGATCCAAAAGGCCGCAGGACTACGGGAAGGAAGCGTAGCGACCTTCACGTTGGCACCGGATCTCGAGCCGCGAGAACTAACGCTGCCAAAAGAATTGGAGCGCACGCTAAATCAAGATCGCACAATACGAAAGTGGTTCGATCGCCTGAATTTCTCCATGCGAAAGTGGATCGTGGATTACGTATCGAATGCCAAGGCCGCAGACACCCGCCGCAAGCGTGCCGGCCGGATCGCTGAACAGCTCCTGGAAACGATGGAAGCAGAGTTGGAACTGCCGCCGATGATCCGATTGGCATTCAACCGAAATCCAGGCGCAGAACAAGCGTGGCGCAGCATGACCGAAACGCAGCGACGCCACAATCTGCTTGGCATTTTCTATCGCCGAACGCCGCAATCGCGCATGCAGAGAATCCAAACAATGATCGATCACGCGTTGGAGATGCCGGAGAGGAAAGATCGGTCGCGGGCGTAACAACTGCGCGGGCTACCAACGGTGAGCGTTTTTACCCGCAGAGCTTCGATATACCTGCGAAAACTCCTGTGATCTGCCTCGGGCAATATAAAACGCCGTTATGCGACGCTCCCGGCGATGACCCGGCGATGCGCCGATACTTGTCGGCTCCCGCTTATTTCGCCTTATGCTTTACTCCAGGTCAATCATGATTAATCCGTTCCGAAGGCTCCTGCGGTTATCTCGGATTCCCGTTCCACCGCAACAGCTCATCGACGGAGTGGGTGGGGGGGATTTCAACGCAATCGGGAAGGAGTTTTTTGCGTACTTCACTGATCTGTGTGGCCTTGGGCGGGGCGATTACGTCCTGGATGTCGGCTGTGGGTGTGGCAGGATGGCAGTGCCACTCGTTGCATATCTCAATAGCCGTGCAAAATATGAGGGATTCGACATCACCGAGCCCGCCATTCGTTGGTGTCAAGAGAACATCAGCACACGTTATCCAAACTTTCGGTTCCGATTGGCTGATTTGTTCAACACAGGATATAACCCGCAAGGAACTTTGCTCCCCCGGGAATTCCGGTTTCCCTATGAGGACGAGAGCTTCGATTTCGCATTTCTGACGTCGGTGTTCACCCACATGCTCCGAGCGGATGTTGAGCACTACGTCGGCGAGATCGTACGCGTCATGAAACCGAAAGCTCGTTGCCTATTAACGTTTTTTCTCCTGACCAACGACTCACGCGTCCTGATCGAGCAGGGGCATAGCACGCTGACCTTCCCTTACATTATCAAGGACACAGCAGTCCGATATGCAAACGAACCGGAGGGGGCCGTGGCGTTTCCCGAGCGGGACGTCCGCGATCTACTCACGAACCGTGGCCTGATCATTGATGAGCCGATTCGCTTCGGGTCCTGGTGCGGACGCGAATCCTATCTCAGTTACCAAGACATCGTGTTAGCGCATCGTTAAAATACTTGAGCTTGACGTGTAAGCAAAGTCCTGTGGCTGCGCGACTGTGATTTTCCGGAAGTCGGGACGCTCGGGATTCAACAGGTAGTTCAATTCCTCGGGAATGATGATGCTGGGTACTGCCAAAACGGCCGATCGTCCTTGTCGCACCCAGGTGTCGCCTGCCTGCTGGGTCGGCAGAGATGGCGGTTGCTGCCGCCAGTTTCCTGGCAAATCTGCAAGCGGGATCTTGTGGAGAAGCGAGTCCGGGAACTGAAATAAGAAAGCTTGAAACGAGTATTTTCGAATCGGGGATTGAGCCTAACAGATTCTCGACTTCGCGCGCACCGGGTTCTGTTTGCGCGTAGTCCAGAGGAACAGCGCCGCCAAGACCGAATTGAGGCGATCTCAGCCATTCGCGCGCATGCTCCACACCGCCCAAAACCGCAATTGCTTTTCCCATCAACCGCGCAAATCGGAGAACGCGATCTGATTCGGCCGGGTCCAGCCGGCCCTGTGCTTTGCGCCTTTGCAGTGTTGCTTTGGAAATCCCGAGCGCCGACGCCAGCTCGCCGTTGTCGATGGCGAGACTCGCCTGGAGCTGATCCAGTTCCCGAATCGGCAGTCCATTCTGAATGGATTCGATGATCTTTGAGGGCGAAAGACTTCTGGCTGCTTCCGCCGAGACTTTGCCGGATTTGCCTGCGGATTCATGAATGTAGATACACGCATGGAAGGTAGTCTTGACCAGCGGATGGGCGTTATAATCCGCGCACTTTGACGGATGCTAATCCATCTCCAGGCGTGAGCTACCGCTACGACATCCTCGAGGAGCTTGGGAGCGGCGGAATGGGTGTCGTCTACAAGGCGCGCGATCGTGAAACAGGCGCTGTTGTTGCAGTCAAGGTGATCCGTGCCGAGATCGCATCCCGCCGCGAACTCATCGAGCGATTCAAAACCGAGTTGCTCCTCGCGCGCAAAATCACACACAAAAACGTTTGTCGCGTTTACGACCTGTACCGCTTCGATAATGTCGCGGTCATTTCGATGGAATACGTCGAAGGGCAGAGCCTCCGGGCGCTGCTGGACCGGCCGGAAGGGATTTCCGTTCGCTACGGTCTGAAAATCATGCAGCAGGTGATCGCTGGATTGGCGGAAGCGCATGCGCAGGGCGTCATCCATCGTGACCTGAAGCCGGAGAACATTCTCCTCGCACGAGACGGAACTGTGAAGGTGATGGACTTCGGCATCGCCTGCTCCATCGATACGGATGCGACGCTGACTGGCGCTATCACCGGCACACCGGCCTACATGAGCCCGGAACAAGCCAGCGGCAAAACCGCGGATGCGCGCAGCGATATTTATTCTCTCGGCCTCGTCATGTACGAAATGTTCTGCGGTCAACGGGCACTTGCCGGCGAGACACCAAGGAGCCCGCGCGAGATCGATCCCCACCTCCCAGCGTTCATCGAGCGCATCACCCTGAAGTGCATCGCGAAAGATCCGGGTGCCCGATTTCAAACGATCTCAGAATTGGAAGCGGCCCTCAGCATGAAGCATGCCGTACCCGCCGCCACTTCCCATGAAAGCGTGGAGGGCCCGCTGCCTGTTCTCCTCACGCGATGGCACGGCAGTGATTGGCTTCTGGTATTGCTGGCGGTTGCCGGCCTGCTCTTGTATTTGCCATTTTTTCAACGAACCAGTATCGCGCCGCGAACCAGGATATCGTTTGATCGAAGTGTCCTGCGGCGCATTGCGCAGGAATACGCGCAAAAACTTGGAGCGCCGACCGGCGAGAACAGCGAGATTCACGTCTCTGCATTCCCGGAGCGATACGAGTACGTGGCCGAACGCGCCGGCGCGTCCGCCGCTCTCGAGCTGGCCAACAATCCGGTTCCATACTGGTTATGGAATGTGAAATGGGAAAACGAGACGTCGATTGACGTCGACAACAAGGGCTCGCTGCGACAGTTTTATCGCGATTTCCCTGCCAACACCTCCGTCGAAAGACTAGCCACTGAAGAAGCAAGGCTGATTGCCGAAACGGCCCTCCGTACCCTACTCTCCGTCGATACATCACGGCTTCGACTGGAAACGGCGGGCGAAATCATGTGGGATGGACAGAGAACGATGTCGTTTACATGGACGGATCCGGCGGATTACCAGGGCCTGCAAAGCCACTACATCGTCCGTTTGATCGGCAAAGACATCGCCTCGATCGAATCCAATTACGATACTCCACCTGAATACTCGCCACGCGATTCGTGGTGGCAATTGCTCCCTCTGGCGGCGATACAACTGATCCTGCTGGTGATTGGATTCTACGAATGGCCCCGCGTGAACGCTCGCGAGCGATGGCGCATGGTAACGGTGGCATTCGCAGGCCTATGGGGCGCAGACGCGAGCATTCTGCTGCAGCGTCAACTCTTCAACGTGACGTCGACCTCTATTCCAATCGTTCTGTCGGCGTTGATGGGACTTGCATTCGCTGTCCTTGCTTTCTTTATCCCGGTGCCGGTCGAACTTGCGGTTCGCCGTGCCACACCTTCCAAGCTATCGACGATGGTACGGCTGTTTGACAGGAGGGCGGCGTCCGAACCTTGCGGACTCAGCACCCTGCGCGGAGCAGTACTTGGCTGCGTCCTGCTCAGCGCGGACACATTTCTGACGTGGCTCGGCACCAACTACCTTGCTATGCGCCTGGATGTCTTGCGGTTCATGGGAATCCAGGTCCTCCTCACAACGATTTGGCCCGGCGTCCGGAGTGTTTTCGAGGGCCTGTTTTCAGCCATAAGCGTGACGTTGCTGGTTGCATTAATGACGTCATTGCTCGCGCGCTTCGTTCATCGTCGCTCTCACGTTGTACTTCTCACGGCGGCTGCGTGCGCATTGGTCTTGCCCAGCATCGTGTCCGGCATAGGGGGTCTCCAACCATATTATTCAAGCGTCCTGCTTCTTTTCCTGGATTACCTTATCCTGGCCTGGACTTTCAGCCGCTTTGATGTGCTGACGTTGCTCGTTACTGTATTTGCCTTCAGCTTCTACCGTCAGAATCATCTCTTATTGGTCATGTTCAGACCCACGGGATCCATCGAACAATGGATTGCGCTCGGCGCATGGGCTCTCCTTGTCCTGGCTGCCGCCGCTGTGACATTCCGGTCGTCGATTGACGCGATGCGATCGCGAATCTCGGAAGTATTTCAATGAGACCGGCAAAGAAGACAGCGTACAAACGCCGGCCGCCGCCACTTGCATTGCGATACCTGCTTGGCATCGTGTTGTACGGCGTTGCTCGGCCCGTGGCACGAACGCTCGAGAAATTCGGACGTATCGAAACGATTTTTCGATTCATGACTGTGCGGCGGCTGCGAAGCCAGAAATCATCAAACCCGTTTCGCGGGTACGTCCCCACGAAACACGATGTCTTCGTCGCCACTTTCGCCAAGAGCGGTACGAACTGGATGATGCAGATCGCGCATCAGCTTGCGTTTCACGGCAAAGGTGAATTCGATCACATTCACTCCGTGGTTCCCTGGCCCGATACGGCGTTGATGGGGCCGATGCGCGGTTACGCGATCCCGCTCGAGGACCCGTGGGTATGGCAAGCATCGCCGGAGAAGAGGCGAGTCATTAAAACGCACTTCGATTGGGAGTTCATCCCATACTCGGAGGACGCTCGATATATCCTGGTGATCCGCGATCCGAAGGATGTTTTCGTCTCCAGCTACTTCTTCTTCGTGCAGAACGGATTCTTCCATCCGATCATTCGATCCTACGAAACGCTCCTGAAGATTTTTCTTTCGGAGAATTTTCCGGTGGGTGGTTCGTGGGCCGTCAATACTGCGGGCTATTGGGCGGAGCGTCAGCGGCCGAACGTCATGATTGTTTCGTTCAAATCGATGAAGGAAGACTTGAGAGGAACTGTGATCAAAGTGGCTGACTTCCTCGACATTCATGTTTCCGGTGAAGTGATCGATCTGGTCTGCGAAAAATCCTCCTTTGAATACATGCAGCGCATCGACGAGAAGTTTCGCGTCTGGAAAATCATTCCGTGGAGAGCGCCTGGACCGATGATCCGCAAAGGCCGGCAGGGCGGCTCCTCGGAACTGCTCACTCCAGCGCAGCAGCGCGAGATTGATGCATACTGCATGGCCGAGCTCAAACGGCTGGGTTCGGACTTTCCTTACGAGCAGTTCTGTGACATTGCCACATAAAGGATTCACTGTCTGGTTTACCGGTCTCTCCGGCTCCGGCAAGACTACCGCGGCGCGCCTTCTGGAGCAGCGTTTGATCGCCCTGGGCTGCAAAGTGGAAGTGCTGGATGGCGACGTCGTGCGCACTCATCTTTCAAAGGGCCTCGGCTTCAGCAAGGAAGATCGCGACGAAAACATCCGCCGCATCGGATTTGTCTGCGAACTGCTCTCGCGCAACAGCATCATCGCCATTGCGGCCGTGATTTCACCTTATCGCGCCGCGCGAGCCGACGTGAGGGCGCGCATTCCGAACTTTGTCGAAGTGTATATGGATTGTCCGCTGGAAGTTCTGATCGAACGCGACGCGAAAGGCTTATACAGGAAGGCCATTGCCGGGGAGATTTCGCACTTCACAGGAATTTCGGATCCCTACGAGCCGCCGTCCTCGCCGGAATTGACGATTCATTCCGATCGTGAAAGTCCGACGATTGGCGTGGACCGGCTGTGGGCCGAGCTCCAAAATCTAGGGCTTATTACGACCGCCTAACATCCGATCCAGGCTCCAGGGACCGGCACCCGCAGCCGAGAGATAAAGGAAGGCGAAGCAGAGCATCACCGTGATTTCGCCGAGATTATTAATCGGAAAAAAGCTTCGCGGCAGATGGGCGCGGAAATATGCCACAGCCATCTCTCCGGAAAGAATAAACGATACAGGCCGCGTGAATAATCCAACGAGGAGCAGCGCACCACCGACGGTTTCCATCATTCCGGCGATGCCGAGAAGAGAGAAATTCGGAAAGCCGGTGTACGGCTGGCCCGGCGGGTATCCAAACAGCTTCTGAGTGCCATGCTCGAAGAAAAGCAGTGCGGCAACTATTCGCAGGACGCTGAGGAGGTATGGCGACCACTTCTGGAGCATCAAGTTCAGGAATGCTATCAAAACGGCGAACTCATTCAGTAGAATTTGTGATGCGGAAATTTTAAAAGAGGAGGAAGTTGATGCGAGCAAATGTAATCCGAATATCTACAGTACTGATTGTTGTCGTAGCGTTATTGGCACTTGGCATCGGACTAACGATGGCTCAGGAGCGGCGAGGAGGCGGTGGCCGAGGTCCCGCAGTTCCTCCGCTGATCATGACAACCACGGCATGGGAAGATGGCGGTGTCATCCCGGACAAGTACACGCAGAAAGCCGGCCCGATGGCCGTTTCGCCTGAACTGAAATGGTCGCAGGTTCCGATGGGTACGCAGAGTTTCGTGCTGCTGATGCACGATCCGGAACCCGTGCTCCAAAAGGGCTCCAAGATGGACATTACCCACTGGCTCATCTGGAACATTCCGGGTACGTCGACCGGGCTTTCCGAAGGCGTCGCACAAGGTGAGTTGCCCGATGGCAGCCGCCAGGTGAGCCTGCGCGGCAATGCGTACATGGGTCCAGGAGCTCCTCCGGGCCCGTACCATCACTACACGTTCGAATTGTATGCACTGGATACGAAGCTTGACGTGGGGCAGGGTACGCCGCAGGAGGCTGCCGGCACGCGCACCGCTGTCGTGAATGCGATGGATGGTCATGTACTTGGCAAAGCCGTACTGGTTGCCCGGTTCCATCAATAGTTGATCGATCGATTCCGTGTCGCCATTACAGGAGGGACGCTCTTCTTAAGCGCGTTCCTCCTTTTCGTTTGCCAGCCGATGGTGGGCAAGATGCTTCTGCCATATCTGGGAGGAGCCGCCGCGGTCTGGACCACCTGCGTTCTTTTCTTCCAGTTCATGCTGTTGTTGGGTTACGTGTATGCGCATCTCATCGCGCGCGTGCGCAATGTGAAGAAGCAGATGCTCGGTCATGTGTTCGTGCTGTTGCTGCCGCTGGCATTCCTGCCCGTCCGGTTCAATGCTGCCTCGACGGAATCGCTCTCGCAGCATCCAGCCGCGCAATTGCTTCTCTTGCTCGCAACGTCGACCGCTGTTCCTTTCTTTGTGGTGTCCGCCACGGCGCCGCTCGTTCAGAACTGGTTCTCGCAAAGCCGGCATGAATCGTCGGGAGATCCGTACTTTCTCTACGCGGCGAGCAATGCCGGCAGCCTGCTCGCGCTGATGGCGTATCCGTTCGTGATTGAGCCGTGGATAGGGGTTGCGGCGCAGACCCGACTCTGGGCGTGGGGATACGGCGCTCTCGTGCTTCTGCTGCTTGTAACGGGTATTTTCCCCTCCTTGAAAAGGAGGGGAGGCGAAGCGTTCGGCGCATCCACCCCTCCTTCTCCAGGAGGGGAAAAACACCGCCGTCTCTACTGGCTGGCCGCGGCCTTCGTGCCTTCGGGCCTGATGCTGGCGGTCACGAACCACATCGCCGCGAACGTCGGCTCGGTTCCCTTCCTCTGGATCGTTCCTCTCGCGCTTTATCTCCTGACATTCATCTTCGCCTTCGCGCGGCGATTTCGCATTTCTTCAACCCGCATTTCACGTTTAATTCCAGTCGTGCTGCTCGCGGTATTCCCGCTCGTCGCAGCAGGTGTTGTGGCTCCACCCGGGTTGAACTGGATCGTGATTGGCCTTCATCTCCTGCTTCTCTACTGTGGCGCCTTGCTTTGCCATTCCCGTCTCGCCGAAAGCCGGCCCGATCCTGAGAACCTGACCGAGTTCTATTTCTGGATCGCCCTCGGCGGAGTACTGGGCGGCGTATTTACTGCCACGCTCTCGCCGCTGCTGTTTAATACCGTTCTCGAATACCCTCTGCTGGTCGCAGCTCTGCCGTTCTCCCGGACGGGTCAAGAGGAAAGAACCAATTTCACAATTCCGATCGCGCTTGCGGCGGGGCTCTTTCTGACCTGGCTCGTTTTTCGTTACACGCACCTCGATTTCGACACCGAAGCTGTCGCGCTCGTGCACACGGCATTGCTCTTCATCGGATACAAATTGAAAAACCATGTCCAACGCTTCGCGTGGTCATTTGCGGTTTTCATCATGGCCTATTCCTTCATCCTGCCCGGCTACATCGAGGGCGCCAACCGCATCTACGTCACGCGGAATTTCTTCGGCGTAAAGAAAGTGCTGGATGACCCAACGGCGCATCTGCGCAAGCTTCTGCACGGCGATACGATTCATGGTACCGAGAGCACGGATGCAGCGCGGGCCGGCCATCCGTTGTCGTACTACTATCCCGGCGGGTCGGTGAGCGACGTTATCGAGATGATGCGAGGCCGTCAGAAGCCGCAGCGCTTCGGTGTGTTGGGATTGGGCTCCGGAACGATGGCCGCATATGCGGATCGGACGCATCATGTCAGGTTTTACGAGATCGATCCATCTGTTGAGCCGCTCGCCCGGCGCTTCTTCACCTTTGTCCCACGATGCGGATCCGACTGCGACGTCGTGATCGGCGACGGCCGGCTGCAGCTTGCGCGCGAACCCAACGCGAGTTTTGACCTGCTACTGCTGGATGCCTTCAACTCCGACTCAGTGCCGACTCATCTGGTCTCGCGCGAAGCCGTCCAGTTGTATTTATCGAAACTCGTGCCCGATGGCATCGTGATGTTTCACGTATCGAATCGCTATTTGAATGTCGAATGGCTGGTCTCTGCGCTTGTGACGGATGCCGGTCTCGTCGCGTACTCGCGGTTCGACGATGCGGGTGAGTTGAGGAAGATGGGCAAGAGCAGCGCGAATCATATTGTCGCCGCCCGCCATGCCGAGGACCTTTCGACAATCGCCAACCGGCCGGGCTGGAACCGCGTCGCCCGGCCGGCGGATTTTCAAGCATGGACGGATGATTATTCGAATCTTCTAAGCCTGATTCGCTGGCACTAAGGGCCTCTAACGCTGTTGGCGCGCCATCCGCTCCTGCATTTGCCGCGTAAGGTGCGGTACGAGGCCGATGATGCGCTCGATCAACATCAACTGGCCGCGATGATGCATCTCGTGCTCTTTGACGCCCAGGATCATGTCGAATCGAGTTCGCTGTGGCGGCGTCCCTCCCTGGGGCATGCTCAAGGCCTGCCCGAGGAAGTCATCCGACAGTCCTTCAACGAACGTCGCCCACTTCTCGCCATCGGTGCGGAGCAGCTCAATGACCTGCGCCTTCGTCCGCGGTTTGGCTTCCTCGGCCAGCATGTGTTGCATCCGGGCCGGGAAATCGAATCCTTCCAGAGTGGTTAGTTTGTCGCCGTGAATCTGAAGCTGGAACTGCGGGGTCAGCGCGATGTGCGTGAGCAATTTTTCGACGCTTCGGATATCGTCGGCCGCTTTGAATCCGTACTTGTCCTCCGGGATGTCTTCTGCGACTTGGACTGTATTTTTGCGAACCGTTCTAAAACTTTCAGCTAGTTCTTTGGCTCCGTAGTAATTCATAGTTTCTCCCATATGCAGATTACTGAACCTGTTACCATGCTCACAGACTTTGCCCTGGCAGGGGCTTCTCTATGTTTTGCTCTACTTCTCGCCCGAACAATGGGCCCGCGGAACCGGGTGTCCGCGTGGTTATGGTCCGCCGCGTTTCTTGCTTCGGCAGTCGCAGCGCTGGTTGGAGGAATTTATCACGGATTCGCGATGCATTTCGATGCCTCGACTCTACGATCCATGTGGAATTTTCTCGTGTACGCCAGTGGCTTCTGTAACGGTTGCATGGTAGGCGGAGTCCATGCGGCGTACATTCAGCGTGAAGACGGCACGGTCAAGTGGATCGCGTTGGGAGGCCTGGTGACGGTCATCGGGGCGATCGTCCAACAGACCGGCTTTCGTAAGAGCGCCCACTTCAATCACAACGATATTTACCACCTGATTCAGATTGCCGGCTTTTATCTGCTCTTCAAAGGCGCGTGCACTTTACGGGATCGTCAAACGGTACAATAATCGGAGGGGAGGCTTTATCAATGTCCAGCACACTGTTTGCAAGGAAGCCGCTGAGCCTGCTGCTTAGCGAAATGGCAGGCGAGAATCGGCTGCGGCGCATCCTTGGACCCGTACAACTCACCGCCCTCGGCGTGGGCGCAATTATCGGAACCGGTATCTTCATTCTTACCGGTGTTGCCGCGCACGACCGGACGGGTCCGGCACTGATGCTTTCGTTTGTGCTGGCGGGATTTGCGTGCGTTTTCGCTGCGCTCTGCTATGCCGAATTTGCGTCGATGGTTCCTGTGGCGGGTTCGGCTTACACCTATGCCTACGCTACACTCGGTGAGTTATTCGCCTGGATTATCGGTTGGGACCTGATACTCGAATACGCTGTCGGCGCCGCGACAGTGGCTCACGGCTGGTCTGCGCATTTTCAGGAATTCATTCCCATATTTCATGAAGGTATTGCGGCGATCCCCGAGAAGATTCCGGCGGCGTTCCATACGGCGCCTTTCAATTATTGCTTGAGCGCGGGAGACGGGTGCCCTACTGCGGGGTTCGTCATGACCGGATCCTATTTCGATCTGCCCGCCATCCTGATCACGTTGATTCTCACCGTCGTTCTCGTCAAAGGAATCCAGGAAAGCGCGACGTTCAATGCGGTGATGGTCGCTGTGAAACTCGTCATTGTGCTGATGGTCATCGGCATTGGCGCTTTCTTCGTGCGCGCCGAAAACTGGCATCCATTTGCCCCATTCGGTTTCACCGGCGTCAGCTTTTTTGGCCACACACTTTTCGGCCAAACCGCTAAAGGCGGCGAACCGCTCGGCATGATTGCCGGCGCTGCGATTATCTTTTTTGCGTATATCGGATTCGATTCCGTCTCGGTTCACTCCGAAGAAGCGCGGAATCCCGCAAAAGACGTGCCTATCGGCATTGTGGCGTCTTTGGTTATATGCACTGTCCTGTACATTGCTGTGTCCGCCGTGTTGACAGGAATGGTGCCGTCTTCGGAGATCAACATCGATGCGCCAGTGGTTGATGCTTTCAGGCGAGTGGGCTTGAAGTGGATGCAATACCTCGTTGCTGCCGGAGCGATGACCGGGATTACGTCGGTGCTGCTCGTGATGATGCTCAGCCAGCCGCGCGTGATGCTGGCGCTCGCTCGCGACGGACTGGTGCCCAAGTCTTTCTTCGGCGACATTCATCCGAAATTTCGCACACCGTGGAAATCGACAATTCTGACAGGCCTCTTTGTGGCTTCCATGGCCGGATTTATCCCACTGAGCATTCTGGCGGAAATGACAAGCATCGGTACGCTCTTTGCTTTTGTCATTGTGTGCGGCGCTGTGCTGGTCATGCGAAAAACAAATCCGGATGCAAACCGTCCGTTCCGCGCACCGCTGGTTCCTCTGGTCCCGATTCTCGGTATTTTGACGTGTTTGCTTTTGATGTTTTCGCTCCCGGCGGAGAACTGGTATCGGCTGATCATCTGGCTCGCAATTGGCCTGTTGATTTACTTTCTCTACGGGCGGCGTCATAGCGTCATGGCACAGCAACGTGAAATCGACCACGAGATCAGAACTCACGGCTTGTCCCCTGCCGGCCAGGCTATCGGTTATCCCGACGCCCCAGCCAGCAGTCCGGCTGCTCCAGTCGATTCACGGATCAAATCGAAGTAGCTACGGCTTCTGGTTCTTGTTCTCCTGCGCCGGCCCGTGATCGTGCTGGCCGGCTACGCTTGTGTGCAACCGTTTCGTCCTGGGATCTTCCTGGCGAGTTTGCTTAGGCGGCTCCACCCTCACTTTCTTTGCGTAAGCTTCGGCCCGTTTTGTACGCCGGACGGGTACGTTTTTGGACACAGCCACTCCTATCGTTTATCGATCGGCATCGAGTGCTCCGGGCCTTTGATGTCGATGTTGATGTCTCGTTTAGCGTGAACGCTCCTGCCGAAAAGGAAGTAGAAAGCAAAGATTGCAAGCAGGATAATCACGACAATGGCCACGGAAGCCACACTGCTGCTCGAATTGTCAGACATTCTTTCCTCCCCTTCATTTAGTGTCGGGCCCACCGTTTTTTTGATGGCTGCGCCCTACCGGGCTTGCGTTCGCAGCCGCTCACGCCGGATCGCTTCGGCTACCGGCCGGTCCCCCCACACCCTATTAAGATTGACGGCCGAAAAATCCTTCAGTTTGCGATGAAAATTGCCACGTACAACGTGAATTCCATCCGGATCCGGCTGGACGCGATCCTTTCCTGGGTCGAAGCGCACAAGCCCGACGTGCTATGCATCCAGGAGACGAAATGTCAGGACGAGGTGTTTCCGTTACTCGTGCTCAAGTCGACCGGATACCAGGTTTATTATCGCGGCATGAAGTCGTACAACGGTGTGGCCATCCTGACGCGGGCCGAACCCGAGGGAGTGTTTTACGGTTTCGACGATCAGTTGCCCGAAATCGATGACGCCCGGCTCATACGTGTCGTCGTCAATGGCATTCCGATCATCAACACCTACGTGCCGAATGGATACAAAGTCGGCACGCCGCAGCATAAGTACAAATTGAACTGGTACGCGCGTCTGAAAAGTTATTTCGGCCAGCACCTGTCACCGGATAAGCCGGCACTCTGGTGCGGCGACATGAACGTTGCACCGGAACCGATTGATGTTCACAGCCCCGAGAAGCATCTAAGACATGTTTGCTTTCACGAGAGCGTGCGAAGCGCGTACAAGGACGCGGTCTCGTGGGGCTTCATCGACGTCTTCCGCCGCCTGTATCCGGACAGGCAACTGTTCACGTTCTGGGACTATCTGCGGCCAAGCTCGCTGGAACAGAACAAGGGATGGCGTCTCGATCACATTCTTGCCACGCGTCCGCTTGCTGAGAAAACTCGCGAAGTTGATGTCGACATCGAACCGAGGCGCGCACCGCGAGCTTCCGATCACACGTTTCTGTGGGCGGAGTTCGAGGAATAGCCACAAATTTTGTGCCTTTTTGTGGCTACTTTTTTCTTCCCGCGCTTCTTGCTTGCCGCGAAAGTGCCGTCCGCGATGCCGCGCTGCGTCCTTCGCGTTTCAGTGCTCGTCTGGTGGCCGCCGAGCGTTTAGGGGACGCCTTTCGTCCGGATTTCCCTCGCGCGAGATCACGCTGGGCCTGTTTGCGTGTCCGAGAGGACGCCTTGCCTTTTCGGGGCGGGCTGAGCTTCACGCCTGAGCGGCGAGCCTTCGAGAGTCCGATCGCAATGGCCTGCTTTGTGGACCGGGCGCCGTGCTTTCCTTCCCGGATATGTTCCATCTCTTCGCGAACGAATTCGCCGGCCTGGGTCGTCGGCGCTTTGCCTTCCCGCTTCGCTTTTCGAGCTCGTTCGAGTGTTTTTTTCTCGGGCATAAATATCCTCCCGAAAAAATGGACTGCAATCGGATCGCCCGGAATCGTCTGGAATCCACGATTGACGTGGGTTTCACCTTATCGTAGGATGCTAAACCTTGTGTTAGTTCTAAGTAAAATCTTGATTATCATTGCATCCGTTGGACTTATGCGATCTTCGCCGAAAATTCAGAGCATGAGTCGCGAAATGGACGAACGGGCGTTTGCGGCTTTGAGAAGAATTATGCGCGCCACCGAAGAGAGCGGATATCCTCCCCAGCTCATTCCGCTTCTCATGCTCCTGACAGCATTGAGTTTCATGCTGTCCATGTACCTCACAGGGGGTTACGTCCGGTAATTATCTGAATCAAAAGCGAAACAACCGCCAGTATCAGCAGGATGTGGATAAAGCCGCCGATTGTGTACGACGTCACCATCCCAAGCAGCCACATAATCAATAGGATCACAAATATGGTCCAAAGCATTGAGGGTCCTCCCCTTTATTTGGCTGCAAGTGGCTTTCCGCTGTAGGCGCCGGCTTTAGCCGGCGCCTGCCGCGAAGCGACATTTTTCAGAAACCGCCGCCTGGCGGTGCCCGCGCCGGCTATAGCCCGGCGCCTACGTGGTCGGTTTGGAGACCGTCAGTTTTGCTTCCTTTTCGGCTTCGTCAGCTGCTGCCTCAGCGTCCTTCGCCGACATGTTCGGCTTCAGCGCGAGGATCGCCTTTCCGAGCGACATCGGAGCAGTTGAAGCCGTCGTAGCCGTCGTTGTACCTGTCGTCGCCGTTGTACCCAGCATTTTCGCCTTCAGCTGATCAAAAGGAATACTCAGATTCTTCGAGACATGAAGCGCCGCGATGAACTGCCCTTGATTTCGGAATCCGGCGGCTGCGGTCTTCAGATCTGTGCCTGCAGGCAGCATGCTTTGGAGCTTGGATTTCAACGCGGGATTCTGTTCGATGCGCTGTTCGAAGTTCGCTTCCTTGTGGCCTTCGTGAGCTTCCCGGTTTTCCGCTTTGCCGTGGTCACCACCGTGACTCACCTCCGGAGCGTGGCCCTGACCGTGGCCGCCGCCCTTGCCTTGAGCAAATGCTCCGGTAGTCAGAAAGAGAACAAAAGCGAATATAGAAATAAGAGTTATGATCTTTTTCATAGTGTCTTCTCCTTGTTAATTACTTCCCCACTCGGAATCCCACTCCGAAAAACACGGTATTGAAGTCGTAATGCATGCTTCGGCTGTAGCCGACGTGAAAATCCACGTCGGACCGCGGACTCACGCTGGCCCATGTGGACACGCCGTGGTCATTCGCTATGTCTGCGGGAACGACGCTCTCGCTCTGCGTCTCGAAGACGCGATCCTTGCCGTGCCCCGAGGAACTGCCTGAAGAACTACCGGTTGAAGTCGAACCCTTCCGTAGAACCTTGCTGATGATCGTCTGGTCACCGGCTGCTCGAACGGCATACGCGGAGCCAGAGACGCGGAAATACCGTGAAATATCGTATGACCCGCCACCTTCAAAATGACCGACCAGGCCGAGGGAGGTGAAGGGCCGCACGAAGAACGCGGTGTCGGAAATGGTGTTCGCAATACCGAAACTGCCGAACGGAGTAAACGAATCAAATTTGTGGCTGAACCGGTTGGTCCAGTCGGCGGTCGCTCGGCCCGTGCTGAAGCCTCGGCTCTTGTCGCCCGTCGGCGCCGTCAATTCGAGCGTCGAGCTGTAGTTCAACGTGTCGTTGTCGACATTCAAGCGGAAACCAAGAAATGCGTTTCCGATTCCGTTAGAGAAACCGTTTGTCGCTGTGGTCGTTGTCGTGGTTGTCGATGTCGACGACCGATTCACGAAATAGAAAGGCAAACCGGCGTAAGTTTCGAAATGACGGTTTACCGTGTAACCGAGCATCGGCTCGGCTTTCATCACGGCTCCATCCGAATTTGAGCTCCCATTAAAGCTGCCGGAAAAGCTCCAGCCTTGCTCGTTCTGCGCTTTCGCCGGGAGAGCCATTCCGGCAACAAGCACAATTGCACACATCAATCGCATCCAAAGTCCTCCTTGAAACTCCGTACCTTTGTGTCTTCGTGTCTCCGTCTTGTCAACAGGCCAAAAAACCACGAAGACACAAAGGCACGAAGGCACAAGGACTTACATCACTGCAACCGCCTGGCGGAAGGCCCCTCGGCCGCGAATGTTTTATCCTTCGGAGTGCTCAAATAGCCGCGGACGCGGTTCTTGTCGACGAAGTTCACAACGAGTTCGTAGCGCAGCCGATCAGGTCCGACCAGAAACGTCACGGGCTCATTCGCCGTGCGATCTTTCTTTGTGATGCTGCTGTCGTCGGCATTGATGACGACGTCGAACTTCTGCCGTTTCACATCAGTCTTCTTCAACTGGACCAGAACGTCAGCGATGTGAGCGAATTCCTTGCTCTTGTTGATGTCAAACTCGAAGTACTCGCGCTCGCCTCTTTTTCGGAGCTCCACGAGCTCGCTTGCGTTGTGAGCGATCAGGCCGCTCAGCTCTTTCTTGCTGTTCGCCAGATCCTGGCGCGTGGCGTCGAGGTCCGTCCTCACGACCTGCACTTCACCGGATACCGCTCCGAATTTAGCCGTAGCGTCCTGCTGCACCTCATTGAGCTTGTTGGTGGCTTCCTCATGGAATTCCTTGACGGCCTTCGCATCCGCTTTTGCGGAAAGCTCTCTGCGAAGGCGCTGCGCGGTTTGCGTATTTTCCTGTTTCAACTTTTCTGCGAGCGCATGAGACTCCTTCAATTGCTGCGCGGTTATGCCCATTCGCTGCGTTATGGCGTCCAGCGCCGCAGCCATCTCTGTCATCTTGGCGTCGTTCTGGCTGCGGGCGGATTGAAGTTCGCGTTCGGCTGAACCCACTCTGTCGTCGAGCGCCGAGCGCATCGACACCAATCCGTAACCCTGCAATCCAATCAGCGCAAGACAACAGCCACCTGCGATAGCAGTCGTCTTTGATTTGAGCCAGTCCATTCAAAACCTCCTAAATGAAGCAAAAGTCATGATGACGAATAATCAACGTACCGTCAGAGTCAAAGGCTGGCCGTCCTGACCAAAAAACCGCAGCGTGCCGGCAGTGCTTTGACCCGCGAGCCCGCTGAATAAGATGAACTGCGTTGTGTAGCCGCCCCGATCCGCGATGTGCGGAAACATGAGATCCGCCGAACTGGATGCTGACGCTTCATTCGTGGCCGGCGTCGTGGTGATCAGGAAATCACCGCGCTCGTTGTAGCGCGTGCGCAAACTCACCACGACAATCGAATTCCCGGACGACACCCGAAGCACTCCGCGGAACGGAAGACTGAGCGTCGGAAACAGTTCATGCACGAACTTCGATGTATGGCCCGACGGCGGGATCACAACATTAGCGGTGAGGCCCGTGCCGAAACCGTTCAGCGAATTCAGCTCGAAATTGATCGTCGCGGACGTCGACGAATTGTTCGTGATCGCAATACCGCTCTGAATCGCTCCAGCGCCTGGTGTATTCGAAGTCACTTCAACGTAAGTTCTGAACGCCGTGCCGGTGGGCTGCGTTTGAACAGACGCGCCCGATACAGTGACGCCATTTGTCGAATACAAGAACACCGTAGACGCGCTCGGCGCCGTGCTTCCAGTGTCCGGGGTGATACGGATGCTTCCGACAGCCGTCGCAGCCGTGATCGCACCAAAAGTCGCCAGATTGATTGCCGTCCGTGCACGTATGGAATAAGGGAACGACGCCGCCACCGTGCCGTTGACGTTCAGCGTGATGGGGGCGGCCGCAAGAGTCGACGTCCCCTCGTTGAAGAACTGCACGGTGCCGGTGATCGCGACGTCACTCGTATTGACCAGGAGTAACTGTGTTCTCCATCCGCCGCCGTCCGCGAAATGGCCCATGATGACGGTACTGCTCGAAAGGGCCGCCGGCAGCGGCGTCACCGTTTGTGTGAATACCAGAAACTCGCCGCGCTCATTCAGGAGAGTGCGGAGGGCGATCACACCAACCGGCGACGTCGCATTGAATGTGAAAGTGCCGGCGAACGGCGTTGCGCTGAATGGAACTTCATTCAGGAACTTCGCGGTCTGCGCGTTGCCGTCGAGAACGAAGCTGTTTTGTCCGAAATCGTTTCCGCTCTGGTCTGTAAAGTTGAACGTAATCGTGACAGGTCCGCTGTTCGGATTCTGAAACGCGATGCCGGTGTTGATCGGGCCATTAACTTCCGCATACGTTCGGCCCGAAATAATGGGCGTCATGCCGGGCACGCCGGCTTCCGTGACGAGCACACCGTTCTGGCGGAAACCAAAGATCGCAACGCCTGACGGAGTCGTGCTGGAAGATGGCTGAACGCGGCCATAACCGACCACGATGCGATCCGTACCCCCTGCTGTCTCGATGACCGTCCCGCCGCGATCCGGTGTTGAATAAGAAACCGAACTTGTTGTGGTTTGCGCAATCGCATGCGCAGCAGTCGTCAGAAGTGCTGCAAGAATGAGTGCTGTTCCACGCATAACCAGGCTGATCCTCCTGTCACACAGGCCTGTAATCGCAACCTCTGTACCAAGGCAATATGGAGACTCACGCGTGATTTCCCAACGGGTTGCAGTGGTAATTGAAGTCCACTGTTACTCAGGCGGTCGATCAAGGTATGGAAGATTTCCGTTTAACGTTTGACGACGATGGTTTCCGCAATCATGTCGTGCAGCGCCTGCTTTTTTGCCGTGAACGCTGCAATGATGAATCCGACGAAGCATAGCAATATGGAAATCCATTTCGCGAAATGCCGGCCGGTTGCACGTGCAAACGTGATTCGTTTTCCGTTGATATCGGTAACGACAATCGACATCGCGCGTTTGCCTACCGTGGCCTGCCATTCGGAACTGAGCATGAAGGCTTCATAGAGCCATGATACGAAAATGCCCAGCGGAGCGCCGGTCCCAAAGGTAGCAGCAGCGATGATTCCCGTCGCGATGCTCAGGATGATGAAATCGATCACGATCGCGACAAATCGTTCCCAGAAGCCAGCGTACATAACGTCGCCTGCCGGTGCCGGCACAGCCTGCGCAGCTGGGGGAGGCGGCGGCTGCACCTGCAGGGAGGCTCCACAACCCTGGCAGAACCTCGCCATGTCGTCATTTTGTTTTCCGCATTTTGGACAAAACATTTTATTGATGTAAGCGGCGGATTCTATCACGCTCGTCCAGGCAACCATAGTGAACGGCCCGTTAATTCACGATGATCCAGGCCGGCGGCCTTGTCCATTAACGCGAGACGCTCCGGCAGATCGACGTGAAACCGCCATTCGTCCGCTCTGCCGCCGACTGCCTTCCAATCGCGCGCCCATTCATCCCACCATGAGGTGAGGCGCCGCGCGATCGGTTCAATGACGAGAGCGGGACCGCGCAACTCTCGACGGAACCGATCGCGCGCTGGAGCATTAAGTTCATTGATTGTGAATGCAGCGATCACTGCGCTGTCGTGAGGAATGCGAACAGTATCGATATCTGCGGATTTCGTTACGCCTTGAACACCAAGCTGCCGGTAAGTCCACCTGCACTCTTCAATCGCCCATGCATTGCGATCGATTCCTGTGACTTTTGGAGGCACGCTCGTTTCAAGCGCCCAGGCCGCGCCGGCAACGCCTGTCCCGCAACCGAGATCGAGAATCGCTTTCTCCGGCGGCACACGCGCCTCGAGGGCGCGCACGATCTCACGCACAAGCAGAAAATGAAGCGGTCCGAAAAACATCGCGAAGGCCGCACGCTTCCCCGCTCCATTCAATGCCGCATTTCGATCGAGACGCTCGCGGCGGCTCACATATAAAGAAGACAACGCCTGAACCGCGCACCGGACTTCCGAAAAATTCAGATTTTTGAGATGGCGCTCTTCCAGAGCTTCGAACCAGTGAACGAAACGATCGTCGCGCATGTCCTTACGAGTATGTCATTTGGCCTCCTCCGTTACCGGCTCATTGAAGAGAAGGCACAGACCGGCGTTTTTCTGACCGCGCTTGGCTTCGGGATGGGAAATTACAAAGACTCAACGCTGGAGAAACTCGCCGACAAGGGAAATGGAAATTACGCATACATCGACACCATCAACGAAGCGCGCAAGGTTCTTGTCGAGCAGATGAACGGAACGCTGGTCACCGTTGCAAAAGATGTGAAGATTCAAATCGAATTCAATCCGGCCGCGGTGAATGCATATCGCCTGATCGGATATGAAAACCGCGTGCTGCGCCACGAAGACTTCAACGATGACCGTAAAGATGCCGGCGATATGGGCGCAGGGCATACTGTTACGGCATTGTTCGAAGTGGTGCCAGAAGCTTCGAGCAACGGCGAGCTATCGCATCTCAAAATCCGTTACAAGGAGCCGGAAGGCAACACGAGCCGGTTACTCGAAATGCCGGTGTTCAATCAGGCCGAAAGTTTTAACGAGGCGAGCCCGGACTTCCGCTTCGCGTCCGCAGTGGCTTCGTTCGGAATGATCCTGCGCGATTCACCACACAAGGCAAACTCCACACTGGATGCCGTTCTTCAAACTGCTGAGAACAGCAAAGGCGCAGATATCCATGCTTATCGCGAAGAATTCGTCGAACTTGTCAGGAAAGCTCGCGATTTGAAACCGGTCTCTAAATAGTTACCAGCGGTTTCGGCCGCCGCCACCGCCGCCGCGATGTCCGCCGCCGCCGCGGTCTTCTCGCGGCGCCATCGGGCGCGCTTCGGCGACGGTCATGTTTCGACCGCCGTATTCAGCTCCGTTGAACTTTTGAATCGCGTCCGCGGCTTCCTGATCGCTGGACATCTCAACGAAACCGAATCCCTTGCTTCTACCGGTATCGCGATCCGTGATGATCTTGGCGGATTGAACGCTTCCCGCCTGAGCGAAGATCTCTTGAAGTGCTTCATCCGTCGTGGTGAACGGAAGGTTGCCGACGTATAGCTTCTTACCCATGTACCTCCCCTGGGCCATAGAGGACATGAGCACCATGCTCGAGGACTCTAGGCGACTATCAGGAATTCCAAGTCTTATACCACCGCTTGCCCCGTTATACAATTCGCTAATGACGCGTTTTCGAGTCGGCGATCTGGTGCGTGTTTCGAAGCACGATGTCCTGCGCCCCGGCGACGCCGGAATCGTCAGGAAGGTGCTGGACAACCCGACCGGGGACGAATCGCTCCAGGAATATATCGTCGAATTTGGCGACCGCGTAGTCGATGAAGTCTCGGAGGAAGGCTTCCGCCTGCGCGTCCACAGCGACGCCCGCATTCACTGCTACCTGAGCATTTACCTCGAGGATGCGAACGAACCAGTGGAGTGACGAAGACAATTAGCCACAAAGAGACACAAAAGGCTCAAGAAAGTTTTTGTGACTTTTGTGCATTTTGTGGCTAGTTCTCCAGCCACGCAGCGCGCAGCCGCTTTGCCTCGGCAGAGGCATTGGGTAATTCTTCAATTCGGTAGTCGTGAATTTCAGGAGGACCGAGTTCGATGGTGAGATCCAGCGGCTGCCGGAAGCGGCGGATGCTGACAGGCACGCGGTCACCTTGTTTATACCGGTTCAGGATGTAGCGCCAGTTTTCGCGTGTGACCGGGGTTCCGCCGATGGATACCAGGATGTCACCCTCCTGCAATCCTGCGCGCTCGGCAGGAGAATCCGTGCCGAGTGGTCCAAGTCGAAGGGCCTGGCGATCCTCGCGGTCAATGACGATGCCTGCGGTGTACGGCTCGCTTGCTGGGGTCCTGGCCAGACGCAGGCCGACGCCGGCAAGCGCTTCGTCATACGGCAGCGGGTCGACGCCGTGAACATACTTCGCGAACCAGCCCGTCATATCCATGCCTGCAACTTCCGACACGATGCGCGCGAAATCTTCAATCGAGTAACCACGGCCCTTCAGGTAATACGTCGCATTCGGACTCTTGACATAAAACTCGTCGTAAGCTCGCCTCATGACGTCGTCCAGCGAACGCTGCCCCCTCGTTTTGCCGCGAATGAGCAGATCGAGGTTCAACGCGATCAGTTCGCCTTTCAGGTAGTAACTGAGCGAGGTGTTTTGCAGATTCGTTCGATCGCGAAACGACGCTCTGTCGATGAACGGCGCGGCCATCGACGATGCTTCCGCGCTCATGAGCCTGCCTGCAGGCGAATCCTCGATCGTGGCGATCGTTTCGCCAAGATCGCTCAGGAATTCCGCGGAATCTTCAAAGCCCGCGCGATGGTACATCTCGATGCCGTAATATTGAGTGAATCCTTCTGCAATCCAGAGCCCGCGAGTCGCCGCAGGTTTCGTCCAATCCCACGGACCAAGCTCGACCGGACGCAGCCGCTTGACGTTCCACGCGTGAAAAAACTCATGCGCGGCGGTAGCGACGGCTGCGTTGTATGTGCCGCGGTCGGCGAGAATGCCCGGCTGGATGATCTGCGTCGAATTGAGATGCTCCATTCCGTCGCCGGAACGGTCATCATTGGCAAAATGAAAAAGGAACGTGTAGTTGTCGAATTCCACGGTTCTCCACATTTTCGTTTCGGCGCGCACGATCTTTTCGACGTCCCGGACAAACGCGGCCCGGCGTCCGCCTTCATCACCACGCGAGTGCACCATCACGTGATACGTTTTTCCGTCCACTTTGAAATCATCGACAGTCCAGTCGGGGCCGATCTCCGTCGGGTTGTCGATCATCAGTTCGTAGTTCGCATACTTCCAGTCATGCTGATTCGACTGTTCGGTGCGCCCGTTAATGACGCGCCAGTTCGGCGGCGGCTCCACATGCAGCTCGACCGCGTCCGGCTTATGACCGACGACGTACATGAAGATCTCTCCGCCTGTGTAATTCCCGTGGCCGGCGTCGAGTTGCGCGTACGTCCCGGAGAGATCATTTCCGAAAACCTTATAGGTCGCAGTAATGGCCCGATTCCCCTGCCTTTGCACGCGCCAGGTTTGATCGTCAACCTTGTCCCACGCCAGAGCCTGGCCCTGTGACCGCGCGCTGAATTCCTGAACGTTCTTTGCAAAGTCCGCAACGGAATATCGTCCGGGCTGCCATCGAGGCATCTGAAGGTCGATGTAGCTGGATGAGTCATCTGCCGGAACAGAAACGTCAAGAGTGACCTCGAACAGATGCGAGGCGGGATGAGACATGGCCAGCCTGTAGCTGATTCCATAGGGTGGAGGGCTTTGCAGTGCAGGGAACAGCGCCAGCACCAAACTCAATACGAAAGTCGTCATGCAGAGAAATTAGCCACAAAAGGCACAAAAAGCTCAAAGTATTTTGTGAATTTTGTGCCTCTTTGTGGCTTATTCCCAGTCTTTCCTTGAGCGGGTCTGCTTAACCAGAGTACGTTTCTTCTTCTTTTCGATCCGGCGTTCGCGTGCGCCTGCGGGAACGCGGGTCTTGATGCGAGGGCGCTCGGGAGTGAGAGCCCGCCGGATCAATTCAGCGAATCGTTCGAGAGCATCTGTCCGATTCATTTCCTGACTTCGTGTGCGCTGAGAAATGATTCTCAACTCGCCTTCTTTGTTGATCCGCGTGGCCAGCTTTTGGGAAATCCTCCGCTTCTGGTCGTCGGAGAGCGCCGCCGATGCCTGCACGTGAAAGGTCAACGTGACGCGGCTGCTCACCTTGTTTACATTCTGGCCTCCGGGACCGCCGCTCCTCGATGCAGTGAAATGGACTTCGTCTTCAGGAATCGAAGTGCCAGGCAGAATGGAAATCACGAGGACAGCGCCTTGACGAGCCGGTAGAGGAATTCCCTTCCCTCGTAAAACTGTCTGACGCCCAAACGCTCGTCGCGGCCGTGCGCGCGCGTATCGTCGACATCCTCGAAGAAGCCCGACACGCCATACGTGGGAATGCCCGCGTTCCGAAGGTACAAACCGTCCGTTGCGCCGGTCGACATCACCGGAATAACCGGAATGCCGGGCCACATTTGATTTGTAATTTGTTCGACGGCACCCATGATGTCGGGACGCAGCGGAGAAGCCTCGCTTGGATTGGCGTCGCCGATCGGAGTAACCGAAATCTTCGGATCGTCGATCACTCGAATCAACGTTGCGCGCACCTCGACGGGTGAATCACCGGGCAACAGCCGGCAGTTCACGACAGCTCGCGCCGTCTGCGGCAGCGCATTGTCGGCGTGTCCGCCCTCGAGGCGGGTGGCGACACACGTCGTGCGCAGCAGAGCGTTTTCGTAGGGCAATGTCGACAATCGCGCGATCGCACTCTTGTCCGACGGGTTTTTCGCGAGCGCTTTCATGTCCGCGCCGAGCTGCCCTGACTGAAGCGCCGACATCCTTTGAAAATATCCCAGCGTTACTTCATTCAGGCGAGCCGGAAACTGGTATTTCGACAGGCGCGTCAATCCTTCCGCCAGGTGATAAATCGCATTGTCCTTCACGGGACGCGAGCTGTGTCCTCCGGCGTTCCTCACTTCAAGGCGGAAACTTTGATACACCTTCTCGCTCGGCTGCACGGCATTCAGCAGGTACTTCCCGTCCTTGATGAGACTTTCGCCGCCTTCGTTCAATGCAAAGTCCGCATCGATCAGCTCGCGATGATTTTTGAGAATCCAGTCGACGCCGTTGTAGTCACCGGCTTCTTCATCGGCCGTCAGCGCGACGATCAAGTCGCGATCGGGCATATAGCCTTCCTGCCGAAAGTGAATGAGCGTCGCGACCCACACAGCAGCCATAGCCTTGTCGTCGGTACTGCCGCGGCCGTAGAAGTAACCGTCTTTTTCGGTGAGCTTGAAGGGATCCAGGGACCAGTCCTCACGCAGTGCCTCAACCACGTCGAGATGCGCGAGCAACAACATCGGCTTTCTGCGGCCGGTCCCCCGATACCGCGCAACGAGATTTCCTTTGCGAGGATTCGGTCCCAGAACCTGAATGTCGGATTCGGGGAATCCGGCACTCGTCAAACGCGCGGCCATTGCTTCGGCGGCTGTCGTTGTATTGCCGATGGAATCGGTCGTGTTGATTTCGATGAGCTCTTTATAGATGTCGCGCGCAAGCTGGTTGTGAGCGTCAAGCTGCGCGAATGCGAGGACCACCAACCCAACAATGAATCGTGAAATCACGGCTCAGATTTTCCTCCGAAGTCGACGTCGTCGGACAACTCGTCCACATCTGCCGCAGCGTCGTACGGGAAATGAGTCGAGAGCTGTTCGCCGACTTCCTCGATACCACGAATGAGGCCTGCAGTGAAATCACCGGCACGAAATTTGTCGGTGACAACGTCAACTACACGATGCCAGAACTCCTGTCCGACGCGCTCGTGAATTCCGCTGTCTCCGAGCACGACGAATTTACGGCGGGCCGGCACGACAAAGAAAAGGACGCCGTTTCGATCCTTTGTCCGCGTCATTCCGAGCCGCTGGAACGCTTTTTCGGCGGCCTTTCGAACATTTCCCCAGAAGAACGGCGCGACCGAAACGCGGATTTCGCCGGATGTCCGATGCTCCGCCCTCTCAATGGCCTCTTTGATCCTTTCGCGGTCGATCAGCTGAATCAGTTTCTTGCGAGTCATTACCATGATCCGCTCGCTCCGCCTCCGCCGGATCGTCCGCCACCTCCGCCGAAACCACCGCCGCCGCCTCCCCAACCGTCGCGGTTGCGCCCGCCTCCACCCGAAAGAATGCTGATGAGCAGCCACATGGCAAGGCTCGGGTGGGTTGCAAGGACGACGAGAGCAATCAAGCCCAGGATGGCGAAGAAGATCAATTGCGCCAGCGATGGTCCCGGCTGCTCGCGTCGCGTTCGTTGCGCGGGCAGAGTTCCCCCACCAATGACCATCATGACGGCGTCCATTCCCGCTGCTACTGCACCATCGCGATCACCGGCCTGAATGCGTGGGACGATGACGTCATTGATCAGACGCGCTGCGAGCGCGTCCGGCACCTGTCCCTCGAGTCCATAGCCCACTTCGAAGCGCAGCTTGCGATCGGCAGCCATGATGAACAGGACCAGCCCGTCGTCGAAGCTTTTTCTTCCGACCTTCCATTTTTCAAATGCCCTGACGGACCAATCATCGATAGGAGCGTCGCCTGTTGTCTGGCCGATATAAACAATCAATTGATGACCGGTGGATCGCTCGTAGCCTTCGAGCTGTGAATCAAGCGAACTCGCAGCTCCGGACGACATGAAATTCGCGGTATCGGTAACCCAATGGGTGGGCGCTGGCGGAATGGGTGTTTCGGCCGCATTCAGATATGCGGCCGAAACGAGAATCAATCCCACCAATAACGTGGCGAGACGAACGCTGCGATGCAATTTCAAACCTAGAACTTAACCTCGGGCGCCTTTTCCGCTCCAGTTTGAGCCTGGAAGTACGGTTTGGTCTGGAAGCGACTGCCGAAGAAGCCGGCGATGATCACCGTTGGAAATGAGTTTCTCGTCGTGTTGAACGCCTGCGACGCCTCGTTGAATCTCATGCGTTCAACCGTTATTCGATTCTCCGAGCCTTCGAGCTGCACCTGCAGATCCCGGAAGCCCTGAGTGGCTCTCAATTCCGGATATCGTTCGGCCACAACCATCAATCGCGACAGCGCGGATGAGAGGCCGGCCTGTGCCTGCTCGAATCGTTGGAACGCCTGCGGATCGTTCACGATATTCTGCAGAGCTCCCGACGTCACCTGCCCGACTTTCGAACGTGCTTCGGTAACAGCGGTCAATGTCTGCTGCTCGAAGTTTGCCGCACCCTTCACCGTATTCACGAGGTTCGGGATGAGATCCGCGCGGCGCTGGTACACGTTTTGCACTTCAGCCCATTTTGCCTGGACGCCTTGATCGAGCATATTGAGGTTGTTGTATGTGCTCGCGACGACTCCGCCGATCACGATGACGAATAAAACGACTGCGGCCAGAAGTCCCAGCGCAATCCTTAAACCAGTACTCATTCACTCCTCCCTAATTTGACGACGCGGATTTCGCCGCGGCCGCGATCTTTGCGAGATCGCGCAGCGGCGCAACGTCTCCGTGTCCGCCGACAATCCGATCGACTTGAAGGTTCGCTGTATTGATCGCGGTGAACAATGCAACGGCATTCTGAACGCCCAGCGCATTTGCCGGATCGACCGGAGTGCCTGGCGTGAAGAGATCGCTCTCGAAGAGCATCTTCTCTTTCGGCAAATAAACAGCCAGCATTCCGGAAGAGTGCGGATTCGCTAATTCCCGCAACTCGATCGTGCGTTCGCCGTCCGTCAGCGACTTCCCGTCTTTCACTCCTTCGACGTTCGCCGTCACGTTTCCGGCCTTTGCGAGCGAATCCGGCCGTGCGGTCTTCGGGCGCGAAAGAACGGTCTTAACGAAAGGCACATTCGCCTCGTGCGTGAGAATAGTCGCGCCTTTGGCGGCGTAAGCACGTATCCCGCCGGAATGGTCGATATGAAAGTGTGTCAGGATGAGGTACTTGATCGGCTTGCCCGGAATTTTTGCTTCAACGGCCTTCATGACGGCGACGGATCGTTCTTCAAAGAACGGCGCTTCCACCAGGATGACGTGGTCCTTCATCTCCACGGCCAGGCTGTGATGGTCGCTCCCTTTCACGTGATATATGCCCTTTCCGATTTCGAGCAACTCCACTTTTTGCTCGCGGCCAAAGTCCTGATATCCAACACCCATGACGATGCGCCGAAGCGGCCACTGCGAGACGATGCGTTCACCGACTTCAGCCTGGGAACGGATTTCGGGCGGGATCGTGAGGCTGGCGTCTTCATACTTCGGATTGTTGATAAGAGTACGTACGCGTTCCTCGCGGATTTTGTTCCCATTTAGAAAGGTCACAATGGTTTGCGGCAGCCGTACACCGTTGTAGTCGCGCCAGTCGACGAATGCCAGTTCGTTCAGCGTGTCTCCGTAGATCGGATCATCTTCCGTGTAGATCACGCGCAGCGGCAGCTTGTTGAAACTGTCGAGCTGAAGTTCGACCGGCTGACCCGCGTCTTTGAAACGGAGGATATTCAGGGTGACCTTACCGTCGACTTTGTCGGGTTCTCTGTTCAGATCGGCGGCATTCTTCGCCGTGTAGAGAAGCCGCAGCGGCATGCGGTGCATATCGCGAAGCCGGGTTGCATACCGGCTGGGATGCATGCGCTCGCGTGTGGTCTTTCCGTCAGCCTGGGGCGTTTCGAGCATACCGGCATCGCCTTCGATAACTTCAGTGAACTTCAGGGGCTGCCGGCTCGGATACTCTCGAACCGCGTCGAAGGAAAGGCGCATTCGATTTTTGTCGAAATCGACGATGACGTCCTGACCGAATTGATTGATGACACGTGGCGGACCCGCGGGATCGACAGCCTGCATAGGCTCCACATCGCTGCCGCCAGTGATGACTTCCTGAGACTTGATGGAATCCAGAACTGCCCATCCACCCAACGCTGTCGCGGAGTCGTCGACTAAGGTTCTTGCCGCCGCCGGACCTGTCGGCGGCGCCGAGGAACAGGCAGACAACAGCATCAGCAGTGCGAATGCAATTGCAAACATAAGCCCTCCCATGTAAAGGGCAGCCTACGGCAGGATGGATGGAATATCAAGCGAAGGTGGAACGTGAGGCAAGGGAACCAAATGCCATTGGGTCAATGGTCAAATGTCATATGCCATATAAGAAAGTTTTCTATATGACATTTGGCCAGTGACCCATTGGCATTTGGTTCCCCCGAGCCCGCGTTCCTACACTGCGAAGCGCACGACAACGTCTTCGTACGCGAACCGTTGTTTGAACACACCGGCATAGATGAAAACATCCATGGCCGTTTCGTATTGCTCACGAGTGATTGTGGGATCCGGACGCCATGTCCCGAGCTGTTGATAGCGCGCAATGGCGGCTTCGATGGCATCGATCGATACGGCTGGAAAGAAGACCGCCTCCGTTTCGGCGATTTCACGCGGCGAAGATTCGATGACAAAGCGAAGGGACCGGCGATAGGCGCGCATGAATGCCTGCGCTTTGGGAGTATTCAGGAATTCGCGCATCGCCATCAGGCTGCTGAACGCGACAGGCGGGATCGCATCGCCCAGCGCGGCAACGATCGTTCCCACACCATCTCGTTCCAGTTGCTGCGGCGCCGGCCCTTGCAGATGGACATAGTCGCCCTGCCCTGCACGAAACGCTTTCTCCATCGCGTCGGGCTGTCCTGCATTGATCATGTGCACACGATCAATGTTCACGCCCTTCCGATGCAATCCATACTTCAGCATCGCGAACGGCTGCTGCGCGTAATCAGCCAGCACGTCGGCTCCTTCAAGCTGGTTCCAGACGAACGCCGTGCCGCTGCCGCGGCGCACCAGGAAAAATCCATCGCGTTGATTGATTTGCGCGAAATGCACTGGAATATCTCGAATGCCCTTCGAGAGTGGATCCCAGCTCGTGGAAACGGCCGCCTGCATGATGTCGATTTCCCCCCGCCGAAACATTTCGTACAGGCTTCGCTCGGCCGGCTTCTGGAAATACACGCCCCCCAGGCCCTCGTCCTTCAGGAAACTCCCGGCAATGGCCGCAATGAGCGGGCTGTAAAACACGGAGTGCCGGTACACCATGATGAGGATCTGATCGTTAATTCCTGCCGACATGCATTACCGGGGCGCGCCGAAGCGGGCCTGATGGTTTTTGGAAAATCTCTAGCCGTGAGCCGCCTTGGCTTCCAGCCTTCGGATCGTGTGCTTCAGCTCGTGCATCTCACGCCGAACCTCATGAAGCTTCTTGTGATCATGCGCCTCGAGGAGCTTATCCCGCTCGGACTTGAGCTCCTGGATCTTAGCCTTCAGATCGGCTTTTGTGTGGACAATCTTCTCCGTGAAATGCGAATGCGGTTTTTCGATGCCGAGCGCCTTTGCGAGTTCATCCATCAGCTGCTCTTTGTTCTTTCCGTGCACGCCTTCGATCTGCGGAAACTTCAGCGCTTCCTCACGCAACTTGAGGACGGTCATCTTCTCCAGATCCTTCCATTCCATAAAAATCCTCCGGAGTCCGAAGTTAGGGTGAATTGTGAGCGAAGGTTTACCACAAAACCACGAAGACGAAAAGAAGTCATTGGAAATTGGAGACTGGAGATTGGAGATTTCTAAATTTAGAAACCTCCAATCTCCAGTCTCCAATTTCCAATGACTTCTTTTCGTCTTCGTGGTTTATCTCAGTTTCACGCTATCGACGATGTCCTCAAACGCCCGGCGGTAGGTGTTGAATTCACTCTGAGGCGCAACGCCGACGAAGTAATACATCGTGCCATCGGATCGCATGACGGTAACAATCCAATCGGTCTCACGGCCTCCGGCCGGCGATTGATTCGACGCTTCAGTAAGCAGACCCGGCTGACCACTGACGCGTGTGCGTTCGTGGCTCCGCGTGATCCGCATGCTCGAATTCGATCGTTGCAGATCGCTGAGCAATTGATCGGTCGCTTCCTCGAGGGAGATTCGTCCCTGGCCATGGTAATCGGCGTCGAACTCAGCGACCATCATTCCATACGCCAACGCGTTATTCACAATACCGCTATCGGGTGCGAACGTGATCGCGCTTCCCTGGCCGTATTGCTTCCAATTGTCGGGATACCGGAATTGCAAATCGTTTGAGCTGAAATTGAGCATCCGGCTCGATGGCGGTTGCGGTTTTCCACCATTGCGTGAATCCGTGGGTGGCGCATTCGTCGCTCCTCGCGCACCTTTGGGCGGCGCGGGCAGTCCTGCAAGGAGATTTTTCACGGTGTGGAAATCCGGTGAATCCCTTCGCGCATTTGGCGGCGCACCGGCGAGCCTTTCGATTTCATGCTGGACGTTACTGATTCGGTTTTCGGGATTCGGGTGATCGCTGAAGAATTGAACCGCGCGGCCTTTGCTTTCGGCCTGAATTTTTTCGAAGAACTCGACCATGCCTCTAGGGTCATAGCCGCTGTCATGTAGGATCTGCGTTCCCATCAGGTCGGCCTGATTCTCAGCATCCCGCGAATATTTCAGGAACAGCGAATTGAGACCGAAACTGAGACCAAGCTGCGCCAGAACACCGCCAATAGAATTACTCCCCAGCACTCCGCCAAGAATCGAAAGTGGAGCCTGAGCAAGATAAGCCTTTGAGACCTGATTCGTGCCGTGCCGCATGACAACGTGCCCGATCTCGTGTGCCATCACGCCTGCGATTTGATTCTCACTATCGGCGGCCTCGATCGCGCCGCGATTGATGTAGACGAAACCACCTGGCAAGGCGAATGCGTTGATCGCGGTGTCATTCACGATTTTGAACTGATATGGATACTTGTCACCCGGCGCGTGCGCTGCAAGCGACTTTCCAAGCGCATCAATGTAGGTTGTCGCCTGCTGGTTGTTGAGTATCGGGAGTTGTTTCTCCGCTTCTTTGGCGGACTGCTGTCCCATTTCGATGTCCTGCTGGGGCGAGAACAGATTCCACCCGGGTTTTAATTGAGTCCGGCTGTCCGCAGCCCAGGCGCTAACCACGAGCGCCAGAATCAGCCCTAAGATCGTCACGGCTCTGGATTTTTGCGAAACCATACTTTTACGGCTCCTTCCAAGATGTAGACGAATTTCCGACGGGAACATGAGACATCCCCACTATTAAAGTCTAGCGCAGGGGTATGTAATGGCGTATGCGCACGCTGACCGATTTGCTTCCTGACATCCAGCGGCTCAGCAATCGTGAAGCCATACGATGGTCCAACGGCTTCCGCACGTGGGTAGCCACATACCTGGATCTCTACGGCAAAATTGGTGCTGTCGTCGAGGACTTCGATAAGCGTGAAATTCATAAGGGCGACCGCGTCCTGATCTGGGCTGAAAACCGGCTGGAGTGGATCGCTGTTTTCTGGGCGTGCGTGGCCCGAGGCATTGAAGCTGTCCCTGTCGATTATCGTTTCTCTGCCGACCTGGTCCGCCGGATTCAAGCGGAGTCGCACGCCAGGCTGGTGATCGACAACAACGCCCTGGACGAAATCGCAACGCTGCGGCCGGTACGGCAATTTACACCCTCCGAAGTCACACCGGACGACATCGTCGAAATCGTATACACGTCCGGCACAACAGGCGATCCGAAAGGCGTCGTTCATCGTCACCGAAATATCTGTGCCAACCTTCGGCCGTTTCAAAACGAGATCCGGAAATATCGAAAGTGGGCGCGTCCATTCCAGCCGATAAGGATTCTCGATCTTCTTCCTCTGAGTCACATGTTCGGCCAGTCGCAGGGATTGTTCATCCCGCTGTTCCTCGAAGGCGCTGTCGCTTTGACGACGGAGATGCATCCGGGCAAGATCATCGATTTCATTCACGACAATCGAATCTCGGTCCTCGTGTGCGTACCGCGCATTCTCGAAAATCTGAAGAACGAAATCGAACGCACATCGCGACGCCGCTTCCGTTCCGGTTTCGGCTGGAAATTCTGGGCCTTCGTGGTTGGTGGCGCGCGCGTCGATCCTGCGCTCGAGCAGTTCTGGAAAGATCGAAAATTTGTTGTGATTCAAGGTTACGGTCTCACGGAAGCGAGTCCCGTCGTCGCCGTGAACCATCCTTTTCATGTTCGCACGGGATCGCTGGGCAAAGTGGTCGAAGGTCAGGAAGTGAAGATTGCGCCGGATGGAGAGATTCTCGTTCGAGGCGAGAGTGTCACAATTACAGACGGTGACTGGCTTCATACGGGCGATCTTGGCGAAATCGATGCCGAAGGGCGCCTGTACTATCGCGGACGCAAGAAGGATGTCATCGTCACAGCGGAAGGCCTGAACGTTCACCCCGAAGACGTCGAGACCGTGCTCAACGGGTTTCCGGAAGTTCGCGACAGCGTCGTTATCGGCCCCGAACACGTCCACGCGGTGTTGCTGCTCAAACAGCCATCGACGGATGTGGCTGCGCTCATTCGCCGCGCGAACGAGCGACTGGAAGCGCATCAGCGCATTCGAGACTGGAGCATCTGGCCCGGCGACGATTTCCCTCGTACAGCGTCGACGTTAAAGATCAAGCGACAGGAAGTCGCGCAACGACTCAGAACCTCGAATCCAATGGCGAATCAAAAGGCGGCAGCGATCGATCTGGCGGCGATGTCGTCACTCGAGCGTGTCGAATTGCTTTCGGAACTCGAAAGCCGATACCAGGTCGAACTCGACGAAGACGCGTTTTCAAAACTCCAATCGACACGCGAACTCGAAGAATGGCTTCAGCGGCCCGAAAGCGCTTCGGCGCCACTGAAACATGAGACGCCGCTTTCGGAATGGGCGCGGGCAACTCCGGTGCGCTGGTTCCGCGCGGCATTCCAACAACTGATCGCGCTGCCTCTATATCGACACTATCTTCCGCTGACCGTGAGCGGACTGGAAAACCTGAGCGGCCCGAGCGCCGTGGGCCCGCCGGTGATCTTCGTGGCAAATCATGTGAGTCATCTCGATGTACCGACCATCTACACTGCTCTTCCGCATCAGTGGCGGCAGCGGCTCGCGCCATCGATGATGAAGGATCATTTTCGTGCGTACTTCGAACCACGCGACCATTCGTGGACGGAAGTCGGATTGGCCGCCCTCTCGTACTTTCTCGCGTGCGCCCTGTACAACACGTATCCGCTTCCTCAACAAATGTCGGGTACACGCCGCGCGCTCGAGTACACGGCGGATCTGGTCAATCGCAGGTATTGTCCGATTGTGTTTCCCGAAGGCTTGCGAACACCGGATGGACAGCTTCATGCATTTCGTCCGGGAATCGGCATGATGGCTGTCCGCCTTCGCGTGCCGATCGTGCCTATCCGGCTTTCGGGACTCTATGAAATCTATTCCATCCATGACTCGTGGCCGCGCCGCGGTCCCATCCGGGTTTCGATCGGTAAGCCGCTCTCATTTCCTGCGGATATGAGCTACGCGGAAGCCGCGTATCGTGTCGAAGACATCGTCAGGCATTTGTGATTTAATGACGCGGATTAATCGAAGCAATCCTACAGGAGGCTGCTAACTATGAAGATTGCGGTGCGATTCGCAATCGTGATGCTGACATGCTCATCCGCATTTGCGCAGTGGACGAACGTCCCTACCGATCGGATCCCGAGGACGGCGGACGGCAAACCAAATCTCACCGCGCCGGCTCCGCGATTGCCCGACGGTAAACCCGATCTTTCAGGAGTCTGGACGCCGCCCAACGGATATCTGCGCGATCTCGCGAAAGATCTCAAGGAACCGGTTCCCTTCCAGCCCTGGGCAAAGACACTCTACGATGAACGCGCCGCCGGTGTGCATTGGAAAGACGAACCCGATGCCAACTGCCTGCCTCAAGGAGTCCCGAAGGTCATGCTCGCGCCCGCGCCGTGGAGAATTGTGCAGACGCCGAACATCGTCTTCTTCGTCCACGAGGCATTCAACCTCTGGTGGCAGGCGTTCCTCGATGGCCGGACTTTACTGCCTCTGGATGACGTCAATCCCACCTGGCACGGTTATTCGACCGCAAAATGGGACGGCGACACGCTTGTCATCGACAGCAAGGGTTTCAACGGCAAAGTCTGGCTGGATCAGTTGGGAAAGCCTTCGACTGAAGCACTGCATGTCACCTCGCGCCTCCGCCGGAAAGATTTCGGGCATATGGAAATCGGCATCACCGTCGACGATCCCAAAGCCTACACGCGGCCATGGGGAACCACCGTCGAAGTGACATTGACGCCGAACACGGAACTGATGGAATTCATCTGCCTGGAAAACGAACGGGATACACGAAAACGATGACTTCGGCCGGGGATAGTGTGTCGCATGCCGGGCAAAAGTTAATGCACCCGGAGAAAAGATGTCGCACTCCGGAGAAAAGATAACCGTACCCCGGCAAAAGGTAATCGTACGCCGGCAAAAGATAATCGCACCTGGCAAAAAGATAATCGCACCTGGCAAAAAGATAATCGCACCTGGCAAAAGATAATCGCACCTGGCAAAAGATAATCGCAGCCGGCAAAAGATAATCGCACCCGGCAAAAGATAATCGCTACCCGGCAAAGCTTTTCCCAATGTGGGAAAGCTTCATCGGGCTTGCGCTTCGGGAATCCCGGTGGGAGAATTCATCGAAAATTGTCTGCACAGGATTCAATATGAATAAGATAACGACGACGCTCGTCCTGGCCTGTTCGATATCCGTAACCGTAAGCCTGCCCGCATTAGCGCATCACAGTGCTGCTGCGTACGACACGCAGAAAGAAGTCACGATCACCGGCACTGTCTTGCAATACAAGTTTGCCAATCCGCATATTTATCTGACTCTTCAGACGAAGAAGGCGGACGGCACGACGGAAATGGTGGAAGTCGAAGCAGGCGCTGCGTCTGTGCTGAATGGACTCGGCTTCAAGAAGGATTCGGTTGCGGCGGGAGACGTCGTGACCGTTACCGGAAATCCCGGGCGGAATCATCCTGATCAGTTTGTGCTGGGCAAAGAACTGCTCAAGAAGGACGGAACGTACTATCCCTTGAATATCGCGTCGCGCAGTATCTATGCGGCCAGCAATCAGACGGCGAACACCATTGAGGGAACATGGTTCTCGCCGCGCAACGAGTTCAATGCCTTCCTTGGGGGCGCGAGAAACTGGCCGGTTACCGACAAGGGCAAGGCCGCGATGTCGGTTGTGGATCCCAAGGCAACAACGCAGAAGGACTGCATTCCCATAGGCGCGCCCGCCCTGATGTTCTATCCGGTCGCCACGACCATCGATGTACAACGCGATCGCGTGGTGATGAAGATCGATTGGCTGGATTCCGAGCGCACGGTTTACCTCGATGGCCGTAAGCATCCACCGGCCAGCGAAACATCTTTTCAAGGTCACTCGGTCGGCCGATGGGAAGGCGACACGCTCGTCGTGGAGACGACGAACTTCAAAGAACATCCGATGGGCCTCTCCGGCTCATTGCCGAGCAGCACGCAGAAACGCCTGACGGAACACTTCCGCCAGGCGTTTCTGCGTGCTGCTCGG
>Ga0207646_10000983_pt1 | contig 36619 bp, 33 predicted proteins | sample KBSK5502metaG_FD_184343 | JGI IMG/M metagenome (GOLD analysis project Ga0207646, IMG submission 184343) | Corn, switchgrass and miscanthus rhizosphere microbial communities from Kellogg Biological Station, Michigan, USA - KBS K5-50-2 metaG... | ecosystem: Host-associated > Plants > Roots >... | reverse complement strand
GAGAAGCGGCCGTCCGCGTTGCGCAGATACTCAGCGAGATCTGCCATGCGACGTATCAGGAAGTGCGTTACCTCGGCCTGTCCGGATCCGCCGCAGAAAAGCTCGCCCGCTTCCTGCTAGACTGGGCATCCCATCAGGCACAAAATAAGGGCGACGTACGCGGAACTCTCACCCTAACCCACGAGGAAATCGCGCAGATGATAGGGGCATCCCGCGAGACGGTTACACGGCTCTTCGCGGACTTCAAGCGCAAGGGACTGCTAGAAATCCGCGGCTCGACCCTGGTGATCTGCAATAAGGCAACCCTCCAAAAGTTGATTGAGTTCTGAGTGTCCCTGCCAGCCTCGAATTGGTACCCCTCTTGCGCTTTGTGACAAACGTCACAGCGCAACGGCCTTGGTTCCTGTAAAAGTCCGCCCTCAAAGGAATACGTGTATCTGCGAGGTCCAGTCTCTGGGGGTGAAGATGCGCCGCTTAGGGGGTCCATGGAGCTTGGCATTTGCCTTCACGATTCAACTTGCTCTACTCCCATCGGTCGCCGCGACGCAACATTCCCAAAGTCGTGCGGCCTCCACGGCGCAGGCTCCGTCTGCAAAGAAGTCCTCCCTTGAGAAAGACCCGGCACAGTACGTCGGAGCGGCGACCTGCAAGACCTGCCACGAGGATATCTTCAAGAATTTCGAGAAAACGCCTCACTGGAAAACAAGCTATGACACCCGTCGGGGACCGGAGTGGCAGGGCTGTGAGGCCTGCCATGGGCCGGGGAAAGAACACGTGGAATCCGGCGGCGACAAGTCCAAGATCTTTACCTTCAAGAATGTCGCCGCCAGTAAGACTAGCGAGCGCTGTCTGGAATGCCATGAGTACGGCGAAGAGCACAGCAACTTCAGGCGCAGCCAGCACAACATGAACAACGTGAGCTGTGTGGATTGCCATTCGCCGCACCACGCGAAGGAAGGCCAGTTCCTGCTGGTCAAGGCTCAGCCACAGTTGTGCTACACCTGCCATCTCGAGGCCAAGCCGGACTTTCAGAAGTCGTTCCATCACCGAGTAAATGAAAAGCTGATCCAATGCACCGATTGCCACAACCAGCACGGCGGCTTCCTCACCAAGCAACTGCGCTCGACTGTCGCGCAGGACCAGGTTTGTTTCAAGTGCCACGTGGACAAGGCCGGGCCGTTCGTCTTCGAGCACCATGGGGTCAGATCCGAGGGTTGCGTATCCTGTCACACCCCGCATGGGTCCTCGAACCCACGCCTGCTGAAGCGCAGCCAGGTCAACCTCCTCTGCCTGGAATGCCATACCCCGTCGGCAGGTCCGATAGAGGGCGCGCCGGGAGTGCCCTCGTTCCACAACCAGACGCAGAAATACCAGGCTTGCACGATGTGTCACGCACAGATCCACGGCTCAAACTTCGACCGGTTCTTCTTCAAATAGGGGGATGCGATGAAGAGCCGAGTCGAATTCGAAAAGGGTTCTCGAACCGTAGGCGCCGGATCGACCACGGCGCGTGCCAAGGGAACTGCCTGGGCGCGAATGTCGCGCTTCATTCCTTTCCGGGAATGCCTTATGAAATTGAACCGTTCACTGCTGTGCCAAGCAGTGTTCATCGTCGCCCTCGTGCTCTTCCTGGGCATTCCTGCGGCAGCCCAGGAGCCGGAGAAGTCGCCCGAGGGAGTCAACCCCGGAAATTACAGTATCAAGCAGACAATCGAGTTCGGCTATCGCTTTGTTCGAGACGAAGATTTCAAGGATCCGCGCGGCACCCGCGACGTCTACAACACCTTCGTTAACCTGGACAAAGGCGTCCGGCTGTTCGAGCACACGCTGGAGATGCGTTCGCTCAACCATCAAGGGTGGTTGTTCGACAACTTCTACGTCTCCAGCTTTGGCTACGGCGGCGATCCGAACGACGTCACGCGCCTGCGGATGTACAAGAACAAGTGGTACAACTTCAGCGGGGCCTTCCGGCGCGATCGCAACTTCTGGGACTACAATCTTCTGGCCAACCCGCTCAATCCGAACACGCCGGCAGCGAATGCGCCGCCCGGCTTCTCGCCCATCGTTGTCTTTTCCCCGCACCGCTTTGAAACCACGCGGCGGTTGAGCGATTTCAACCTCACCATGCTGCCTCAGTCCCGCGCCCGCTTCCGGCTGGGCTATTCCCGCAACATCAGCGAGGGGCCATCGTTCAGCAGCTTCCACGAGGGCACAGACGTGCTGTTCTTTCAGGGCTGGAAGACCACCTTGAACTCCTATCAACTTGGGGTGGACTTCAAATGGCTGCCGCGCACCAACATCAGCTGCGACCAGTTTCTCCACTACTACAAGGGAGACACCTCCTGGGTGGATCAGAATCAAACCTTCGCGCTCTCCAACGGTACGTTGGTGGACTTGGGGCTGCCTTTCAACACCGCAACGGGCCAGCCGTGCGCCGTTCCATTCCTCGCTGGGGGTTTAGTGAATCCCGGTTGTAACGGCTACCTGGCCTACACCCGTCAGGGGCGCGTGCGCACGAACTATCCGACCGAACAGCTCAGCTTCCAGTCCAACTACTTCAAGAACATCGACCTTTCTGGCCGCTTTGTTTACAGCTCCTCTGAGAACAACATATTTGGTTTCAACGAGGACCTGAACGCCTTGGTGACGCGCACGAGAATGCGCGACCGCAACGAAACCGGGCCGGCCACGGGCAGGCGCGTCTCGGTTTCGACAGACTTCGGCGCCACCTGGCACGTGACGGAGAAGTTCCACGTCGTAGATATGTTCCGCTTCGCTAATTTTCGCCTCCCCATGCAGTGGCTGTTTGCGGAGTGTTCATTCTTCCCCGGCGCCTCTGCTTCTCTGCTAGCCCGTCCCCTAGTATTCACTGCGACTGCTCCTGTGCCGGCTAGCTGCCCGACCCCGGCCAATAGCGTCGCGGGAACACCCACGCACAACGCGTCCTCACCTCCCGACATTGCCTTGGGCACCTCCAGCCTATTCTTCAAGCAGGACCTCAAGAACAACCTATTTGAGCTGCAATATGATTTCACGCGGCGTTTCGGCGGTCGCGTGGGCTATCGCTTCCGGCACCGCATGTTCTTTGAATCCGATTTCGAATCGGGCACCTTTGTTTTCTTCCCCACTTTGCCGAACAGCCGCGCTCTGCCGGCACCATTCACCAGCCTGACCTGTCCGTTGGCCAACAACCGGACCGATGGCTCCTGCCTGATCACTCCGGAACCGGAATTCGACTCGAAACCCACGGAGATCAACGAGCATTCGGCGGTGTTGGGCATCTGGGCGCGGCCGGCGGATGCGCTGCGTTTGAGTTTTGACCTGGAGCTGATGTCGGCTGATAATTCATTTAACCGCATTAGCCCGCGGCAGTTGGAGCATTACAAGGCCCGGGCCACGTACAAGCCGATGAGATGGGCAAGTTTTGGTGCCTCGGTCAACATCCTCGAGAACCGCAACAACGTCTTCCAGGTTAACAACAAGCAACACAACCGCGCTTACGGATTCAGCGCTGTGGTAGAGCCGAACGAGAAGTGGAGCCTCGACCTCGGTTACGACTACAACGATATTTTCTCCACGACCTTCATCTGCTACCCCGTCAGCCCGAATACTGCTGGGCTGCCTCCCTGCGTCGTCGGGCCGGGTCTCTTTGGGGATACTTCGATCTACAAGAACCGGGCGCACTATGGCTACTTCAACCTAACCTTGAAGCCGATCAAGCGCCTGACCACCAACGTGGGCTATACGATCACGAGCACCGCGGGGAGCACGCTGATCATCAATCCGAACGCCCCGGTCGGGCCGCTCGCTTACAACCTTCACAGGCCATATGCGGGCTTCGTCGTAGATGTGTACAAAGGGCTGAGCTGGAAGGCGAATTGGGCATATTACGGATACAACGAGAAAGAGCAGCTCGTACCGGTGGATTTCACCGGGCCGCGGGACTTCCGCGGGAATATGGTCACGATTGCCGTCCGCTACGCGTTTTGATCCTATGGCTAGATTTGCTAATGCAGGTCCTTCGGGCTCGTGGGAGCAACGCCCGGGACCCGCGCAAGGAGGCAAGTCGACATGAGGAGAACTTTCACGTTGGGATGGATCACAACGGCTGTGGTACTCCTTACCTCGGCGTGCCTCTTACCTTCGGCAAGGGCACAAAGCGCAGCTGAGAAGCTCTACAAATCCAAGTGCGCCATGTGCCACGGGGCTGACGGTAGCGGGAACACGCCTGCAGGGAAGAAGACGGGCGTTCGCGATTTTCGTTCTCCCGAAGTGCAGAAGCAAACCGATGCTCAGCTCGCCGGCATCATCGCGAAGGGCAAGAAAGACATGCCGGGTTACGAGAAGAATTTAAAGGAAGGGCAGATCAAAGAGCTGGTTACCTATATCCGCGAATTCGCCAAAGAAAAGAAGAAATAGGGCCGCAACATACACGACAGATAATCAACGGCCCGCAGTTCAAGATCGGAGAGAACCAGAACTTGATCGACCCGGCCACAATACTCTTCACGCTGATCGGCTTAGCCATCATCTTGATTGCCCTGCTTGTCATCTGGCCCTCGATTACCGCGACGCGGGGCGGCAAGATTCTGGCTTTCTTGGCGCTTTTTATCTTGCCCGTGCTCTGCGCCGCGGTAGGCGCGGCGGAGCACCTGGAGCGCTCCAAGCAAACCCATTTTTGCCTTTCCTGTCACATCATGGAGCCGTACGGAAAAAGCCTTTACGTGGACGATCCAACCTATTTGGCAGCCGCTCACTTTCAGAACCATCGGGTGCCCCCCGACCAGGCTTGCTACACCTGCCACACTGACTACGTGCTCTACGGGGGGTTCAAAGCGAAGCTGCGCGGGCTGCGGCACGTTTACGTGCAGTACCTCGGCACGCTCGCGAAACCCATCCACCTCTATAGTCCGTACAACAACCGCGAATGCCTGCACTGCCATGCCGGGGCGCGCTCGTTCGAAGAAGGGGCCGTGCACAACACCGATCCCCAGCTTCTGCCAGCAGTCAAAGCGAACAAGCTTTCGTGCCTCTCGGGCGGGTGCCATGAAATTGCACACAACGTAGCGCAAGTCGACCACGTGAAGTTTTGGAAGAGACCAGAGTGATGCCGAACGGATCTAGCATCGAACGGCGCCTGCAGTTATCAGGAATCCTGCTGGTTCTGGCCCTAGTGGTGGAAGCCATGAGCTTGGCTTGGGTTCACCCGGCCGCATTCCTGTTTTTCCTCGTCGCAGGAGGAGTTCTTATGGCAGCCGGAATTCTTGTGTACCTCTATTCGCTGCTGCCCGCTGGTTCGAGTTCTAATTGAGGCACAGAAGATACGAGTGCGCCGCCCGCGCCTGCGCATTGGCAGGGTTCTACGGCCCCTAATGACAAGCCCCAGGGCCAAGAGCTGTACTAAAGGAAAGGAGGGTGTTGAAAAACTCTTTTTCGGGGTCCCGAGCGCTTTTCGTCAAGCCAAGAATCAATGACTTAGATGCATTCTGAACGAGTGAGAGAGGGATCTGGCGCAGTTTTTCAACACCCTCAAAGGAAATGGTTCAGGCACCCCCAGGGCGGCCCGCGAGGGCCCTCACGAAGCGGTTGTAGAACTCCAGGCCACCGTAGAAATCGCGCACGCGGATGCGTTCGTCACGCCCATGCATGCGCTCGTCCCCCTGATCAATAAACACCCCCGACAAGCCATACGTCGGGATTCCGTTGCCACTCAAGAAGCGACCATCGCTTCCGCCGGTCTCAAGCACTGGCACTACGCTCACACCGGGCCAAAGCTCTTTAGCGATTTTTTCCATGGTTGCCAGCAGTTCCGGGCGCAACGGGGAAGCCGGCCAGTTTCTCGGCTCGAGGTATTTCCATTTGACTTCGATCTGTTCATCGGCAATCACGTGCTTAACGGTCAGCAAGACGTCTTCGGGATCGTGTCCCGGGAGGATGCGACAGTTGAGGACGGCTGTGGCGCGCTGGGGCAAAGCATTTGTCGCATGTCCTCCTTCAACCTGCGCGGCCACGCATGTAGTTCGTAGCAGGGCGTTGTAAAAGGGGTTCTCGGACAGACGTGCCACAGCCGCCAAATCGTTGGCGTTTTGCGCAACTGCTTTCATGTCGGCAGCAAGCTGTCCAGATTCCAGCATCGCCATGCGCTCAAGCTGCGCACGAGTTACCTCGCTGAGCATAACGGGGAAATCGAGCTTCGAGAGGCGAACGAGGGCCGCCGCGAGCTCGTAAATGGCGTTATCCCTGCGTGGTAATGACCCATGGCCGCCACGGTTGGTCGTTTGCAGTTGCAACGCGGTTGATTTCTTCTCTGCCGCTGCCAGCGCCACTATGTATGGGCTGCCCCCACGCGAGCGGAAATCGCCGGCGTCCGTGTTCAGGCAGTACTCTGCGTCGATCAGTTCGCGATGATTCTCCAACAACCATTTGACTCCGTTCGCATCTCCGCCTATCTCCTCGTCGGCAGTGAGCGCGAGGATCAGATCGCGCTCAGGAACCCAGCCTTCCTGTTTCCACCGGATGAAGTTAGCCGTAAGGATGGCGGCACCGTCTTTGATGTCCTGCGTGCCGCGCCCGTAGAAATAGCCGTCGCGCTCGACGAACTTGAACGGATCGAGATCGGGTGACCAGTCTTCGCGGTGCGCTTCGACTACATCGAGATGCGCAAGAAGTAGGATTGGCCTGCTGGCTCTCTTGCCGTGCAGATGCGCGACTAGGTTTTTCTTCCGCTCATTCGGTCCTATCACCTGCACATCGGCAGTCGGGAACCCCGCCGAGATGAGGCGACGAGCCACACTCTGGGCGGCGGGCGTCGACCCAACACCAGATTCGGTCGACTTGATCTCCACTAGTTCTTGGAAGATATCTCGGGCCAACCGCTGGTACTGTTGCGCAGACTGCGCAGGTGTCTGGGCATACGCTAGACATGCAAAGGCCATCAGGCTAGCAGCCGCACAGGCAGAAGCTTTCCACATACATTAGGTCTGCGAAATCGGAAATGGATTATAGGCAAAGCGCAGGTTTTTGTCTCTATCCGACGGCAAGATCCGCGTCAAAAGGGAACCCTTCTGCGCTCACCCATATCTTTCTGCGCGAAAACTCAAGAGCCATTGCCTGTGGTTGTGGATCCTACAATGTCGGTACCGATGCCCAGTTACGTCCTGATCTGTGAATCTTGCGGTGTCCGCCAACCTTTTATCGTGTATGAGGAAGAATTAGCAGAGACTCAGAACGGCAAGCCGGTCGTCAGAGAATGCCCGGTCTGTCGCGCGGTGACCAATTGGAAGTCCGGCTTCCCGGAGAGACGTGGTGGCAGAGACAGGCGTCAGGGCGGAGATCGGCGAGCTTCCAAAACCTAATCATTCTGGCCCAGCGCGACTACGCGCGTTTGGGCAGTTTGCGCCAGCCCGGTCCCGGCGCACGTGCTTAATAGAGCGTAGCCTGATTGCCGAATGTGTCAGTGCTGGGGTCCGCAGCGAGCTGTCATGTGCCCGACGCCTCGGGTTGCCTTGCCGAAGCGCCTTATGTGGGAAAGCCACACCCACGGATCTGTGAGGCAGAAGCCCAATGGCTCCGCCTAATCGACCGTGCTCCAGGAAGACTCCCCCGAATCCTTCGTTACGAACCGAAACCGCTGGGAAATAAAGCCTCACGAAATTTCTCTTCCAAATGGCGCCGGCCTCCCTGCGTTCCGCAGGAGTCGTGAAGTGGTATTCGTAGAGGAGGGCGCGGACGAATCTCGGCGGCCCATCGGGAAAAGGATTATAGCGGAGAAGTCCTAAGACTGCTTTGTCGCCCTCCAAGAGTTTCTCCAGGAAACTGATGAACCAGGGATGCTCGCCCGGCGAAGAGAATGCAGCAAACCACATCAGCCAGTCAAGCCGCAAGTGATAGGGCGCGATCTGCGGCGGCGTACCGTTCACGTCACCGGGCTTCCCGACAAACTCGTATTCGTGCCAGAGCGTATTGGCAGTAAGCGAGGCCTCGTCCGTTCCTTCGACGATCACTTCGTAGCGCGGCCGGGTAATGCTACCGAAGGCCCCGTAAGTGTTCACGAGGTGCAGCGGCCCGAAGGAAGCATTCATCGCCTGATATCTGGACAACATGTTTGCTACCGGATAAAAGCTCAAGGCCGCGACGATAGCAGCAAGGCCGAGGATGACATAGGAATGAATATGACCGAGCGGGGCCAAAGTCGGACGCTGGATAGGGACAACGCGTTTCAGCCAGGAATCGCCGATGGCGCTAAAGGCCAGGACCATCGTCAAGAATCCGAGGAAGGCGAAGTTGCCGCTCGCGAAAAGCCAGCCGTGAAAGAACAAAGTAATAGCGCCGGCAATGGCGCTAACTGGCATCGGCGCGAAATAGGCGAATGGAACCACAAGTTCCGCAAAATGATTGAAAAGCACTCCGAATTTATGAATCCATTCCGGCAACCAGTGGAAATACCAACTCAAGGGATTCGGCATCGGCTGGGTTTCGTAGTGATACTTGAGGCAGGTAAGGTCACGCCAGCAGGTGTCGCCGCGAATTTTGATTAGCCCGGCACCGAATATCAGCCGGAACAAGAGCCACTGGAAAAGCAAGAGGGTCAAAAACGGCGGCGTGGTTTCTTCCCCGCCGAGAAAAATTGCGAGAAATCCGGCTTCGAGAAGCAGCGTCTCCCAGCCGAAAGAATAAAAAGTTTGCCCGACGTTCACGAAAGAGAGGTAGATTAACCAGAGCAAGCTCCAAATGGCGGCTGAAAAGAGATTCCCGAGTTTCTCGGAAAATCCGGACAGGGCGAAAAGCGAGAGCGCAATGCCGATCCAGCCGAACAATTGGAAGGCAAAATCCTTGGGCCACCAGAAAAACAAGCTGGGCGACTGCGAGAAATTCACCTGCTCGACGAATCTCGGGACCGGGAGAAGCCCATGTTCGCCCAAGAGCGGCTTAAATTGACGGATAACCGCTATGAAAGCGATGAGGTAAACGAGGGCCAGTCCGCGCTGCAGGACAAGTCTTGTGAGCCAGTAACGATGGCCTCCCTCGAGAAGCGTTTTGATTCCGCTCATATCATTGTGTGATCGCATTCCGGGCCGCAAACCAATTTTTCACCGCTGATCTTATAGCGATAGCGGGCGAACAACTTGTAAAAGACCCGGGCAGCTTGCTTTATAAGCGGCAGCTGCGCAAGAAGAGGCAGAACTTTATATCCGCAGGCCAGCCAAATCCAGATGAAGGCCTCCGCGCCGCGGACTATTTTCCCTTTCGCGTCCCTTGCATGAATGTAATCAAGGGCTTTCTGCGGGTCCAGACCCTCGAGTTGTGCGTCAAAGCCCTGGCGATTCACGTCCACGAAACTCAACCTGCCGTTTTTGTCTTTCGCCCGGTAGCGCTCCATTTCCTTGCGGCAGATGCCGCAAGCGCCATCGTAAAAAATTGTTATCGGATATCCAGGCTTGTCCATGTTCTTATTATATGGGGGCGAAGAGTCGACGTGGTGCCTGCCACCCACCGCCAAAGGAACCCTTCTTGTAACACCTCTATCTTATCCCCGTGCCAGCGCCAAAAAAGCAACCCAACAACCAACAAACGCGCGAGGACGCCCAAAGCCATTAGCCGCAAAATCGGAATCAAGATTACAAGCTCGACTCTCACTCCTGGAGAGCGGTGGCCAGGCTGAGGTTCGCTCGATCGGAACCTTGGTGGACCAAGTGGAGAGACCCACCTACCTAAGATCCACGTGTTTAGGCGGACTTACTCCGTTAAGCGTGACGGATAATTGATAACACTTGCTGGCAGGCCGGATGGAACAATCCGGGGCAATATCGTCACTCAATATCTATGCCGGGTTCCGCGGGGCGATTATCTCTGAGTGCAGCCGCCCTTAAATCTGCCCAGTCGCTCCTAAAAGTGTGCATCCGCCTAAAAGTCTTCCTGGATCTCAACGCTCGCTGGCGCTCGGCCGCAGACCCATGTTTCGCATCTCGCCTCCGCTTTCGGCCCGACTTTCCCTTTCTGCGGCAGACTGCAACTCGACAGTAGGCGCAGCAATACTTTGCTCTCCGACTCTTAAGGATGCCCCGTGTTCCGTTGGGACCCTTCCGGCATCTCACGTTCGCACACAACCCGTCGTGAGGAGGCTGGTTCTCTCCTGTGTGCGGGTTGGACCTTTCTTCGGGGACTGGGCCTGAATCTGCAGCTTCGTGTTCGATTTCGATGGTCATGGATTATTGTTCCTGGTAGCGAATCGGGGATTCCGTCACCACATACGACAAAGGCAATATGAGCGACGATCCTGAGGAGGTAAGGTAGAGGGCTAGAACGCGATTTTAGCGTCTGCAAACCTTTATCTTTCAGCGACCTGCGAGGGGGTTTTCGTCACATCCGCGACCACAAGGAGCTTTCGTGCTCTGTATCGTCGCTGACGCTCAGCGTGTCCCTTTCTCTGGGCTGCGGGTGTCAGGTACTTCCTTGGTCTTCCGCCTTTCTTGCTGGTGGTTTTCACCTCATCTGACTGAAGCGATGCAATGTCGATTGGCTTCTCTGTCGGTGCCGACACCCTCAACAAGCGGAGGTACAGTGCGGCGTCTTTGCCTTCAAGAAATCCCCAATAGTTCTTTTTCTCCGTCAATTGCTTGAGCGCTGTGGCGTCGAGCGCGGCGTTGTACCCGATTCCTAATTTCCCCGATCCGTGGTCAAGGCCCAGCTCGCCAGGGATGATTTGCTCCCCGAGCTTTACCTCTTCTTGGCCGGGCGTCGAACCCGACACTTCAACTGGTGTTTCGATGGTTGCTGTACTCACGGGTATGCTTCCTCCTTGTATGAGTGCTTGCTCTTTGTGGCTAATGAAACCTCGACGAGTGCCTGCCGAGTTCGCGGGCGACCGCAGAGGAGCGTTGCTTGCGCAGGATGGCCCAAGAGCTACTGGTGGCTGAGATGTAGAGATCCGGGTTGGTCGAGTGAAATTGACGAAGCCATAGTTGGCATTTGGGTGCCCGATCAGTTTGGCGCAGTACTCCGCACCATTTCGGGAAGGATCGTAGACGCGCATGTCTGTCCGACCGGCAAGGTGCTCCCACAAGAGTGCCGGATGGACAGGATTTAGATGATGCCGGTCACAGGCAAGCAGGACATGGAAGTGAGGAGCAATTCCCGGAAGCCCACAACCGGACCACCTCATCTCTTCTGCCCAGAAGCAACGAACATGTGCTCGACAGTGACGTTCCAGCGAGCTGAGGTAAGAAGACAAGGTCTTCTGCCGACTCAATGAAGAATGCCGAGATCGACCCGGATCGAAGGTAAGAGTACCGAATACATCCCAGGAAAATGATCGGAGCCAGGCTCCGTATTCAGCGACCAGGTTGTGGTTGTCGTACTGATTCAGCATGGTTGTATTCCTCCAGTGTGTTTAGGTCTGAACTCGGAGTTGACCAATCAACGATTCCGAGAACAGGAAGAGACTTGATACAGGAATAGATTCAAGAGCTGTTCTTTGTCCCAGCCCAACGACTATCTGGATGACCAGCCGGCTCTGGTCACCGGTTCTTTGGTGTAGGGCCTGATGCATGCCCGTCTCGATACCCAAAGGACCCGTGTCGCTTTACCACCCATTGCCCATCGTCTGCCGTGCTAGGGAGTCCGATGGACGGCCCTGTCAGTTCGAGATAGCTGGCAAGGCCTTGGCCCGACAAGCGCGCTTGTTGAGTATTCCGGCTTTCCAAGCGGCCCCGTCGATTCGCGGTTCAGATCTGACTGTAGTGGCGTCGTGAGATGGCCGGCCCTGAGGAGAGCCCCACTTCTGCGCTAATAATAGTGTGTCAGGTTTTCCTGATGAGCCAAAGGCTTGCTCGAAGATTTCTTGCAGGACCGGCTCACATACCTGGCTAGTGTACCCATCCAGGTTCTGGGCTCGCTGGAAGCCGTGTCCAAAGATTGGACACAGAGGCACCACGGTACTAGGCTACAGGCGGAGTCAGGGTGCATATTCTCGAAGAAAGGCGGAGAGATGCCTGTGCCCTGCATCGCGTCCGTATTGTCAGACTCGGTGGAAGATTCTGTTCATCCTGTTTGTGGTAGACACTTGCCTGACGAGCTGGTAGAGGCTTCCCTGACGAGAAAGAATAGAAGCGAATTGATCAGGTCAGGGAGAGGCGAGGGCAGCATGTTCTGCGAGCTAATGATGGGGGTAAATCGCGTGAAGAGACGAATCATTTTGTCCAAGCTTGAACCCTCCGTCGTAAAAACGGCATAGAATTCAGGAGTGAAATCTCGTGCCCAAATCGAGCAGCAAGAAACAGCGTAGGAGCAAGAAGAAAGGCGGTAAGTTAAGAACGATGAATGAAGTTTCCGCAGCGGAAGCCGTGGAGCTATTTCATGCTGCTATGTCTCTCGATGACGGCGATCCAGGTAGCCTGTACGCCCCGATCCCGGAAGGCTTTCCGAAAGACATAGCCGCTAAGGATTTTATGGACAGCCTAGCGCTCTATCGCCAGTGGTGGAGTGACGGAGAAGCCTCTGCCGCCGGCGCAATGGGCATTCCGTACGGATACGATGAGAAAATAGATGAAGTGGCGAACATCGCCGCGAGCATGTCAGAAAAAAGCCTGGAAGAATTGGTAAGCCAGCTTAGCCCGCCGCAAAGAAAAGTGTTTGATCGGATCGTAGATGGGTCTCACCCCCGATTGAAAGACCTTGTCACCGACAAAACACTTATCAGCGACGAAACAGGTAAACAGATGCGCGAGGGGACCATCAAAGTTCACGTGTCGGATATATGCGAGATATTCGACGTTCCCAACCGGAAAGCACTAGTCGCTAGAATCAAAGAAACACTCCCTTCTAAAGCAGAGAAGCGCCCTCCCGAACCAAAGAAGCAAACCCCTAAACCAAAGGACCAGCCTTAAAGGGAACTTACCCTTTTAGACGGAATCCGCCCGGAAGGGTAAGTTGTCTATAACAGTAAGTTGTCCCAATCCAGCCTAAGCCATAGCCTAGTACGTCTTAAGCCACTATTTATCTTTCTAACAGAGTGACAAAGAAAAGATACTGCGCGCGATCGATCAAAGCGAGCGATGGCGCTTAAGCGAAGTGAAGTAATTCGCTTCACTTAATCCAAAGAGAAAGGAAAGACGATGGCACTAGCAGCGACCACTTCTTCCGCTTTGGCTGCCCAAAATGCAGCGCGGGTAGCCAAGAGGAATCAAGCGGTCACAAGCAAGCAAGTCCTGGCGCTGGAACGTCAGGTCCTCGCCGTCAACACGGAAGGATTCCGCCAATCTGTCTTGAAGATGGGCGGGTTCGTCGAGCAGATTCACCGGCTTGTCGGTGAATTCTGGTCGTTCTGGCTGAGTTCCCGATGCCAGGAACAGACCGGGCTATCCCCTACCTGTGCGAAGGAGTACGAGCGTCTCTACTCCCGAAGCCGACAAGTGGATGGTAGCCCCGTAGCTGAATATGTGTTCCAGCACGCGGACACGTCCAGGCCGTCGAACGTGGACAACCTGAACAGGGTTTTGGCGATGAAACCCATCCAGGCGCAGATCAAGACTGTTGGCACGAACCCCTCTCAGGTGGCTGCCCTGGCGGCGCAAGTCATCGCCAAGGCAAATGCAGAGAGGGAAGCGCCGCCAACACAAGCGGAGAAGATGGATGCGGCATTTAGCAGAATAGCCACGCTGTTTGCTGGCATCACTCCGCCGAAAGATGCGACACCCGCGCAGCGCAGTGAGTCCCAGAAGTTGCTCCGCGCTTTTGCCAACCGGATCAACGGTCTGGGCGAAACCTTGCATCTTTCGGAGGTCGGCTACACGCTCACGTGCCGCCCTACCTAAGGTTGAGTGAGAAGAAACTCATCTCACTCGGCCTTAGCCCTCACATTGCTCGCAAGCTGAGCCGTGCGAAGGGTTACGAAACTTGGAAGAGGAGGGACGCAATAGCGGACATCAAGTCCAAGCAAGCGATAGCGGCACACTTGATGTCCGAAGCTCAGGAACGAAAGAGGCTTGAAGAATCCCGGCTCCCTGACCGGGAAGTATAAGCCTCTTTCCGGTGGGCCGCGCATACCGAAAATCACGCGGAGAAAGGAGCCGGATGCAGCCTACGCTCAATCAGCAGGTTCTAGTGTGGGCAACGGAAGCATCTACACGCGAGTATCGTCCTTTATCGCTTGCCACGATTCGGAAGCATCTCAGCTATCTCAAGTGGGTTCTTCCCATGCTTGGTGACACCACGCTGGACCAGATAAACGAGGATTCCCTGCATGATGTATTCGACAGGCTGCAAACCAGGATAACGCAAAGGCAGCGTTCTCTTTCCCCACAAACACTCGAAAGCATCCTCAAGACCATCCTGCTAGTCAAAGGCTCCTACAGAGACGAAAACGGCAGGGTGGTCTATCTCAAGAGGGAGAGGAAGATCAACAGGTTAGCTATCGGGTTGCTATCAATTGAAAGGGGGCAGTAAGGGGTTTTTCAGCCTTGACGAATACTGAATATTCGCGCATGCCTCCTGGATGCTCAAATTCGACGCCGGTTCGACGCGAAGGGAGAAGAGCCTCGGATCGTCGAGCAGTCTTGCAAGTAGGAAACGCGGCGCCAGAACCCGTAGCACCTTCGACCCCTTGCAAAGCAGAGCTCAACGACGCTAGAGTCGGAGCGACGCCAGAACAGCGAGCCAAGAAAGGACGAAAGTCTATGGCTCGACGATCTGGACAAAGTGGTTATCTCGAACAGAAAGGCAACAGTTGGTACGTCCGGTTCTGGATTGATGTGCCTGGGCAGGAACGCCGCAAGCGTGAAAGCGTTCGCGTCTGCTCAGTCAAGGGACCAGATGCGTTGACGAAGCCCGAAAGGGAAAGGAGGGCAATGGAGATCGTCACCAAGAGCGGGGCCAACTCGAAGGAACACTTCGAGAAAGTCGAGGCTATTAATCTTGGCTCGACCTTCCGGCAGCAGTCCGCATGGTGGATGAACCATTCTCAAACCAGGAAACGTAATCCGATTAAGCCATCAACTGCAGTCGGTTATCAGAGCTATCTCGACAAATGGCTCAACCCAAACCTGGGAGACATGCCGCTATCGCAAGTGGACAACAAGACCGTGAGGGAACTTGTTGGGAAGCTAGCGGAAGCGAAGCTGGCTCCTAAGACTATTGTCGAAATCGTTTCCGTCGTGAAGAAGGTAGTTGCTTCGTTGCTTGACGACAGCGGCATGCAGATATGTCCCCGCCAGTGGAACCACGAATATATCGACATGCCGACTGTAAAGGTGAGCGAGCAAGACACTCCGACAGTAGAAGCCGAGGAGGTATCCGAGATCATCTCGAAGGCCGAGGGCCGGTACAAGGTGCTGTTTGCCTTGCTTGCCGGGACCGGCCTGCGGATCGGGGAAGCACTCGCGCTTGAGATCGGAGAGCCTTCCGACGAACGGTCGACAATCTCTGCCGACTGCAAGACCATCCACGTCCGCAAGAGCGTATGGCGCGGAAAGAAGCAAGACCCGAAAACGGGTAATGCCGTCCGGGATATTGACGTGCCAGCGTCTCTCGCCACAATGCTGAAAGACTTCATCGGGAACCGTACATCCGGTTTCGTTTTTCAGACGAAAAGCGGCAGGCCGCTAACGCAGAGGAACATCCTGCGCGATAGCCTGCGGAAAGCCAGCAAGACGGCTACGTTCCACGCCTTCCGCAGATTCCGAATCACGAACCTGCGGGAGTTCGGCGTACCGGAAGACATACTGCGGTTCTGGGTAGGACACGCGGATAGGTCCGTAACAGACCGCTACTCGAAGATGAAGAAGCGGATTCCGGTGCGAAAGGAATGGGCTGAGAAGGCCGGCCTAGGCTTCAATCTTGGACCAAATGGACCAACGGTTGAGGCTGTTCAGCTAGTAGAAAATGCTGCGTAACTTAATCCAACTCGGAAGGTTAGGTGGCTCCCCGGGTAGGACTCGAACCTACAACCCTTCGGTTAACAGCCGAATGCTCTACCATTGAGCTACCGGGGAACGGAAGAAACCGCAGAGGAAAACCGGTCGCTGTCGAACGGTGCCAGTGTAAACGAGCCACCCGAGGGTGTCAACGCAGGCGCGGCTCAGCGTTGCCGCGACGCCACAGAACCACATGGCGGCATAAAGCCGCCGCTACAAACAACACGGGAGGGCGATGCACGGGAGGGAGGACTACTGCAGGCGCTGCGTACGGGCGTCGTAGCCGATCAAGGATTCGAAGATGGCCAGGACGTGCCGGCGATACTCGACCATGCGGTGGAAGAGGCCACGCAGGCCGGGCTCGCGCTCGGCCTCGCGGTGCCAACGGGCGAGCACGTCGGGCGGCACCTCGATATCGTGGCGCAACTGCTCGGGCGGATAGCCCCGGAGAAACAGCCCGTAGAAAAAGGCGGCCTCGCGCTGGGGGAACTCGAAGTCCCGCTCGCTTTCGTCCGTCGCTGTGAATCCGGTCCACATACGCTGAAGAAAACGGCAGTTTACCTAAATGTGCGGCGGCGTCAAGTGGTACGGGGGTACCGCGCGGACAGCAGGGTACTAGGCAGGCTTGAGCGCCGAGCGAACAAAATCCCGCAGCACGGAGACATTGGGCGCGTAGGTGCCGATGCGGCTGGCGTCGATCGGCAGGCCCAGGCGCTCGGCGATCTCAATATTGATCCCGGCGTCGTTGAGCTCAGCCAGGCTGAAGCCGACGGCGGGCAGAACCCGGTTGAGTCCGGTGGAATAAACCGGGCGCGGCGGGCGGCGGCGCAGCCACGGGCTGCTGGCCCTCTGGAAGAACTCGTACCAATCGCGTTTGTCCCACATCATCGTATCCCTCTTCCCTCAGGCTCGGCTCGCTCGCTTCATACGATGCGCCCCGGGCCTTACTGGTCGCCTCGCCGGGGAGGGCGGCAGTGAACCTCCGTATACGCCAGAAACCCGCTAGCGTCCATCGCAGGTTTCCTGATGTTTCGAACCCGTCAAGGCCACCAAAGTTGCCCCCCTTGGCGGAGAGAGGTTCCATGGCGTCACTCTGGCATGCAGCCCGGAGGGAAGCTCCCCAACCGCGCGGGCCGCTGCTATACTTGTGCACGAGAAAGCGCCTTGCCCTGGGCATCCGTACCCATGTCGAAGCCGGTGATTGTCGTCCATTACCACGAGCTCTGGCTCAAGGGGCGGAACCGCAAGTTCTTTTTGGGCAAGCTGGAAGTGGCGCTGCGGCGCGCGCTGGAAGGCCTGGGAGTCGAGCGCATCGCGCGCCCGGGCGATCGCCTCTTGGTCGAGCTGGACGAGGGCTCGAGCCTTGAGGAAGCCGTCCGGCGGGTCGAGCGCGTTTTCGGCGTGGCCTACTACGCCGTGGCCTGCCCGGTCGAGCGCGACGCCGACCCGAAGCTCGAGGCCCTTTGCCGCGCCGCGTGGGAAGAGGTCGAACCACTGCGCTTCGCGACCTTTGCGGTGCGTGCCAAGCGCAGCGACAAAACTTTCCCCTTGCGCGCGGCGGAGATCGAAACCATCGTGGGCCGGTACCTGCTCGAGCGCCTGCGCGCCGCGGGCCGCGAAGTTCGCGTGCACCTCGACGACCCCGAGGTGACCTGCCGCATCGAGGTCACGCCCAGCCCGGTGCTGGTTTATGCGCGCAAGATCTCCGGCCCGGGCGGCCTACCCGCGAACACTGCCGGGCGAATGGTCTGCCTGCTCTCAGGCGGCTTTGACTCCGCCGTGGCCGCTTATAAAATGATGAAGCGCGGCGCGCACCTGACGTTTGTCCACTTTTGGGGCGGCGGGGCCCGGCCGGGCGAATCGTCGATCCACGTGGCGCGCGAGTTAGTGCGGAAACTCGTGCCCTACCAGTTCACGGCGAAGCTTTACCTGGTGCCGTTCGAGTCCATCCAGCGCGAGATCGTGCACCGAGCGCCGGAGGCCTATCGCCTGCTCCTCTACCGCCGGCTGATGCTGCGCATCGCCGAGCAGTTCGCGTTCAAGGACCACGCGCAAGCCATCGTCACCGGCGACAGCCTGGGCCAGGTGGCCTCGCAGACGCTGCACAACATGGTCGCCGTGGGCGACGCCGCGCGGCTGCCGGTGTTTCGCCCTCTCGCAGGTGACGACAAACAGGAGATCCTCGCCCTTGCACGCAAGATCAGCACCTACGAAATTTCCGCGGAACCGTTCCACGACTGCTGCCCGCTCTATCTGCCGCGCACCCCGGCGCTGCACGCGACGCCCGAAGAACTCGCGCAGGCCGAGGCCACGCTCGACCTGGCTACGCTGGTGGGACGCGGGATGGAGACGGCAACGATCGAGCGGTTCCGCTACGCCGCCGGGTGCGCCGAGCAAGTGGAAACGCTTCGCTCCTCGGCCGCCCTGGGGGCCAGCCCGACCACGGTTTGAAACTTTCTCGATCGAAGGGAGGGAGCCATGCTGCTGGAGTTGAGCGTGATTCCTCTGGGCCGCGGGCGCTCCATCAGCGCCGATCTGGCCGACCTAGTGAAAATCATCGACGCGAGCGGGCTCGACTATCGCGTGACCGCTGCGGGAACGATCCTCGAGGGCACCTGGGACCAGTTGATGGACGTGGCGAGGAAGTGCCACGCCGAGATGCGCAAGAAAACTGAGCGCGTAGTGACTTTTATGAAGGTGGACGATTACGACGAGCGCTCGGGACGCCTGACCGCCGCAGTGACCTCGGTGGAACAAAAGGTCGGTAAATCATTGAAGAAGTGAGCCGCAGGCTTTGCGGCTCATCCAGCCACACGACTCACCGGGACCTTGTACGAGCTCAAGAGATGGGCCAAACGGTCCCCGTACTCCGCAACCCCATCCCGAGTCCCCTACCGAAACTTGCGGTCAGCTCGTGTGGCTACCAGTCCCGCCGGCGTCCGCCGCCTCCGCCCCCGCGGCCCCCACCACCGCCGCCAAATCCGCCGCGGCCGCGCCCGCCACCCCCCTCGCGAGGCGGACGAGCTTCGTTGACCACAACGTTCCGCCCCATGAAGTCGTGGCCGTTCAAGGATTGGATGGCGCGGTCGGCTTCTTCATCGCTGTTGACTTCGACGAAGCCGAAGCCGCGCGGTTGGCCGGAGAAACGGTCGCGTACAAGCGTAATGTTGGCCGCAGTCACGCCTGCCTGCGTAAACCAGTTGCCTAAGTCTTCCTCACTGGCCTGGAACGGCAAATTACCAACGTAGAGCTTCTTCACTTACAGGCTCCTTTGCCCGTGTAGGATGGATGCGCCCACGGGACATTGATGCTGAAGAGGCAGAATCAGGTTCGCAGGCAGTTTGTTAAACGACAACTCCAGCCGACGACAAGCTGACGCTTCAGCTTGGCTGCATCTTCCCTCGAAACCTCCCCTACGTCAACTGAAAGATAGGAAGTAACCAGATGTGTAAGTCCCGCCCCACCGCGACCGTAGACGTCGGTCCCCCGGCAGTCCAACCCCAGGTGCAGCACTCTGCCTCGTGCGGTATCCCGAGGCCCCGATTGGCCGGGGCCGAGAGATCTTTCCGAGCGACGTGCCGCCGGAGGCCGCGCCCGGGCACCCGCCGCCTGGTTTGGTGGTAGGATGCGCGCACACCTGCCGGAGGGCCGGCCATGCGTGGCACGATGATGGATTTTCCGCTTACCCTGGCGCCGATCCTCGAGCGCGCCGGCAAACTCTTCAGCCGGATCGAGGTGGTTTGGCAGCGGCCCGACCGCTCGCTGGCCCGCTGCACCTATGCCGACCTCTACCGCCGGGCGCGGGCGCTCGCCGAAGCGCTTACCAAAGCGGGGCTGCGCCGCGGCGACCGCGTCGCCACGCTGATGTGGAACCACGCCGCGCACCTGGAAGCCTATTTCGGCATCCCCGTCGCGGGCGGCGTCCTGCACACGCTCAACCTCCGCCTCCATCCCGGCGAGATCGCCTACATCGTGAATCACGCCGAAGACCGCTTCCTGATCGTGGACGATGTGCTGTTGCCGATTTGCGAAAGCTTCCACGGGCAGGTGCATTTGGAGAGCATTATCGTGGTGCCTTCGGGCAGCAAGCCCGTGCCGGGCGGCTACGAGGACTACGAGGCTTGGCTCGGCCAAGCTACCGGCGATTTTGCTTACCCGCAGCTCGACGAAAACGAAGCGGCGGCGATGTGCTTCACCTCCGGCACAACCGGCAAATCGAAGGGCGTGGCCTATTCCCACCGGGCCATCGTGCTGCACTCCTTTGCCCAGGCCCTGACGGACACCTTCGGCATGACTCATCGCGACGTGGTGCTCCAGATTGCGTCCATGTTCCATGCGAACTCCTGGGGCATTCCCTTCACCGCCGCCATGCTCGGCGCCAAACTCGTTCTGCCGGGCCCGCACAACGACCCCGAAAGCCTGCTCGATTTGATCGAGCACGAGCAGGTGAGCTTGGCCTGCGCCGTGCCCACGGTTTGGATCGGCGTGCTCGATGCGCTCGAGAAGAACCCCGGGCGATGGAAGTTCGCCTCGAGCGTGCGCCTGCCCACGGGCGGCAGCGCCCCGCCCGAAACCTTGATGCGCGGCCTGGACCGGCATGGCTTCCACCTCGTTCAGACCTGGGGCATGACGGAATCCACCCCGATGGCGACGGTGAGCCAATTGAAGTGCTACATGGAAGAATGGCCCGAAGAGAAAAAATACGAGGTGCGGCTCAAGCAGGGCCGACCGGCGCCGTTTGTCGAGCTGCGCGTGATGCGCCCGGAGGGCGAGGCGCCGCGGGACGCCAAGACCGCCGGCGAGCTGGAAATCCGCGGCCCATGGGTGGCGGCGAGCTACTACAACGCTCCGGAAGAGCAGCATCGCTGGAGCGCCGACGGATGGTTTCGCACCGGCGACATCGCGACCATTGACTCCGAGGGCTACATCAAGCTCGTGGACCGCGCCAAAGACCTCATCAAGTCGGGCGGCGAATGGATCAGCTCGGTGGATCTCGAGAACGCGCTCATGGGCCACGCGGCGGTGAAAGAAGCTGCGGTGATTGCCGTGCCACATCCGAAGTGGCAGGAGCGGCCGCTCGCGGTGGTGGTTCTCCGCGACGGCGCGCAGGTGACGGCGGAGGATCTCCGCGCCTTCCTCGCATCGAAGTTCGCCAAATGGCAGCTTCCCGACGCGTTTGTTTTCGCGAAACAGATCCCGCGGACCTCGGTCGGCAAATTCCAGAAGACCAAGCTGCGCGAGCAGTTCGCTGACTGGAAGTGGGAGAAGTAGCTCTCGGTCTCAAGTGCGGTAGCTGGCGTTGATGTTCACATACTCGGCGGTGAAGTCGCAGGTCCAAATGCGGCCGCGGCCCTGGCCATGCTTTAAATCCACGACAATCGGAACGTAATCCCGCAGCAGCCGGCGGTGCGCCACGCGTTCGCTAAAGGGATACGCACGCCCGCGGCGGCAGACGAGCAGGCCAGCCAGGTGAACCTCGGTGCGTTGCGGGTCGAACGCCACGCCCGCGCGGCCCGCGGCGGCCAGGACGCGGCCCCAGTTCGGGTCGGCACCGGCAAGCGCGGTCTTCACCAAGGGCGACGCAGCAATCGTGCGCGCTACCTGCTCGGCAGCGTGGTCCGACGGCGCACCGCAAACTTCGATCTCGACCACACGGCTGGCGCCTTCGCCGTCGGCAACGATGGCGAGCGCGAGCGCGCGGCACACTCGTTCGAGCGCGGCAACGAACTGGTGGTACCCGCGTCCCGCCGCGGCGATTGGCTGGCCGCCGGAGGCTCCGCTGGCCAGCAGCAGAAGCGTGTCGTTGGTTGAGGTATCGCCGTCTATGGTGATGGCATTGAAGGTCCTGCCCACGACCTCGCGGAGCGCGTGCTCGAGCACGCGCGGAGGCGTCGCCGCATCCGTCACAACAAACGCCAGCATGGTGGCCATCTGCGGGTGAATCATGCCCGCGCCTTTGGCGCAGCCCAGGAGGCGCACGGTCTTTCCCCCGATGCGGCAGGTAGCCGCGGCCCATTTGGGTCGCGTATCCGTGGTCATGATCGCACGGGTGAGCGCGGCAAACGCGCCGGCCGAGGCGCGTCGCGCGCGCAGCAGTTCCGGCAGCGCGCCCAGGATGCGCTCGACGCGCAGCGGTACGCCGATCACGCCGGTCGAGCAGACCAGCACCTGCTCGGCCCGACATCCGAGAGCGCGCGCCACTGCCGCAGCCGTCGCGCGCGACGCCGCCATGCCCGCCGGGCCGGTGGCGCAGTTGGCGTTGCCGGAATTGACGACGATAGCGCGGATGTCGCGGGCTGAGGAATCAAGGTGCGCGCGGGAGAGCAGGACCGGCGCGGCCTTCACCAGGTTGGTGGTGAACACCCCGGCCGCCGTGGCGGGCGAATCCGTGGTGATGAGCGCAAGGTCGAGACGCTTCTTGCGCTTTAGCCCGCAGGCCGCCGCCGAAAATCGGAAGCCTCGCGGCAGGACGCTGCGAGGCGGAATTCGCCCGGAGGCCATCGTGGCAGGAATCATAGCGCGGGCGCGGGCTTGGAGGCACCGAACACGGGCAGGGTCACGCTCTCGGGACATACCGTGGCGATGACGGCCACCAACTCGCAATGCGCGGCTTTGGGACAGGTACGGCAATCGCGCTCGAGCTTTTCCGGCAGGGCCCAGCGCGTGGATGTGGCGAAGCCCAGGCGACCGAAGAACTCGGGCACGTGGGTGACAGCAAAAACGCGCGCGATCTTGCGTCGCCGCGCCGCCGCCAATGCGGCTTGCACCAGTCGCTTGCCCAAGCCCCGGCCGCGGATTTCGGGATCCACGGCCAGAGAGCGGACCTCGGCGAGATCGCTCCCATAAGGTTCCAGCGCGACACAGCCCAGGAGCTTTTCCACCTCCTGGCTTTTCTCGGCGAGCACCAGGAAGCGCTCGATGTGCGCGCGGATTTCCACTTCGGTGCGCGGCAGCAGCAGACCCCGGTCGGCGTAGTGCGTGATCAGGTGATGGATGCGGCTTACATCCTCCGGGCGTGCGCAGCGTGCCCTCATCCGGCCACTCCCAACGCGCCCAGGCGCTCGCGACATTCAGCGATGGCAGCGCGCACGGCCTCGGGCGCAGTGCCTCCGGGCACCGCGTGGCGAGCCAGCGACGCTTCCACGGTCAGCCCAGCGCGCAGGTCATCCTCGAACGCCGGCGAAAAAGTTTTTAGCTTTGCGAGCGGCAGCGACGTCCAAGACTGCCCGCCGCGCTCGGCCTCGCGGACCACCTTGCCGACAATCTCATGTGCCTGGCGAAACGGCACGCCCCGGCGGACCAGATAGTCGGCGGCCTCCGTGGCGAGTAGCGTCGGGTCAGCCGCGGCTTCGCGCAGGCGCGCGGCACATATGCGCGTGGTTGCGATGGCGCCGGCAGCCACCTGCACCATGGCCAGAGCCTGGTCGTGCGCCGCAAAGACGGGTTCTTTATCTTCCTGGAGATCACGTTGGTAACTGGTGGGCAAGCCCTTGAGCGTGGTGAACAGGGAAAACAGCGCCGCGGTGATACGCCCCGCCTTGCCGCGGATCAGTTCCCAGCCGTCGGGGTTTTTTTTCTGCGGCATCAGGCTGCTACCGGTCGAGAATTCATCCGGCAGTGCCACAAAACCGAATTCCGGCGTGGCGAACAGCACGAAGTCTTCGGCCAGCCGCGAAAGATGCGAGGCGAGAACCGCCAGCGCATAGAGGTAGTCCAGCACGAAGTCGCGCCGGCTGATCGAGTCCAAGCTGTTGCGGGTGATGCGCGCAAAGCCCAGCTCGCCCGCGAGCGCCCGGCGGTCCACCGGAAACGCGCAGCCGGCCAGCGCGCCTGAGCCCATCGGGCAGGCGTCCGCGGTGTGGGCCGCGAAATCCAGGCGGTCCAGGTCGTGGAAAAAGCTTTCCGCATGCGCCAGCAGGAAATGCGAGAACAGAATCGGCTGGGCGTGCTGCATGTGGGTGTTGCCGGGCATGGGCACGTCGAGGTGCTGCTCGGCCTGTTGGACCAGCACAGCAATCAGCGCCGCCACCGCACGGTGCATCACGGCCGCAGCCTCCTTGATGAACATCCGGAATTCGGTCACCACCAGCTCATTGCGGCTGCGGCCGGTGTGCAGTTTGTAGCCGAGCGCGCCCGCCCGCTCCACCAGCGCCACCTCGACGAAATGGTGCACGTCTTCCGCGGCTGAGTCGTCGAGCCACGCGCGATCGTTTGCCACGCGCTCGGCAATCTGGTCGAGTGCGGCGAGGATCTGGCGCACTTCGTCGCCCGTGAGGATGCCCGCGCCCTCGAGAGCGTGGGCCCAGGCGCGGTCCACGGCCAGCTCGTAGGGCAGCAGGCGGCGATCGAATGGAAACGATCGCTGGAACTCATAGAAGGTTTCGTTCGGGGCGCGTTCGAACCGGCCGCCCCACAATTTGTCTTTGGGAGCGGAGGTCACCGCGTGCCGTCTCCTTGCGGCACGGTGACCGGCAGGGCGAACAGGTTGATGAAGCCTTCGGCGTCTTTGGGGTTGTAGCGCGTCATGGTGAAGCTGGCGAGATCGGTGCGATAGAGTGAATAGGGCGAGGCCCGGCGGGTGACGCTGACGTTGCCTTTGTAGAGTTTGAGGCCGACCGTGCCGGTGACGCGCCGCTGCGTGCTCGAGAAGAAAGCGTCGAGCGCCTCCCGCAGCGGCGTGAACCAGAGACCGTAATAGACCAGCTCGGCGTAGCGTAGGGAAAGCACTTGCTGGAAATGCGCGGTCTCCCGGTCGAGGCAGAGCGCCTCGAGCTCGCGATGCGCGATCACCAGCAGCGTGCCGCCGGGCGTTTCATACGCGCCGCGCGACTTGATCCCCACCAGGCGATTCTCGACCAGGTCAATGCGCCCCACGCCGTGCGCCGCGGCGATGGCGTTCAATTGCTCGAGCAGCGGCACGGCAGCCATCGCGCGACCATCCACCGAGACCGGCGTGCCGGCTTCAAATTCGATTTCCACTCCTGCCGGCGTGCCCGGCGCGCGCTCGGGCGAAACAACCCATTGCCACATTGCTTCTTCCGGGGCGTTGGCAGGGTCTTCGAGCCGCCCGCCCTCGTGGCTCAGGTGCCAGATGTTGCGGTCGCGGCTGTAGATGTTGGCAGGAGTCTGCTCGATGGGCACCTTGTGCGCCTGGGCATAGGCGATGGCGTCTTCACGCGACTGGATCGTCCATTCACGCCACGGCGCAATGATTTTCAGCCACGGCGCCAGCGCCTTATAGGTGAGCTCAAAGCGCACCTGGTCGTTGCCCTTGCCGGTGCAGCCGTGCGCGACCGCGTCAGCATGGACTCTTTCGGCAACCTGGACCTGGCGCTTGGCCAGCACCGGCCGGGCAAACGAAGTGCCCAGCAAATATTTGTGCTCATAGACGGCGCCGGCGCGCAGCGTCGGCCAGATGTAGCCGGTGACGAATTCCTCGCGAAGGTCTTCAACGTAGGCGGCGGAGGCGCCCGTAGCCAGCGCTTTGCCCCGCGTCGCTTCGAGGTCTTCCTGCTGGCCGACGTCGCCGATCATGGCGATCACATCGCAGCCGTAGGTTTCCTTCAGCCACGGGATGATGATCGAGGTGTCCAGCCCGCCCGAATAGGCGAGCACCACTTTCTGCGGCACGGGTTCCCTCAGCTCAACAGCATCAGCAGGATGGCCTTCTGGACGTGCAGGCGGTTCTCGGCCTGGTCATAGACAATCGAACGCGGCGAATCCATCACCGCATCGGTGACCTCCGCGCCGCGGTGTGCGGGCAGGCAGTGCAGGAAAACACCGTCCGGCGCGGCCAGCGCCATCAGCGCCTCGTTCACCTGGTAGGGCGCAAAGATGGCTTCGCGCTGCGCGGCCTCGTGTTCCTGCCCCATGCTGGCCCAGACGTCCGTGTAGACCGCCTGCGCGCCAGCCACGGCTTCTTCGGCCGCGCGGAAGAGCTCGATTTTGCCGTGCGTTTGGCCAGCGACGCGGCAAGCCTCAGTGACAATCGCCGCGTCGGGCTCGTAGCCCGCTGGAGCAGCCACGCGGACGTACGCGCCGACGCGCGCCCCGGCCACCACGAGCGAATGACAGACGTTGTTGCCGTCGCCCACGTAAGCGAGTTGCAGGCCGCGCAGGCCGCCGAAGCGCTCCTCAAGGGTGAAGAAATCGGCCAGCGCCTGGCAGGGATGGAAGCGGTCGGAGAGCGCGTTGATCACGGGAATGCTGGCGTGCGCGGCCAGCTCCTCGATGATGCGCTGCTCGAATGTGCGCGCGACAATGCCTTGCACCCAGCGCTCCAGGTTCCGCGCTACGTCCTTGATGGACTCGCGTGCGCCCAGCCGCGTCCCGGTATGGTCCAAGAAGATGGCGCCGCCGCCCAGGCTCTGGATGCCGACCTCGAACGTCACCCGGGTGCGCAGCGAAGGCTTCTCGAAAATCATGGCCAGGAAGCGCCCGGCCAGCGCGCCGCGGTAATGCTCGGGCCGCGCCTTGACGTCCGCGGCCAGGTGGTAGAGCTCGCGGACCACCGCCGGGCTCCATTCAGTGCCGGTCAGCAAGTCGCGCGTGATGGTCAATGCTGGTGCCGGGGCGTTCATATTCACCTCGCCGCCGCCAACGCGAGCGGCCGGGCCGCCGCCGCGGCGGGGTTCTCAGGCGCCTGCGCAGCTTCTTTAGGCCGCTTGGTCTTTACAAAAACGGCTTCCATTTTCCCCAGGAACTCGTTCACCCGTCGCGCGGTAATGACAAACGGCGGCAGCAGCCGCAGCGTGTAGTCGTGCGCGCAGTTGATGATCAGTCCGCGGCGGAGCGCCTCGGCGACATACGGCCCGCCTTCAACGCTCAGCTCCAGGCCGAGGATCAGGCCTTCGCCGCGCAGCTCTTTGATGAAGTCAAACTTCGTCTGGAGCTGGGTCAGCCCCGTGCGGATCTCCGCGCTGCGGGCGCGAATATTGGCCAGCAGATTTTCCTGCTCAACCGTGAGCAGGAATTCAAGGGCCACCGCGCACACCAGTGGGCCGCCGCCGAACGTGCTGCCGTGCAGGCCCGGCGAAAACGCCGCGGCGAATGGCTCCCGCGCCAGGATGGCGCCAAGCGGCAGCCCGCCGGCCAGCGGCTTGGCCACCACAACAATATCGGGCAGCCCCGCAAAGCACTGATACGCGAATCGCCGGCCGGTGCGGCCCAGCCCGCACTGGATTTCGTCGGCGATGAGCGCGGCATCGTGCTGGGTCGCGAGTTCGCGGGCGCGCCGCCAAAACGTTTCGCCGACCGGATGGATTCCGCCCTCGCCCTGGATCGGTTCCAGCACGAGCGCGCAAACGGTCGCGTCGAATTTCGCTTCCAGGTCGGCGACGTCGTTGAAGCGCACAAACTCGACACCGGGCACCAGCGGCGCAAATGGCTCGCGGTATTTGGCCGGCGCAGTAATGGCCAGGGCGCCGAGGGTGCGCCCGTGGAACGAGTTCTCGAGCGCCAGGATGCGCTTTTTGGCGCCGGCGCTGCCGCTTTTCTGCCGCGCGTAGGCGCGCGCGAGTTTCAACGCGCCTTCGATTGCCTCCGTGCCGCTGTTGGTAAAGAAAACGCGGTCCATCCCCGACCATTGAGCCAGCTTGCGTGCCAGAGGCCCCTGATAGGGGTTGTGGAACAGGTTGGAGACGTGGATCGCGCGCGCCGCCTCGCGCTCGATTACGCGCACCAGCCTGGGATGCGCGTGCCCCAGTGCGTTGACGGCGATGCCCGCAAGAAAATCAAGGTACCGCCGGCCGCGGTGGTCGTAGAGATAACAACCTCTCCCATGCGTGAACACAATCGGCGGGCGCTTGTAAGTGTTCATCAGGTAGCGCTGGGCTTCGCGCATGGCGCGCGAGCCGGCGATCGTAGATGGCCTGGTCTTCTTCATCTTTCTCACCGCTGGGCCGCGCCTGCCGCAGCGCGAGCCGGCGGCAGCACCCGCGTGCCGGGAGCTTTGCCGCCGTTGGCCGCTGAGAGCAGCCCGTGCGAATGTTCGCCGCCGACGATGCGCACCTGACGCACGCCACCGGCAAGCGCCCGCTTGCACGCTTCGAGCTTCAGCACCATGCCGCCAGAGACTTTGTTCTGGCGGATGAGCTCTTCGATTTCCTCGGCGGACACGGCTTTGAGCACCTTATCGCCGTCGAGCACGCCGGCGACATCCGTGAGGTAGATCAGCCGCTCGGCGTGCACGTATTCGGCACACGCCGCGGCCATGTGGTCGGCGTTGATGTTGTAGATCTCGCCGTCCGCGCCCAAGCCCAGGCAGGCGGCCACCGGCACGATGCCCGCGCGCCAGAGCGACTCGATGAATTCCAGATTGACGCTCGTCAGGTAGCCGACGAAGCCCAGGCCGCCGGGCACTTCGTTGTGCACCAGCGGGTCGGCCAAAAAGCAGGCCGCGTCGCTGGCGCAAACGCCCACGGCCGGCTGGCCGGCCTGCGTGATAGCCGCGGCGAGGCGTTTGTTGAGCAGCCCGCCCAGGACCATCACGGCGACGTCGCGCGTTTGGCGGTCGGTGACGCGCAGCCCCGCCACGAAGCGGCTCTCGATGCCCATCTTCGCCAGCGTCGCAGTAAAGGTCTTGCCGCCGCCGTGCACCATCAGGATTTCATGATCCTCGTGCGCAAGCTCCGCCACCTGCCGCGCGATGGATTGCACGGCCTTCGGGTCATCGAGCAGCGCTCCGGCGACTTTGACGACCATTCTCATCGCAACGCAGTGGCCTCCTCAAAGCCAAGCATGGCGTTCAGGTTTTGCACAGCTTGGCCGGCGGCGCCTTTGCCCAGGTTGTCGAGGCAGGAGACAACCACGAGCCGCTCGCCGCCCGCATCCAGCGCGAAGCCGAGATCGCAGAAATTCGTGTGCACGACGTGCTGCAACTCCGGCAGCCGCCCCGCGGGCCAGATCCGCATCATCGGCCGGCCGGCATAGAATTGCCGGTAAAGCGCTTCGACCTCATCGGCCGTGCGCGGCTGGTCGAGCCAAACGTAGAGAGTCGAAAGAATGCCGCGCGCCACGGGCAGCAGGTGCGTCGAGAAGATGATGTCTTCCGGGGCCACGCCGATGTGGTCGGTGATCTCCGGCGTGTGCCGGTGCGAGAACAGGTTGTAGGCGCGGAAGTTCTCGTCCACTTCAACGAAGTGGAGTTCGCGCTTGGGCTCCTTGCCGGCGCCGCTCGCGCCCGATTTGCAATCGCAGACGATCCCGTGGTCGCGCCGCACCCAGCCGACGTCCACCAGCGGCCGCAGGCTGAGGATCACCGAGGTGGCGTAACACCCGGGATTCGCCACCAGTCGCGCCGAGGGCAACGCCGCGGAGTACAACTCCGGCAAGCCGTAGACGGCTTGTTCGAGGAGCGTGCGCGGCGGGGCGGGCAGCTCGTACCACAGCGCAAAAGTTTCCGGCTCGCGGAAACGGAACGCGCCGCTCAGGTCCACGACGCGCAGGCCCGCTTCGAGCAGCGGAGAAACCAGCTCGAGCGAAGCCTCGTGCGGCGTGGCCAGAAAGGCCGTGCCGGCGCCGCTCGACGCCACCGCGTCCACCGAAAACGGCCGGCAAGGCGCTTCGCCCCAGCCACGGAGTTGCGGGAAAAGCTCCGTCAGGCAGTGCACCGTCGAGGCGCCGTCGCGGAGGTAAAAGGTAGGTTTTTCGATTTGCGGATGCCGTAACAGGATCCGGGCCAGCTCGAAGCCTGCGTAGCCCGTTGCCCCGATGACGGCGACCCGGCGCGGGTCGTTCATCGGAGCAATTCCTCCATCCTCTTCTGGACCGTGGCGCGCGCCGACCGCGACGGCGTGATCACCAGAACCGTGTCGTCGCCCGCAATCGTGCCGGCAATTTCCTTGAAGCCCTCGGCGTCCACCGCCGCGGCGAGCGGCTGTGCGCCCCCGGGCGGGGTCTTCAGCACGAGCAGGTTCGAGGCTGGGCGGACATCGAGCAGGAACTCACGCAGGGCGGTGGCCAGCCGTGGCAGCGGCGCGGCCTCTCCGTTCACCCCCGTGAGCGGCTTATATCCGGCGGCCGTCTTCACCACCTGGAGGTCGCGGAAGTCCCGCGAGAGCGTGGCCTGGGTGACGCGCAGTTTCATGTGCGCGAGCCGGCGCCGGAGCTCGTGCTGGCTGGTGATGGCTTCGCTCGAGATCAATTTCAAGATCTGTCCTTGCCGATAGCGTTTCAGTGCACCCACAGCCGAGCCTGCCCGATAATATTCATTCGACTGCATATTTATACGGGGGATCGGCCAGCCCTGTCAATAGGGAAATGTAAAATTTGCAGCGCGCGCCCCCTCAGAGCTGGCGGAGCAGAGTGTCGCGCAGTTCCTGCTGGCGTTTCGTGCCGAGCTTGGTGCCCCCACGGGTGAGATAAAATACGTCGATGGCCTTTTGGCCCTCGGTGTCTATCAGCGCGACCTCGATATTGCAGCCGAGATCGGCAAAGATCGAACTGACGCGATAGAGCAGCCCGGGACGGTCCTGGGTGATGAGCTCCAGAAGCGTGCTGTGCGAGGAGCAAGAGTCATCGAAGCGAACCTGCGTGGGCACGTTGATCTTGGCCGCGGGGAGCGTCCGGGGGCTCTCGCGCCCGCGCAGCAGCGTCTCGAGGTTCTGTTCGCCGCGCAGGACCGCGGCAATGGATTCTTCGAATCGCTCGGTTTCCGAGGGGTTCAGCTCGAGCGTGCGAAAAAGATCCACAAACTGGAACGTGTCCAGGACGGTTCCCGCGGCGTTGGCAAACGCTTCCGCCTTCACGATGTTCATCCCCCAGGCCGAAAGCGTGCCCGCGATCGTGGCAAATAGCCGCGGGCGGTCGGCTGTGAGCAGGGTGAGCTGGTAGAAGTGCTGCGGCTTGGTCACCTGCAACTGCACCGGGCTGCGGCGCAGCCCCCGAGCCAATTGGTAGTGTGCGGCGACCTCCTCCGCCGAGTGAGCGGCCAGGTAGCGTTTGGGAAATCCTTCGAGAAATGCCAAGAGTTCGCTCCGGCTGATCTTCCCTGAAAGCATCTGCAGGACGCGTTCGATTTGCCCCGCTTCGCCCGCCGCGGAATGAAAGCGATCTTCATCAAAGCTCCGCGTCAGGTGGTTGGCGGTAGCGGCATAAAGCTGCCAGAGCATCTCCGCCTTCCACGGCGTGAGCGCTTCCGGGTTGACGGCTTTGATGTCCGCATAGGTGAACAGGCAGAGCAGCTTCAGGCGTTCAGGAGTGCCGACGGTTTCGGCGAACGCGCGAATGGTCTCGGAATCGAAAATATCCCGCCGGCGCAAGGTGGCAGACATCTCCAGGTGGTGCGCGACCAGAAAGCGCACGGCTTCGCAGTCGGCCAGCTCAAGCGCCAGCCGCGCTGCCACGCTCTCGAGCGCCTGCAAACTGCCCTGGATGTGGTCCTCCACGGGCATGCCTTTGCCCACGTCGTGGAACAACAGCGAGAGAAAAAGCGACTCCGGGCGCTCGAGTTCGGCAAAGATTTCAGAGTACTTTCGCTCCCAGTCGCTCTCTGGCCGCCGCAACTGATGCAGGTTCTCGATGGCCATGAACGAATGCTCGTCCACCGTGTAGCGATGGTAGAAGTCGCGGACCACGCGGGAGTCAATGGCGCAGAATTCCGGAAATAGAAAGGTGAGCACGCCCAGGCGATGCATGGCCCGCAGGGCCTGAGCGGCGCCGGGCAAGACGAGGATGGGGCGAAATCGCTGCCAGAGGTCCGAAGCCGGTGCGGCGTCCGCGCGAGATTCGCGCAATGTTTCTTCGGCGCTGCCCTCAGCTTCCTGGCTGAGCGCAAGCCCATGGCGCGCCATGAACTCAAAAAGGCCCAGCAGCCCTTCCAGGGTCTTGAGCGCGGCAGGCCGGCGCAGCAAGATTCTTCCGCGCACCACCGAGAAATCCGCATTGGAGACGCGCGATCTCCAATCCTCGAACAGGTCGTAGAGCGAAGCCTGCGCGGCGAGCGCTTCGTCGAGTCGGCGCGTGACGAGCTGGTGGATGGAGCGCGCGTGACGGAAATAGCTTTGCATCCACTCTTCGACAGCAACCGCCTGGCCGGGCTGGCTGCCGATCCCCCTCGACGCGGCCTCGGACTGAAGCTCGTAAGTCAGCACGTTGTCGTCGCGGCCTTGGCGATAGTGCAGGAAGCATCGCGCAGCGGAAAGAAACGCGAGCGCGCGGTTGCACTCGGGCTCGAACTCCGCCGGCCCGCGTCCCACAGCGCTCGCCCACGTGCGATGGTTTTCAAGCTCGGAGAGCTGCGCCAGCCAGCAGGCCAGGTTGAAGTCCCGCAGGCCGCCGGGAGCGTCCTTCAGGTTTGGCTCCAGGTGAAAAATCGTATGACCGTGTTTGGCGTGGCGGCTGCCCGCAAGGTGCGCCAGTTCGCGGACAAGCTCCTGGCGCTCGCGCGCGACCATCTGCGGGATCACCTGGTTGCGCAGCCGCGCAAACAGATGCTCATCGCCGGTGAGGTAGCGGCAGTCCACCAGCGCCAGGTTGAATTCCGGGTTGTCCCGGTTGAGCCGCTCGCACTCCTCAAGCGTGCGTGCGGATTGGCTCGCACGCAGCCCGAGGTCCCACAGCGCCTGATACACCCCGGCCGCAGCGGGCCGGTACTGCGCCTCGGCCCGGCTGTTCTCGAAAAGAAACAGCATGTCCACGTCGGAATGTGGAAAGAGCATGCAGCGGCCGTACCCGCCCAGCGCGACCAGGCAAAAGCCGGCGGCCGCGTCGGCGGCAAGGAAGTCGCGACAGAGCTGGCGCAGGATCGAGTCCACCAGGGCTGAGCGTTGCTCGACGGCGGCAAGGCCGTTGCCTGCGGCTTCGAATCTCTGGCGGATTTTCTGGGCTTCAGCCGCGTAGAACTTCGCAAGAGCAGAAGTGGTTGGAGGTGACGACATCGAACCCAATTACAGGACGCCTTCTCCTCGTTCCTCGTTTCGGATGCGGATGGCCTCATCCACTTTGGAGAGAAAAATTTTGCCGTCGCCGATTTTGCCGGTCTTGGCTGCCTTCAGGATGGTCTGCACCGCGGCATCCACGCGGCTCTCCGGCAGGACCATTTCGATTTTGATCTTCGGCAGCAGGTCCACGGTGTACTCCCTGCCGCGATACACCTCGGTGTGGCCCTTTTGCCGGCCGTGACCCCGCACCTCGGAAACGGTCATCCCCTCGACCCCGATTTCGCGGAGGGCTTCCTTGACGGATTCAAACCTGGATGGCTGAATGATCGCTTCGACTTTTGTCATGGCAGGTTATCCCCCGGCGAAACAGTTCGGAATCGTCGAGCGCCCGGAACACAGCGGGGCGCAGGGCGTCCGGGCAAGCCGGTCGTTGGGGTGCGCCGCTGGCTCATACTTCCAGAGTGTATCCTTCCTCGCCATGCTGCGAGAGGTCGAGGCCCTGCACCTCTTGCTCTTCCGGCACGCGCAGGCCGATCAAGACGTCCACCACCTTGAGAATGATCAGGGTTCCTACAATCGCCAATGCCCACGCGATTACGACGCCGATCAGTTGATTCAGCACTTGATGCGCATTCCCCTCGGTGAGCCCCACGGCCAGAAGGTTGCCCCGGCTGTCTTTGAAAATAGGATTGACCACCTTCGAGGCAAGAACGCCGGTCAGCAAGGCGCCCACGGTCCCACCGGCGCCGTGCACGCCGAAGGCGTCGAGCGAATCGTCGTACCCGAACCGAGCTTTCACCTTGGTGACCACCAGATAGCAGCAAATCCCCGCTGCCAGCCCGATCGCGAGCGCGGACATCGGCTCGACAAAACCTGCTGCCGGGGTGATGGCCACCAGGCCGGCCACCGCCCCGGAGATGGCTCCGAGCGCGCTGGGCTTGCCGTTGCGCAGCCATTCGGCGCAACCCCAGCCCACCACGCCCGCGGCTGCGCCGAAATGGGTGGCCACAAACGCGCTGGTCGCCAGGCTGCCGGCGCTGAGTGCGCTGCCCGCGTTGAAGCCGAACCAGCCCACCCACAGCAAGCACGCGCCGATAAAGCTCAGCACCACGCTATGCGGCGGCATCGGCTCGTGCGGGTAGCCCACGCGCTTGCCGAGATAGAGCGCGCACACCAGCGCCGAGACTCCCGAGGTGATGTGCACCACCATGCCGCCGGCAAAATCCAATGTTGGAAACACGCCGCCGAGCGTGGCATTGAGCAGCCCGCCCTTGCCCCACACCATATGCGCCATCGGGCAATACACCACGAGCGACCACAGGGTCATGAAGAGCACCAGCGCGCTGAACTTCATCCGTTCGGCAAAGGCGCCGGTGATGAGCGCTGGCGTGATGATGGCAAACATGAGTTGAAAAATCATGAAGGTCTGCTGCGGGATGGTCGCCGCATAATCGGCCGCCGGCGCTGCGCCCACGCCGCGGAGAAACAAATGGCCGAGCCCGCCGAGGAACAGGTTTCCTTCGCCAAAACACAGGCTGTAGCCCACCAGCGCCCACAGCACCGTGATCAGCGCCATCAGCACAAAGCTCTGCATCATGGTGGCCAGCACGTTTTTCTTGCGCACCAGGCCGCCGTAGAAGAGAGCCAGGCCCGGGCCCGTCATCATCAGCACCAGGGCCGAACACACCAGCATCCAGGCATTGTCGCCCGCGCTCATGTTGTTCTCCGCCGCGTGTCAGGTCTCTCGAGGAGTCGCGACTCCGAAAAGGCATTATAGACGCACGGCGCAAGCGCCACGAATCCAAACCTTTTATGAAATGCATAGCGCTGCGCGTGGCTCAGGGCGGCCCCGCTAGCCGAGTCCGCGCCAGAAACTTCTCTTCGAGACAACGTCAGCGTCTGACATGCTCATCGAGAAATCTGAAGACGTCATCCTCCCATTGAGGGACGGCCGTGTACACGAAATTGTGCCCGTCATTCGCGGTTTGACCGACTGGAGGGTAGATCTTCAAGAGGTGGGGTTTGTGCAGACGTTCGAGCTCGGCGGCAAGGCCACGGCCTGCGGCGGTGGAGAAGTCGTTCTCGGCGTGGATGAGCATGATCGGAGCGGATGTTTTGCGGACTGCCGTCAGCAAGCGTTGGCGGAGTTCGGACGAGCGTTCCCACGAGACGGCAGCGGCGGCGAAGGTGACGGCGGCGCGTATCGTACTGTCGCGCTCGGCAGCGAGCAGGGTGAGTTGTCCACCGAACGAGTGCCCTGCCACCGCGATACCGTGGGAGTCGATTCCGGGCACGCTTTTCAAGAAGGACAAAGCTGCGGTGACATCATCGAGGTGATCCGTGGTCAGCAAAATGAACTGCAAGTGCTGGCGAGCCTCTTTTCCATGTGCAGCCTCCTCGCGCTGCAAGAGATCCTGCATGAAAGGCCCTTGGTCTGCGGAAAGGCCATGACCGCGGCGCAAGAGATAAAGGAAAGCGTAGCCGTGTTTGACGAAGAGCGGACCGAGTCTCTCAGCTGCCTGCGTCATCGTGAGCCCGGCGGTATGCTGAGCATCGGCACCGCCAGAGCCGTGATTGAACAGCACGGCTGGAAAAGGACCAGCACCCTTGGGCTTCCAGAGGAAGGCTTTGAGGCGAAGATCGCCCTTAGGAATCTCAACGGTTTGCGGAGCGGCTAGCTGTGAGGATTGGCCCATCGCCACGCTCGAAATCAGCAAAGCGAACATGAAGAAGCATAGTTTTCTCATCGGTTTTGGAATGCCCCGGCCTGCCTAACTATAAAATAGATGCGAAGAGCCGACAAGGAATCGCGAGTGATCAGGAACTCTTTCGAACTGAAAATGTTGGCAACTGGTCGCGCTGCTTCGTCGTGGCTTCTGAGCGCAAAGTTCGAGTCCGGCGTCCCTCCGTCAAATGACAGATCGAATTGACTGCCGGGCCGGCTGAGGCGAAGTTGTTCGAAGTGAGGTGGACCCGGAAAGACGGTGGCTATTTCATGTTTTGGATAATGAGATCCTGAGTTTGCGCCAGTTTCTTCTCGATATTTGACAATATCGTTGTCATCTGCGATACCCGGTCCATCGCCATTTGCAGCCGAAGCGACTCTTCATCACTCATTTCGCTCATGACCTGCTTTCTGATTCTGAGCCGCGCGCTGGCCCTGCTTTTGCTGATTCGTTTTCTTCACCCCGTCCATGAGGTTCTTCAGATCGGACTGCGCATCTTTGGCAGCCTGCATCATGACCAGGAAGGCAAGCGCCTCGATGTCCTCGTTCGACAGATTGCCTAATCCCTGAACACTGCCGCGGACCTCCGCAACCGCCAATCCGTGAAAGTCAGCTGTTGGAGGCAACTGCCGTACGCGCGCGGAGAACACGGGAGCGATCTGGGAGATTCTCTGCTTCGTCTTGGGGCCAATCAGTCTCTGGATACGCTCGTGTTGGGTTACGATCACAGGAGCCAGCTCGGGCACCTCAATCCTTCGGGCGGAAGAGGCAGCTCGCTGAACCTTTAAAGTTTGCGTTTGCGCTTCGGGCTTCGTTTGGCCCCAGAGCGTGAACGGACACAGAAGAACAAGAACGAGGGTTGCCTTTTTCATGGGACTCTCCACAGTGCGGATGATGGGAAATTCTAACTGGAAGAGACCACAGAGATCAATGCCGGCCTAGAAAGGGCATTGTCCAGCAATTCTGTTGAAAGTTGAGTTGAGGGGTCTCCGGGTCATGGGAACTCTCCTTAGCGATGTCCGCCATGGGCGGACTCAGCCGCGAGCAGGAAGCACCCGAGCACCTGCTCGCTGTGGTCGGCGTTGCGACAGCCGGGGAAGCGGCT
>Ga0207646_10000982_pt1 | contig 36644 bp, 35 predicted proteins | sample KBSK5502metaG_FD_184343 | JGI IMG/M metagenome (GOLD analysis project Ga0207646, IMG submission 184343) | Corn, switchgrass and miscanthus rhizosphere microbial communities from Kellogg Biological Station, Michigan, USA - KBS K5-50-2 metaG... | ecosystem: Host-associated > Plants > Roots >... | reverse complement strand
GGGCAGTACGAGGTCGCGCGTGGCGTTCAACATTGGCCTGACTCTGCCGACTCGCCCGGACGCTGTCAAGCGATTGACAAACTGTCGGTCCGTCCCTAGTGTAGCGCCCCAAGCATCCCGAACTCTTCTCACCGAAGAGGAGGAGGCCAGCCCATGCGCAGGCGACAGTTCCTTCTGGCGATGAGCGGCGCGGCCGCGGCTGCCGCGGTGCGACCGGCCCGCGCGGCCGAGCCCATCCGGATCGGCTACTTCGGACCGCTCACCGGCAATTTCTCGCAGACCGGCAAGGACATGACCGACGGCTTCAACCTCTTCTGGGAAGAGGTGGGCCACAAGGTGGCCGGCCGCGAGGTGAAGGTCATCGTCGAGGACTCCGACCCCGAGCCGACCGGCGCCCTCACCAAGGTGCGCCGCCTGGTCGAGCAGGAGAAGGTCCACACGCTGGCGGGCGGGCTCCTGGCCGCGACCGGCTACGCGCTAGCCCCCTACATCGAGCAGAACAAGATCCCGTCGGTCTACCCGGTGACCGCGCCAGACGACATCACGCAGCGCAAGCCGGTGCGCTGGGTCGTGCGCACCTCGGCCTCGGGCAGCCAGCTGACCCATCCGCTGGGCGACTACGCCTACAAGCAGCTCAAGCTGCGGCGGGTCGCCACCATCAGCATGGACTACGCGTTCGGATGGGAGACCAACGCGGGCTTCCAGCGCGTGTTCGAGGATCTGGGCGGCAAGGTCGTGCAACGCATCTGGACGCCGCTCGCCATGCAGGACTACGCGCCCTACCTGGCCTCGCTCAAGAAGGACATCGACGGGGTCTTCGCCTGCCATACCGGCGGCCTGTCGCCCCGCTTCATCAAGACGTGGAGCGACGTCGGTCTCAAGGATAAGGTCACGCTCGTCGGCGTCGGCACCCTCACCGACGAGAACGTGCTGAAAGGCATGGGCGACGAGGCGATCGGGGTCATCACCTCGCTGATCTATAGCAGCGCGCTCGACACGCCGGCCAACCGGAAGTTCTCGGCGGCCTACGAGAAGCGGTACGGCCGCGGGACCTCACTGTACGCCGCGCAGGGCTACACCGGCGCGCGCTTCTACTACGAAGCGCTGAAAGCGATCAACGGGGAGGCCGAGAACAAGGAGAAGTTCATCGCGGCCCTCCGGAAGGTGGAGATCGCCGAGGACCCGCGCGGCCCCATGAAGATGGACGACCTGGGCAACCCCATCGAGAACATCTACATCCGCAAGGTGGAGCGGGTGGGCGGCAAGCTCCAGAACACGGTGATCCACACCTACCCGAACGTCTCCCAGTTCTGGACCTACAAGCAGGACGAGTACCTGAAGGCGCCGGTCTACGATCGGAACAATCCGCCGTGCAAGTTCTGCGATTAGTGGCGCGCCCCGCGGCTCGCGCGCTCCTCGTGCTCTTCGCGGTCGGCCTCTGGACGGGGCCCGCCGGCGCCGCGGAGGCCATCCGCGTCGGCTTCATGGGCCCGCTCACCGGCATCTTCGCCCAGGCCGGCAAGGACATGCTCGACGGCCTCAAGATGGCGCTCGAGCAGGTCAACTATCAGGCGGGCGGGCGCAGGATCGAGCTGATCGAGGAGGACACCGAGGGCAACTCGGCCACCGCCATCGCGAAGTACAGGAAGCTCGTCGACCACGACAAGATCCATGTGATGACCGGCATCCTGCTCGTCAACATCGGCAACAGTCTGGTGCCGCTCATCGAGCGTGACCAGCTCCCCACCCTGTTTCTCACCACCCCGGACGACCTCACCAAGCGCAAGATCGCCAAGTGGATCCTCCGCTCCAACTTCTCGGCCAGCCAGATCATGCACCCGCTCGGCGACTACGCGGCCAAGACCCTCAAGTTCCGCCGGGTGGTCACCATCGCCATGGACAACGGTTTCGGCCACGAGGAGGTGGGCGGCTTCCAGCGCGTCTTCGAGGACGGCGGCGGCCGGGTGGTCCAGAAGATCTGGGTGCCGCTCAACGCGCTCGACTTCGCGCCCTACCTCTCGCAGGTGGCCAAGGACGTGGACGCGGTCTGCGCGGTCTTCGTGGCCGGCCAGGCGGTGCGCTTCGTGAAGCAGTTCGGCGAGTCCGCGCTCAAGGGCAAGACTCCGCTGATCGGCACCGGGGTCATGATCGACGAGAGCGCGCTGCGCGGCATGGGCGACGAGGCGGTCGGGACCGTGGGCTCGCTGCTCTGGAGCCCGACGCTGCAGACGCCCGCCAACCAGACCTTCATGAAGATGGCGGAGGCCAAGCTGGGGCGGACCCCCGCCTACTTCCACGCCATCATGTACAGCTCGGGGCGCTGGATCGCCGAGGCCGCGAGCGCGCTCGGGGGCCAGGTGGAGGACCGCGAGAAGCTCGTGGCCGCCATCCGCCGGGCCATCGAGACCACCCCCGACCCGCGCGGGCCGATCAAGCTGGACGACTGGGGAAATCCCACCGAGAACGTCTACATCCTCCGGGTGGACAAGGTGGGCGGCAAGCTCGCCACCACCGTCATCCACACCTACCCGGCGGTCTCGCAGTTCTGGACCTACAGGCCGGAGGAGTTCCTCAAGAGCCCGCCCTACACACGCGACTACCCGCCCGCCAAGCCCTGAGCGGCAGCTCGATGCGCTTCGGCTTCTTCTTCTGGCCGTACACGCCGGAGTACACGGCGCGCATGGCGCGGCTGGGCGAGGAGCTGGGCTTCGAGCTGGTCGGCATCGCCGACACGCCGGGTAACGCGCTCGACCCGTGGGTGGCCATGACCCTGGCCGCGGCCGCGACGTCGCGAGTGGCGATGGCCACCTGCGTCACCAACCTCGTCACGCGCCATCCGTCGATCACCGCCTCGGCCGCGGCCTCGGTGGACGCAGCCGCCGGCGGCCGGACCATCCTCGGCGTGGGCGCGGGGCATAGCGGCGTCGCCAACGTCGGCGGCGCGCCCAGCCGCGCCTCGGATCTCCGCGAGGGGCTCGCGTTCCTGAGGACGGCGCTCAGCGGCGCGCCCGCGGCGTGGCGGGGCGCCCCGACGCATCTATCGTGGATCAAGCGCGCGGTGCCGGTGTACGCGGCAGCCTCGGGGCCGGCGGCGCTGCGCGCGGTGGGCGCGGCAGCCGACGGCGCTTTCGTCAACTACGGCCTCGGCGGCGAGCACGTGAGCCGCGCGCGGGCCCTGATCGCCGAGGGCGCGGCCGAGGCGCGGCGGCCCGCGAGCGAGGTCGACGTCTGGTCCATCGCCTGCCTCGACGTGGCCGAGCGGCGCGAGGAGGCCCTCGAGAAGCTCGGCAATATCCTGGGCTTCGTCGCGGCGTACATCCTCGGACCGGACCCCGCCGGCCGCGGCGTGCCACCCGATCTCGTCCCGGCCGTCCATGAGCTCCGGACCACCTACACCACGCGGCGGCGCGACATGGACCCCGCGCTCACCCGGCGCCTCGGCCTCTTCGACTACCTCCGCGCCCGCCTCGCCATCGCGGGCACGCCCGAGGACTGCGTCGCCCAGGTGCGCGCCGCCGAGGCGGCGGGGGTGACCCGGCTCATGTTCACGGTGAGCCTCGCCGCCGATCCCGAGCGCGCGGTGGAGCTGTTCGGCAAGGCGGTACTACCGCGCTTCGCCCGCGCATGATCGTACAATAGCCACCATGCGCGTCGGCCTGTCCCTCGACCCGCCGCTGGCCGCCATCCCGTCCCAGCTCGCCCAGGAGGGTGTGGACGTCTACCAGACGGTGCTGCGGGACCCGGGGCGCTTCGGCAACTACGGCGTCCCCGAGCCCGCGGATCGCGCCGCGCTGGTCGAGGGCCTCCGCGGGCGTCACGTCTGGGGGGTCGCCCACGGCTCGCTCCTCATCAACCTGGCGAGTCCGGAGGGCCGCATCCGCAACTCTTCCGTCTCGAGCCTGCTCGCCGACCTCAAGGTCGCCGCCGAGGTCGGCATCGACGCGGTCTGCTTCCACGTGGGCTATGCCAAGGGTCACCCGAGCGCGGACGCGGCATTGACCCTCGCCACGCGGAAGCTGGGCGAGACGATCGCGCGCATGCCCGCGGGCCCGCGGCTCCTGCTCGAGAACTCCTGCGAGGGCTCCGAGCTGGGCCAGACCATCCCGGAGCTGGCCCGACTCGTCCGGGATGTCGGCGCCCCCGCCGACCGCTTCGGCCTGCTCATCGACACCTGCCATCTCCACGCCGCTGGATTCGATCTGGCGGGCGACGAGGCCGGTCAGCGGCTCGCCGACGCGCTGGCCGACGAGGGCATGCTCGAGCGCGTGGTCGCGTTCCACCTGAACGACTGCCAGCTACCGTGCGGCGCGCACCGCGATCGGCACGCCGCGCCGGGCACCGGGACGATCGGCATGGGCGTGGTCAGCGTGGCGATCCACCACGCCTTCGCCACACTGCCGGGCGTGCTGGAGCTCTCGATCGACGAGGCGAGACCGGGGCTGGCCTTCCTGCGGGAGCACCGGGCGGTCGCGACCGTCACCGGCTACACGCGTTAGCGCCTACGGCCGCCTCGGAAACGGAATGTTCGGCGCCTCGAAATTCGAGTAGGGTTCCCGCCACAGGAGCACGGCCTTGTAGGTCGTGGGTTGCGCCCCCTGCTGCACGATCAGGTAGACCTGGTCGGGAAACGTCTGGTTGGAGTTCTCCCCCACGACGGCGCCGAGTCCCTCGTTGAGCTCCAGGCTCCGTGAGACATACTTGTCCCAGATCCCGCCCCGCTCCTCGTAGAACCACAGAAAGCTCAGCGGATATTTCACGGCGGCGGCCTTCCGCCCGTTCGACGGCCTGTACGCCAGGTATTGACGCGCCGGGCCATCGCCCTTGAGCACCACGCGGTAGAGCTGCTGGGGTCGGCCACTCCCGCTCGGGGCTACGACCCAGACGCTGCGCTCGCCCGGCTGCCCCTCCCAGCGCACCGCGTCCCAACGCTGCCGGCCTTCGCCGCCCGGCTTGATCTCGGCCAGCACCCGCACCGTGCCGTACGCGTGGGCGACGCTCTCGCTGGCCCATCGCAGGGTCCGATCGCCGAGGGCCACCGAGGCGGGCACGGTCCCCTGGTCCAGGCTCGCCTCCAGCCGATCGAGGCCGGGGCCCGAAGCGCCATCGTACAGCTCCGCGGTCTTCGCGTACGCCGCCAGGGCGCTCTCCCAGAGGTTGACGACCTCGAGGCGATATTCGACCGCGTGAGCCGGCATGGCGATTCCGAGGACGGAGAACAGCACCGCGATCAAGAGGCTCGGCCGCTTGCTCATCGTAGGTCCCCTTCTCGGGCGGGGGGCCTTCCGCCTCGCCCGCCGACGTTTCGACGGACCGGCCCCGTCGGATGTTTACCCCAAGCAAACCGCCGGAACGCGTGCGCAGTTCCTGGGGTACCCTCAGGGGTCATGCCGCGCCGTGTCTTTCCGCTCCGCGCCGTCACCGCCCTCTTCCTCCAGCGACAGCATCTGGCCCAGCCCCGCGCGCGCGGGCTCACGCCGGGGCGGCTGACCCGCTTCGCGGAGGACGTGGGTGGGATCCAAGTGGACTCTATCAACGTCCTCGAGCGCGCGCACTACCTCACGGTGTGGAGCCGCTTCGGCCCCTATGACCGCGCCCGGCTCGATCGCCTGGTCTATCGCCGCCGGCTCTTCCTGGAGTACTGGGCGCACGCGGCCTGCCTCGTCCCCACCTCGATGCTGCCGTGGTGGAAGCGGGCGATGCTCGACTACCGGTTGCGGCACACCGGCTGGTCGGGCTGGCTGCGAAAGAACCGAAAGCTCCTCGTCACCGTCGCGGACGTGATCCGGGCCAACGGCCCGATGGGGCACGCGGAGCTCGAGGGGCGCCGGCCGCCTCGCGGCCGCGGAGGCTGGTGGAACTGGCGGCCCGTGCAGCACGCCCTCCACTACCTGTGGATGACCGGCGCGGTGACCATCCACTCGCGGCGGCACTTCCAGAAGCGCTTCGATCTCCTGGAGCGGGCCCTGCCCGCGTCGGCCGAGGTGGAGGCGGTCTCCGCCGAGACGTTCCTGCGCTGGCACATCGAGCGCTCCCTCCACGCGATGGGCGCCGCCACCGAGATCGACCTGACCCACTACCTCACCTACCCCCGCGGCGCGACCGGGGCGCGCCGGGCCGCGCTGCGCTCGATGCTGGCGCAGGGGGACGTGACCGAGATCGAGGTGGAAGGCTCGAAGGCGCGGTGGCTCGCGCTGACCCGTGATCTGCCCGCGCTCGCCCGCGCCGGCCGGCTCGCCGCCGCCTCGCGCGGCACCACGCTGCTCTCCCCCTTCGACTCCCTGCTCTGGTATCGCGATCGGGTCTCCCGCCTGTTCGGGTTCGACTACCGGATCGAGGTCTACACCCCGGGCCACAAGCGCATCCACGGCTACTACACCCTGCCCATCCTCCATGACGGCCAGCTCATCGGCCGCGTCGACGCCAAGGCGCACCGCGGGGAGCGGTGGCTGGAGATTCGCCACGTGCACTTCGAGCCGGGGGCCGCCCGCGGAAAGCCGTCCGCCCCGGGCGGGGGAGGCCTCGATCGCGACGCGATGCTGGCCAGCCTGGCCGAGACGGTGGGGTCGCTGGCGCGCTTCCTGGGCGCCGATCGGGTGACGCTCGGCCGCGTGACGCCACCACGCCTGCGCGCCCCGCTCGCTCACGCCATTCGGACGCCCCCGGCCGGGTGATCGTGACGGTTGGGGCCGCTCAGCGGCGGAGTGGCGGCGGCCGGAGCCGCTCGATCCGGCCAAGTCTCAGGTAGAGCCGGTCGAAGATCTGAAGGTAGAGCCATGCCGGCAGCCCGCTGACCGCGACCACAAGGACGCCGAAGACCAGCCACCACCCCGAGACCCCCGCACGCCACAGACCCCACAGGAGGCCGAGCACTCCCAGGACCAGCAACGCCGCCGTGAGAAGCCCGCGCACGCCAAGACGGAGGAACTTGAAGAGCGTATGGCTCCCGACCTGGAGCTGCTTCAGAAATTCCGGGGTCGGCGTGGCCATCCACGGACGAATCCGATTGAACTTCCACGCGCCCGCGGACCGGTCTCCCCTCGCGCCCATGAGATCGGCCAGCCCCGGCGTGCTGCTCAAGACCGACCCGGACATGAGATAGCCGTCGAGCATCAAGGAGGCGGCCTCCACGTCGGTGAACGAATCGAGATCCGTGCGAATGTGGGAGAGGCGATCCTGGACGCCACCATCGACGCCGAAATCGGCGGGCGTCGGGCGACCAGATGGAGGCGACCCGGCCGCCGCGGGGGTGGGCCGCTGGTTCGGCCCGAACCAGGGCACGGTCACGATCGGCAGCCCCTTACGCAGGTGAAGCAGCGCGGTAGGGGTGCGCCGCCCATCCAGCAGGGCGAAGAGCTCCTCCTCGCGGACCTGGCGCATCAGCACGCCGTTGGAACGAGACATGACGCGCGGGGCGCGGGTCTTGGGATCCTTGTCGTCCACCAGCTGGCCGGACGCGTCGCTGATGACCAGATGCGTGCAGCCCTCGGCCAGCAGGCCGGCGAGTCCCTGATTGTCGTGCACACCGCCATCCACGAGCTGAACGCGGATCCCTCCCGGATAGAGATTGCTCAAGGACAGGGGCGGAAAGAGGCCGGGCACCGCCGCCGAGGCCGCCACCGCGAGGCCCAGCTCGATGTCCTGCTGCGCGGGCGTGATCTCCGCATACGAGTCGGGCCGTAACAGGCGCATGTTCTTGTCGACGTCCAGCGCGGTCGGCGTCGAGGGGTATACGGAACCCATCGTGGACGCCTCGAAGCGCCAGATGTGGCCGGTGTTGAGCACGGTCGCATTGACGAGCAGGATGGGAATCTTCGCCCGCCGGCCCGGATTGTCACGGCGGGGATAGAAGCCGGGGTTCTCGGGCGGCGCGATCTTCAACTCCCGCATCTCGACCATCTTCCGCCCCGCCACCGCGAGGCCGGGCCGATAGAGCAGCTCGTCGTAGAGCTCCCCGATGCGGTCACTGCGTGAGTAGTTCGCGCGGATCATCCGGAGATTCTTAAGGGGGTTCAGGAAGGTTCGCATGCGAATATTCTTCTGGATCGCATCCACGAACTGGCCTTCGAGGTCCTCCACCAGCTTCACGTAGTCGGCGTCCTGGATGTCGGCGTCCTTCCTGGTCTCCAGCAACCGCTTCAGCCTGACGTAGTACAGGGCACCCAGAATGGATCCGCCCGAGACACACGACAGCACCTCGACCTGGCGGAGCAGGCCGCTCTCGGCCAAGTGGGCGAGCACCCCAACGTGGAACAGGGACGCTCGGAAACCTCCGCCGGAAAGGGCCAGCCCGAGTTTTGTCATGATGCCCCTACCTCTCGGCGCGCCGGGCGCGCAGCCGCCGCAGAAAATCCGTCGACCCGTCGAAGACGGTACTCGCGTCGGGACGATACGGGGCGGAGGCTAGATGACCGGGTCCCCGTGGTCAAGCACGCTCTTGTCCTTACCGGGCCGCGATCAGTAGATGCCGAGGTGCTGGCGCAGATCGACGTCGCCGCGGGTGAAATCGCCGACCGGGCCCTGGACGACGACGCGGCCGCTGTTGAGGATGACGATGTCGTCGGCCACGTCGAGGACCAGGCGGGCGTTCTGCTCGACGAGCACGATGGACAGCCCCTGCTCCTTCAGGCGCCGGATGGTCGCCATGACCTCGGCGACGATCTGAGGCGCCAGCCCTTCGGAGGGCTCGTCCATCAGGAGCACGCGCGGGTTCGACATGAGGGCCCGGCCGATCGCGAGCATCTGCTGCTCGCCACCGGAGAGCGAGCCGGCGATCTGCCGGTGCCGCTCCCCGATGCGCGGGAAGAGGGTCGAGACGGTATCGACCGTCCACCGCACGGCCGCGCCGCCCCGCGGCTTCCGGCCGGCCACCGCGAGGTTCTCGCGCACGGTGAGGCTCTTGAAGATGCGCCGCCCCTGCGGCACCAGCGCCACCCCCCGCGCCGCGATGGCCTCGGGGGCGCGGCCGGTGACGACCTCGCCGTAGACCGTGACCGCGCCCGCGCGCGGCGGCAGCAGGCCCACGGTCACGCTCATGGACGTCGACTTGCCGGCCCCGTTGCGGCCGAGCAGCCCGAGGAGCCGGCCTTCGCCCAGGCGCAGCGACACCCGGTGCAGGACGTGGCTGTCGCCGTAGAAGGCGTCGACGTCGCTCAGCACCAGCGCGTCACTCGCCAAGGTAGATCCTCCGCGTGCGCGGGTCCGCCACCACCTCGCTGCGCGTGCCCTCGACCACCACTTCTCCGAGATGGAGGACGGTGATGCGCTCGGCAAAATCGAGCGCCACGTCCATGTCGTGCTCGATCATCACGGTCGTGACATCACGCGGAATCGTCGTGACCAGGCGCAGCACGTCGCGGCGCTCCTCGAGCGAGAGCCCCGCGAAGGGCTCGTCGAGCAGCAGCACCTTCGGATTCTGGGCGAGCGCCATCGCGATCTCGACGCGGCGCCGCTCCCCGTACGAGGTCTGGGCGACGGGGCGGTCGGCAAGGCCGTCGAGCCCGACCCGGGTCAGCACCTCGCGCGCGTGGGCGATGAGGCCCCGCTGCCGCTCCAGTCGGGCCACCGGATTCCAGCGAAGCGGGGAGAGGCCGAGCAGTGAGAGGGTGACGTTCCGCAGCAGGGTCTCCCCTGGGAACAGCGTGATGATCTGATACGTGCGGGACATGCCGAGGTGCGGGCGCCGCCAGCCCGCGACCCGGGTGATGTCCTGACCGAAGAGCGTGATCGAGCCGCCATCGGGCCGGAGCTCGCCGGTGATGAGACCGAAGAGCGTCGTCTTGCCTGCCCCGTTCGGCCCGATGATGAGCCGCCGCTCGCCCGACTCGACGGCGAGATTCACCGACGCGGTGACCAGCAGGCCGCCGAAGGACTTCCGGAGGTTCCGCACCGCCAGCGCGCTCATCGCCCGCCCGCGGTGGCCCGTCGCCACCAGCGCACCGCGCCCGGCACCAGCCCTTCGGGCATGAAGACCACGATCGCGACGAAGATGGCGCCGAGGACGAAGTTCCAGCGTTCGATGTAGGCGCTCGCCACGTTCTTCATGGTGACGACCAGCGCGGCGCCGACCACCGGTCCCAGCAGCGTCGCGGTCCCGCCCGAGATCACCATCAGGAGCGCCTCCGCGGACGCGGTGAGGGCCACCGCCTGCGGGCTGACGAACTGGTTGTAGTAGAGATAGAGGAGCCCGGCCACCCCGCTCCAGAAGCCCGAGAAGAGAAAGGCGAGGAAGCGGATCAGCCAGACCTGGTAGCCGAGCGCGTTCATGCGGCGTGCCTGATCGCGCGTGCCACGCACGCTCGCCCCGAACGGCGAGGCCACGAAGATCGCCATCGAGGCGATCGCGACGAGGAAGACCGCGTAGGTGGCCCAGTAGAAATGCGCCGGGGAGGCGAGGGACAGGCCGAACGGGCTCGGCCGCGCGCTGACCGAGATGCCGTTGTCGCCGTTGGTGATGCTGATCCACCGGTAGGCGACACCCCAGACGATCTGGCCGATCGCCAACGTGATCATGACGAAGCCGATTCCGGTTCCGCGCAGGGCGAGCCCCGCGAAGAGCGCCGCGGCCAGGAGCGTCAACGCGAGCGCCCCCAGGACTGCCGCGAGGTGGCCGTGGCCGCCGCCCAAGATACGCGCGGCGGTATACGCGGCGACCCCGAAGAGCCCGGCGTGGCCCAGCGTGACGAGGCCGGCGTACCCCACGAGGACGTTGATGCCGAGCGCGAAGATGGAGTAGAAGAGGATCTGGCTGGCGATGTTGACGTAGTAGGTCCCGTCGATCCACAGCGGCACCGCGGCCAGGATCGCGAGCGCGGCGCCGAGGGCGAGGCGCTTCACACCGCCGGCCGCCCGAAGAGACCCTGGGGCCGCACCACCAGGACGATGAGCATCGGCAAGAACAGCACGACGTAGGCGAGCTCGGGAAAGAGGGCCTGGCCGAAGTTGTAGAGGAATCCGACCACGAAGCTGCCGAGGAGCGAGCCCAGCAGGCTGCCGCTGCCACCCAGGATGACGACGACGAGGGCCAGCGGGAGCATCTCCTGGTCGAGCCCGGGGTAGACGGAGAGGATCGGACCGCCAATGACGCCGGCGAAGCCCGCGAGCCAGGCCCCGAGACAGAAGACAATGGTGAACAGGCGAGACACCCGGATGCCGGCGACCCGCGCCATCGCCGGATCGTCGACCCCCGCCCGGATCATCGCCCCGAGCCGCGTCCGGTCGAGCAGTGCCCACAGCGCCACCGCGAAGCCCACCGCGATCACGCTGATGGCGAGGCGGTAGGCGGGAAACGCGAGGCCCCCGAACGAGGCCACGCCGGCCAGCGCGCGCGGCGTGTCGATCCGGATGGGATCGCCGGTCCAGACTTTCAGGCAGACGTCGGCGACCATGAAGGAGAGACCCAGGGTCACCAGCACCTGCGCGAGCTCGGCCCCGGCCAGCCGGCGCAGGATGAGCCGCTCGATCGCGCCGCCGAAGGCGGCGACCAGGAGGCCGGCGACGACCGCGGCCGTCCAGAAGTCGAGGCCCCACCCGATCAGGGTCGCGGCGAGGTAGGCCCCGAGCATGAAGAAGGAGCCGTGGGTCAGGTTCGGGATCTTCATCAGCCCGAAGATCAGCGAGAAGCCGGCGGACAGGAGAAAGAGGAGGCCGCCGAGCGTGACGCTGTTGACGGCCAGCACGAGCCAGAGGCTCATGAGGGCGAGACGCGATCAGCCCTTGAGCGGGGGATAGTCGCGCGAGTACACCGGCTGAGAGAGGAACCACTTCTCGTCGTAGGTCCAGAACTGGCTCACCTTCGTATACGTCTTGATCGTGGTGTTGACGAGCCGGTCGCCCTTGCGCTCACAGCGCCGGATGTAGAAGTTGCCCACCACGTTGCCGAAATGGTCGAAGCTGAACGGGCCGCGCGGCGTGTCGGTGAGCGAGACGGCACGCAGCGCCAGGTTGAACGCCTCCCGGTCGTCGGTCTTCCCCCCCGTCTTCTCGAGCGCCGCTTCCGCCACCTGTCCGTTGATGTAGAGACCGGCCGAGTAGAGCCCGGGGATATTGCCGTAGTCGCGCACCATGCCGTCGATGAGCCGCTTGTTGCTCGGGGTGTCGAGATCGCCGGTATAGGCCGAGCACGAGACCATGCCGACCGCCTCGTCCCCGTAGCTCTTCAGCAGCGCATCGTCACACGCGGTCCCGCCGCCCAGCACCGGCAGCTTGAGCCCCTGGTCCCGGTACTGCTTCATGAACTTGAGCGGGTTGGATCCGGCGAAGCCCTGCACGACCGCGTCGGCGCCGCTGATCTGCGCGAGATAGGGGGTGTAGTCCGGCGTCGAGAGCGGAGGCCACAGCTTCTTCACCACCCGGCCGCCCGCGTCCTCGAAGACGCGCTGGAAACCCGCCATCTGCTCGTGGCCGAACGCGAAGTCGTCGGCGAGGGTGATGACGCGCTTGAACTTCAACTCCTTGGCCGCGTACTCGGCGAGCGGGTGCATGTTCTGCGACGAGGTCGCCGAGGCCCTTATGAAGTAGGGGTTGGGCCGGCGCTGGGTCATGTCCTCGGCGGCGGCGAGGCTCAGGATCGGCATCTTGGCCTGCGCCGCGTAGTCGGTGATGGCGAGCAGCTCGAAGGCGGCGAGGGGGCCGAAGATCATGTCGACGTTCTCGCGCTCGACCAGCTCCTGGGTCTTCGTCTTGGTGCCCGCCGGGTTGCCGCCGGTATCGGCCACCACGAGGTCGACCTTGCGGCCGGCCAGGGTGTAGTTGCGGTCCTTGAAGAAGCGGATCGTGCCCTGCTCCATCTGGATGCCACCCGCGGCCAGCGGGCCGGTCTTCACGGTCAGCAGGCCGATCCGGACCGGCTTGGACTGCGCCTGCGCGCGGGTCGAACGGATCGCAGCCAGGGCCGCGCTGCCGGCCAGGAAGGAACGGCGACTGAGAGTCAGCGACATTGCGGCCTCCTTGTTCGACTCACGCCTTGCGGGTCACCTCGATGGTCGCCGATTCGTCGGTCATCCGTCCCCCGACGGGCACGTCGCGGAGCTGATTCCAGACTCGATCGACCTCGGCGAGCACCGCCTCGTCCGGTCGCTCGATGTCGATGGGGTTCGCGGTCGGCACCCAGCACGGCCGCCCGGTGACCCAGAACACCTCGGTCCGATTGCCCTCGGGATCGAAGAAGTAGCAGCCGATGGCGCTCGCGTGATTCACGATCCCCTCGATCCGGTAGCCCTCGGCGATCAGGCGCCGCCGGAACGTCCGCAGATCGTCGAGGCTCGAGACCCTCATCGAGATCTGGTTGATCAGGTGCGGATCCGCCGCGTCGGGCCGGCCCCGCATGAGCGCGATCTCGTGGTCCACCGCGTCGGGATCCGCGCTCAGGAAGACCGCGCCGGCGCGCCAGTTCTGCTTGGTGATCCGCATCCCCATGACGTCCCGGTAGAACGCGACCATCCGCTCGAGGTCGCGTACGTAGATCCCGACGTGTCCCAGTCCCATCACCCGTGCCATTGAGCGCCCCCCTTCCCGTGGCCGAACATACTCCTATCGGCGGCCCCGCGCGCGCATCTTCGCTTCCGAGATCTTGAGGAGCCGGGCCGCGTTCAGGCCCATGATCTTGGCCCGGTCGGCTTCCTTGAGGAAGCCGCTCCCGCCCACGAACCCGCGCGGATCGTACATCCCCATGTCGTAGGGATAGTCGGTGCCCACGAGCACGTGGTCGGCCCCCCACAGGTTCACCAGGTGCTTGAGCTGCTCGCGGTCGAACACGATGGTGTCGAAGTACAGCTTGGCCAGCGACCGGCGGGGGGCCTTCTTGAGCACGGTGCGGGCATCGACGCGCGCGCCCCACACGTGATCCATCCGGGCCGGGTAGTGCGAGATGTAGCCGCCCCCGTGCGCGGCCACCAGCTTGAGCTTCGGGAAGCGCTCGAGCACGCCGTCGAAGACGAGGTGCCCCAGCGCGACGGTGGTGTCGAGCGGGTTGCCGATGACGTTGGTGAAGTAGTGATCGGCGAGCCGCTCGCCGTGGGTGAAGCCGTTCGGGTGCATGAACACGACCACGTCGAGGTCCTGTGCCTTCTTCCAGAATTGATCCCGGCCGCGCGAGACCTCCGCCCCCGCCACGTTCGTGCCGATCTCGGCGCCGCGGAAGCCCAGCTCCCGCACGCAGTACTCGAGCTCGGCCGCCGCCGCGTCCGGCGCCTGGAGCGGCACGTGGGCGAGGGCGACGAACCGGTCCGGGTGGACCTTCACGATCGAGGCGAGGTGCTCGTTCACCGAGCGGCTCATCTTCCTCGCGATCTCGAGGGGGAGCCAGTACATGAAGTGGAACGGGGAGGGGGAGATCGCCTGCACGTCCATGCCCATCTTGTCCATGTCGCGCAGCCGCTGCTCGACCGACGTGAGGCAGGCCCACACGTTCTCCATCTGCTTGCGGTTGGTCGCGCGCGACAGGTCGTTCGAAAAGCGTTGCGAGGGCTCCCGGTCGGGGGTGAGCAGGTGCTTGACCATCTCGTCCGCGGACGGGTGGTGGACGTGGCAATGGATGTCGACGCAGAAGTGGCGCCGCTTCCCGCCGGCGGCGCCCCGCGCGCCGCCGCGGGCGGCCGCGCCGGGACAGGTGAAGAGCATTCAGTTCTCCTTGTCGAGACCGGCCAGCTTCGCGGTCTCCCCCCAGAGACGCTTCGCCGCCGCATCGTCCTGCGCCTCTCTCGTGGGCGTGGAGAGCTGGCACTTGTAGAAGTACCCGCCGCTGATGGTGGCCACCTCGGGCGAGGAGGCCAGGTACACGAGGGTCTCCGCCCCCTTCTCGGTCGAGATCGCGAACAGCTGGGCCACCCGAATCGCGTAGGACAGGAGGCCGCCGCTCCGGTGGCCGAAGCGGGTGGCGACGAAGCCGGGGTGCAGGCTGTTGGCGGTGACGCCGGTACCCGCCCAGCGCCGCGCCAGCTCCCGCGTGTAGAGAATGTTGCACAGCTTGGAGAGACCATAGGCGGCCAGGCCGCGGTAGTTCCGGGCCGACTGCAGATCGTCGAAGTCGAGCCGCGCGCGCCGATGGGACTCCGAGGCGGTGTTGATCACCCGCGCGGGGGCGGCCGCGCTCAAGCGCTCGCGCAGCCCATGGGTCAGCAGGAAATACGCCATGTGGTTGGTGGCCAAGGTCAGCTCGAGGCCGTCCTCGGTGACCCGACGTGAATTGAACACGGCGCCCGCGTTGTTGATCAGGACATCGACGCGGGGCTCCGCAGCCGCGATCTCCGCCGCCACCCGCCGGGTGTCCGCGATGCGGGAGAGATCGGCGTAGTGAACGCGGTGCGCGAGGCCCGGCGCCCGCTCGCGAAGGCGCGCCACCGCAGCCTCGCCGCGGCTCCGGTCGCGCGCGACCTGCACGATGCGCGCCCCCATCCCGGCCAGCCGCTCCGCCGTGACCTGGCCGATCCCCGAGGTGGCGCCGGTGATGACCACGACCTTGGCGTGCATGGCTCGTCTCTTTACCGCCGCGGCCGGGCCTGCGCAAGCGGTAAGATGACGGGCCGGGTCATGTCCTTTCTCGACACGCGCGCGCGGACCGCGCCCCACGGCTTCGGCGAGCCCCTGAAGCGGCAAGAGGACCCGCGCCTGATCAGCGGGCGGGGACGCTTCAGCGATGACTTCACCCTGCCCGGGCAGGCCCACGCCCGGTTCGTCCGGTCCCCGCACGCGCACGCCCGCATCCGCCGGATCGACGCGGCGGCGGCCCGGACCATGCCGGGGGTCATCGCGGTCCTCACCGGGCAGGAGGCCGCGGCCGACGGCCTCGCGAGCATCCCGCATCGGCCGGTGCCGACCAACCCGAACGAGTTTCCGCTCGGCGGCCGGGACGGCCCGCCGATCTTCGTGGCCCCCTACCCGCCACTGCCCGCCGACCGGGCGCGCTTCGCGGGCGAAGCGGTCGCGATGGTGATCGCCGACACCGCCGCCATTGCCGCGGATGCGGCCGAGCGCGTCGCGGTGGACTACGAGCCCCTGCCTTCCGTGACCGCCACGCCAGAGGCGACGGCCGCGGCGGCGCCGATCCTCTGGGACGCCCTCGGCGGGAACGTGTGCGTCGATTCGGTCGCGGGCGACGCGCCGGCCACCGACGCCGCCTTCGCGGCCGCCGCGCACGTGGTGCGCCTCGACACCTGGGTGCCGCGCATCACCGGCGTGCCCATGGAGCCACGCGCGGCGCTCGGCGTCTACGATCAGGCGAGCGGCCGCCACACCCTCTATGCCGGATCGGGTGGCTCGGTGCGTCTCAAGACCGATCTCGCGGAGGTGCTGGGGGTGCCGGAAGACGCGGTGCGGGTGGTGGCCGAGGACGTGGGCGGCAACTACGGCACGCGCAACAGCTCGTATCCCGAGTTCTCCCTGGTGGTCTGGGCCGCGAAGCGGCTGGGGCGGCCGGTCAAGTGGACGTGCGATCGGCGCGAGGCCTTTCTCACCGACTACCAGGCGCGCGACCTCGTGTCGACGATGGAGCTGGCCCTCGACGCCGACGGCCGCTTCCTCGGGTTGCGTGGGGTCAACACGAGCAACGTGGGCGCGCACGCGGTGACCTTCGTGCCGCTCAACAAGGGCCGCGAGCTGGCCACCAGCGTGTACCGCCTCCCCGCCGCCGCGGTCCGCGGCCGCGCGGTTCACAGCAACACCTCGCCCCTGGCCGCCTACCGGAGTGCCGGCCGGCCGCAGGTGATGTTCGTCCTGGAGCGGCTGATCGACCTGGCCGCCCGCCGGCACGGCTTCGACCGGGTGGCGCTGCGGCGGCGCAATCTCGTGCCGCCCGGCGCGATGCCGTACACGAATCCCTTCGGCATCGTCTACGACAGCGGCAATTATCCGGCCGCCCTGGATCGCGCGCTCCGACTCAGCGACTGGGCCGGTTTCGAGACGCGGCGTCGGGAGGCCCGGAGCCGGGGCCGGTACCGCGGCATCGGGCTCGCCAACTACATCGAGATCGCGACCGGCGCGCCGCGCGAGCGTGCCCGCGTCACCGCGCGCCTCGACGGCTGGATCGAGGTGGTCATCGGCACGCTCTCGTCCGGCCAGGGCCACGAGACCACGTTCGCGCAGCTCGTCGCCGAATGGCTCGGGGTGGAGCCGACCCGGGTCCGGCTGATCACCGGGGATACCGACCTCGTCGCGGCCGGCGGCGGCTCGCACTCCGGCCGCTCGATGCGCCTGGGCGGGGTCGTGCTCGCGAAGGCGGCGGACCGGCTCGTGGAAAAAGGCGCGCGCCTCGCCGCCTGGCTACTCGAGTCGGCGCCGGCCGATCTGGTGTTCTCGAATCGGCGCTTCGTGGTGCGGGGCACGGACCGCTCGGTGGACCTGTTCGAAGCCGCGGCCGCCGCGCGGCGGGCGGACGCGCCGGAGACGCTGCGCGGGCCGCTCGACGGCGAGTGCGACGAGACGGTGAGCACCCCGTCGTTCCCGTATGGCTCGGCGGTGTGCGAGGTCGAGGTCGATCCGGACACGGGGGTGGTCGAGATCGTCCGCTACACCTCGGTGGACGACGTCGGCCGCGCCATCAACCCGCTGATCGTGCACGGGCAGACCCACGGGGGCATCGCCCAGGGCGTCGGCCAGGCGCTCTGGGAGCGCTGCGACTACGATCCCGAGTCGGGCCAGCTCCACTCGGCGACGTTCATGGACTACGCGATCCCGCGGGCGGACATGCTACCCGCCTTCACGACCGAGATCAGCGAGGTGGAGTCGACGTCGAACCCGCTCGGCCTCCGGGGCGGCGGCGAAGGAGGGACCACCCCGGCCCTCGGCGCGGTCGTCAACGCGGTCGTGGATGCCCTCGCGGAGCTGGGGGTGGAGCACCTCGAGATGCCGGTGACCCCCGAGCGCGTGTGGCGCGCCATCCGCTCGGCGGCGCGCTGACCGGGAGCGGCGTCAGGCGCGGCCGGTCAGCGCCGGGTCGACGTAGTCCGGGCGGACCGCATAGGGATACGGGCCCTCGACCGATTTGCCCTCGGCGAAGCGCCTCAGGCCGAACGCGTCGATGTCGACCGTCTTGGCGCGCCCATCGGTGATGAGCTCGGCCACGCAGGCGCCCACCGCCGGCGCGATCTTGAACCCGGAGCCGCTGAACGCGGTCGCGAGATACAGCCCGTCGATGCCGTCGACGCGCCCCAGGATGGCGTGGTGATCCGGGCTGTAGCCGTCGAAGGCGCGATAGCCGCGCGCCAGGGTCGCGCGCTCCATCGCCGGGATGCGATGCGTGAGCAGCTGGGCCCCGAGGGCCGCCGCGTGAGGCGGCAGCCCGGTCCCGAGCGTGTCCGGGTCGATGTCCCACTCCTGGCACGGCACGCCGACCAGGGTCAGGCCCCCGGCCTCCGGGCGGAAGTAGTTCCCCTGGACGTTGTCGATGAAGACCATGTGCGGCTCCCGCAGCGCGGGTGGCCGGGCCACCGCCACCGTGTCGATGGCCTTCGGCCGTGCGGGCAGCGGGAGCCCGATCTCCTCGCATAGCCGCCGCGACCACGCGCCCGCGGCCACCACGACCCCGCCGGCGTCGATGCGCCCGGCCGAGGTCTCGACCCCCAGCACCCGGCTCTCGCGGCGGTCGATCCGGGTCACCGTGGTCCACTGGAGGATCCGCGCGCCCAGCTCCACCGCGCGACGGCGAAAGCCCTCGACCGTCTCGGCCGGATTGGCGTATCCGCTGTCGGGTTCATAGGCGGCCGCGCCGACGTCGTCCACGTTGGCGAAGGGCTGGAGCTCCCTGAGCTCGGCCGGGGTGATCGCACTCGTCTGGACGCCGATGCGCTGGAGCATCTCCACGTTGCGGCGCAGGTGGTCCGCGTAGGGCGGCCCCACCACGTTGACGAACCCGGTATGGGTGAAGACGGGCGGCCCGCCCATCAGCTCCGTCCAGTGGCGGAAGACCGGGAAGCTGGCCCAGGCCAGGCGCGCGTCCCTCTCGTTGGTGTAGTGCATGCGCACGAGCGCGCTCGAGCGACCAGAGGCCCCACTCGCGAGCGCTCCCTGCTCCACGAGCGTGACCGTGACGCCCCGGGCGGCCAGCGCGTAGGCGATGCTCACGCCGTTGACGCCGCCGCCGATGACCACCACGTCCGCCATCTCGCTCATGATCGCGGGCGCCTACCTCAGCAGCGCGCGCGCCGCGGCCAGATTCGCCTCGGTCGGCGTCTTGAGCACCAGCACCGCATCGTCGAAGCCGAGGTCCCGAAGCTGCCGCAGGCGCCGGGCCGCCGCATCGGGCCCGCAGCGCAGGTGGAACGGCGCGTCGTCAGCTAGCGCTTCGGTCGGCGCCGAGAGATCTGCCGCGATATTGGTCGCGATCGCCCGCTTCCCGCCCGCGGCGCGGTAGCGCCCGATCCCTTCGGTGAGCGTATTGAGGCTGGTCTTGGCCGCCGAGGCGATCCAGCCGTCGAACTCGCGCGCGGCCCGCGGGATCCAGCGCTCGCCCTTCCAGCTGCCGATGAGCACGGCGGGGCCGCCGTGCGCCGTCGGCCACGGGGTGAGGGCGGCCGCGCCTACCTTCTCGCCGCGCCAGAGCCGGCGCATCACGGGCAGCGCGGCCTCGAGGGCTTGCATCCGCCGGGTGAAGTCGAGCCCAAGCGCGTCGAAGTCCGCCGGCGTCGACCCCGCGCCCACCCCGAGCAGGAGCCGGCCCTGGCTGATCAGGTGCACGGTGAGAATGCGATGCGCGAGCTCCACCGGATTGCGGAGCGGCACCTGCAGCACGCCGGTGCCGATCTCGATGCGCCGGGTGACCGCGGCGGCCACCGAGGCGCCGATCAGCGGATCGGGCAGGATGAAGCCCCGGCCGATCGCGTCGAAGAACCAGGCGCTGTCGAAGCCGGCCTGCTCGATCTGCCGGACGCTCCCGACGAGCGCGTCCCCGGTCAGGGGCGACCCGTCCACCCGGGTGGTCGGAACGCTGAGGCCGAGCCTCACGCGCTCACCGCTGCACCCGATAGCCCCGCACGTCGCTGTCGCCGCCGTCCTTGTAATTGACGATGCGGGTCGGCGAGGCGTGGGTCCCCAGCAGGCGCAGCACCTGGTCCCCGACCACGCGGAAGGCGTGCGGGGTATGAGGAGGCAGCGCGATCGTATCGCCCTTGGAGAGGCGCACCGCGCGGTCCTCCTGGCCGTCGATCCAGGCCTCCGCCTCGCCGTCGAGGATGTGGAGGACCTCCAGATACGGGTGCGAGTGCACCGGGGCCACGTAGCCCGGTCGCGCGGTCTGGATCCCGGTGCGCAGCGGCGTGGTGCCGGCGTCGTCACCGATGATCGGCTGGTAATGGGACAGTGGACCGAAGTTGACCTGCTCGGTCTCCTCGAGTCGGACCACGCGGGGCTCGCTTGCTGGATTCATGGGGGTCGCCTCCTCCCCGCGGATTCTAGCGCAAGAGTGTTGCCCGGCGCACCCTGCCGTGGTAGGAGAGCGCATGCCCACCGCCAGAATCGATGGCCTCGAGGTCAGCTATGTCACGCGCGGCTCCGGCCCAGCCCTGCTCATGCTGGCGCCCGGCGGCTTCGACGCCACCATGGAGAAGTGGACGACGGCCGGCGTCTGGAAGGGCATGCGCCCCCTCGACACCCTGTCGAGCGAGTTCACCCTGGTCGCCTATGACCGGCGCGAGTCGGGGGCCTCCGGCGGACGGGTCGAGCGGCTCACCTGGTCGCTCTTCGCCGATCAGGCGAAGGCGCTGCTCGATCATCTCGGGATTCGCGAGGCCTATATCCTCGGGGGCTGCATGGGTTGCTCGGTGGCCCTGGCCTTCGCCGCGCGTTACCCGCAGGCGACCCGGGCGCTTGTGCTGCACTGGCCGGTGGGCGGCTATCGCTGGAAGCTGAACGGCTCCGACCGCTTCGCGCGGCACGCGGAGTTCGTCCGGGACCACGGGCTCGCGGGAGTCGTGATGCGGGCCCGTGAGGGCAAGTCGTTCTGGCAGGACCCCGAGGCAGGGCCGTGGGCGTCGGTCATCGTGCGCGACGCGCGCTTCTCCGAGGCCTTTCCGGAGCAGGACCCGGAGCGCTACGTGGGGCTCGTCGCGGCGAGCGGCCGCACCCTCTTCGACCGCGATATGCCGCCGGGCGCCGAGCCCGAGGAGATGATGGCGCTGAAGGTGCCCGCGCTCATCGTGCCGGGCGATGATCCGGCCCACGCCGCCTCGGGCGCGTACTACCTCCGCGAGCTCCTGCCGCGGCCGGAGTTCTGGCCGGTCATGCCTCCCGACCAGACGCCCGACCGCGTGCGCGACCGAATCCTGGAATTCGGCCGGACCCACAAGTGACGCGCTAGGTAGAAGACGCCCTACCGGCCCTTTCCGTGCCCTTTCCCGTGTCCCCTCCCCCGGTCGTCGTCCCCGTCGTCATGCTTCCAGCCCCGCTTCTCGGCCCACTCCGGACCCCAATCCTCCTGCCAGTGCGGCGGACGCTTGCGCTCCCACTGCTTCCAGTGACCGGGCGGGACGTGGTAGTACTGCACCGGCACCTGCAGGACGGGCCGGGGCACGAACTGCGGCCCGACGACCAGCCACGGTCCGTTGTATCCCGAACCGACGTACCAGCCGCCGCCCGAGAAGGCCCAGTACTGCCCGTTGTAGAAGAACAGATTGCCGGGCGCAGCCGGGGCCGGCACGTACCTCACCTGCGGCACCTGGGGCACGATGACCAGCTGAGGTGGCGCGGGAAGGTGGATGCCGATGTCCACGTGCACCTGGGCGTGGGCCGGCGCGGCGAGCACGAACGCGAGCAGCGCGAGGATCAAGCCGTACATGGGTGGTCCTCCTCTCGTCCATTCTCCACTCACGAGAGTTTTTTGCCGCCAGCTTGCTGAGGGCACCGGGAGCCCCGGTTGGTGATTTTCCTCGCCGATCTTCTCCTGGCGCAAGAGAATCAACGACTTACCGGCTTCGGTCCACCATGGCCGGGATCGGGTGGATCGCCCGCCTGCGGGGAAAGAGCTAGCCAGTCAGCCGAGCATCCAGTGCCCGCCGTCGACGCTGATGGTCTGGCCGGTGACGTAGGCCGCGTCGTCGGAGGCGAAGAACACGACGGCGCGCGCGATCTCCTCGGGGGCCCCGAGACGGCCGAGGGCGATCGAGTCCAGCAGGCGGGCCTGCCCGGCGGCGCCCATCGCCTCCCACTGGAGCTCGGTCGCCGGGTTCGAGCGCAGGAATCCGGGAGCCACCGAGTTCACCCGGATGCCGTGGCGCCCCAGCTCGCGCGCGGTCTGCCGGGTGAAGCCGATCAGACCCGCCTTGGCGCTGGCGTAGGCCTGGATGCCGGTGAGGCTGTAGGAGCGGCCCGCACCCGAGGAGATGTTCACGATGGCGCCGCGCCGCGCGCGCTTCATGCCGGGCGCCACCGCGCGCGTGAAGTGGAAGGCCCCGTCCAGGTTGATCGCGAAGATCTCGCGCCAGTCGGTGTCGGAAACCTCGTCGACGGGGCGCATGGTCTGGCCCGCCACGCCGCCCGCGGTGTTCACGAGCACGTCGATCCGTCCGGCCGCGGCCTCCACGCGCGCCACGAACGCGCCCACCGCCTGCGCATCGCGCACGTCCACCACCGCGGCTTGACCGGCCCCGCGCCGGACCCCATCCACCGCCCCGCGCGTCGCTTCGAGCTCGGCCGCGCGCACGTCGCAGGCCCACACGAGCGCGCCCTCGCGGGCCAGCTCGGCACAGATGGCGCGGCCGATGCCGTGCGCGGCACCGGTCACGATGGCCACCCGGCCGTCGAGGCGCACGGCTAGAGCTGGCCGCGCAGCCGCGGGTCGAGCGCGTCGCGGAGGCCGTCGCCCAGTAGGTTGAACCCCAGCACCGCGACCATGATCGCGAGCCCCGGCACGGTGGCGATGTGCGGGGCCACCAGCAGGAAGTCGCGCCCGCTCGAGACCATGAGCCCCCAGGATGGCGTGGGCGGCTGGACCCCGAGCCCCAGGAAAGACAGGGCGGCCTCGACGAGGATCGCGTTGGCCATGAACAGCGTGGAGTACACGATCACGGTGGGCAGGATATTGCGGAGCACGTGGCGCGTGAGCACCCGGCCGGCGGAAGCGCCGAGCGCCCGGGCCGCGCGGACGTACTCGGCCTCCCGCGCAGCCAGGACCGCGCTCCGCACGAGACGCGTCGCGGTGGGCGTCCCCCAGATGCCGACCGCGATCGTCGTGTTGAGCACTCCGGGGCCGAGCGCGGAGACCACCGCGATCGCGAGCAGCAGGTACGGAAACGCGAGCAGCACCTCGACCACGCGCATGATCAGCCCGTCGACCCAGCCGCCCGCGAAGCCGGCCAGGCAGCCGAGCGTGAGCGCCAGCCCCAGCGCGATCGAGACCGAGACGAGGCCGACCAGGAGGGCCACGCGGCTCCCGAAGATCACGCGGGAAAGGATGTCGCGCCCGAACTCGTCGGCGCCCAGGAGGAACTTGGCGCCCGGGCGCGTGCGCTTCTCGATCAGGCTCTGCTTGGCGGGATCGGCGGGAGCCAGCCACGGCGCGCTCGCCGCCGCCGCGACCAGCAGCGCGACCAGCACGAGCCCGGCCACCGCGAGCCGGCTGCGTCGGAAGCGCAGCCAGGCATCGGCGGAGAGCGTGGCGGGAGCCGGGTTCGCCACCGGCACCGCGATCGAGCCCGCGCTCACCGCCATCTCGCTCTCAGCCCTGCCGCGCGATCCGGGGGTCCAGCGCGCCGTAGGCGAGATCGACGGCCAGGTTGATCACCACGAAGGCCAGCGCGAAGACGAGCACCGTCCCCTGCAGCAGCACGTAGTCGCGCGCGAAGATGGCCTTGACCATGAGCCGTCCGAGTCCGGGCCACGCGAAGACCGTCTCGGTCAGCACGGCGCCCCCCATGAGCTGGCCGGCCTGCAGCCCGAGCAGGGTCAAGATGGGGATGGCCGCGTTGCGCAGGGCGTGCTTGGTCACCACCAGCCGCTCGGCCACGCCCTTGGCGCGCGCGGTGCGCACGTAGTCCTCGTGGAGGACGTCGAGCACGCTCGAGCGCGTCATGCGCGCCACCATCGCGATCGACGGCAGGGCCAGGGTCACCGCGGGCAGCACCAGGTGGCCGGACGAGCCGGAGCCGCCGACCGGCAGCCAGGGTAGCCAGAGCGCGAAGATGACGATCAGCACGAGGCCGGTCCAGAAGACCGGCATCGAGAGACCGAAGAGCGACCCCACCCGGGCGATCCCGTCGAAAAGCGAGTTCGGCCACACCGCGGAGACCACCCCCGCGGCCACGCCGGCGGCCGCCGCGAGCACGAGCGCGGCCGCGGTCAGCTCGAGCGTGGCCGGCCAGGCGTCGGCGAGCTCGTCCACCACGGGGCGATTCTGCTGGATGGAGCGGCCGAGGTCCCCGCGGGCCACCCGCCCGACGTAGGCGCCGTAGCGGACGAGCAGGGGCTTGTCGAGGCCGAGATAGTCGCGCAGCTTCGCGACCGCCTCGGGGGTGGCGTGCTCGCCCAGCATGAGGGCGACCGCGTCCCCCGGGATCAGCTCGACCGTGAGCATGACCACGAAGACCACGCCCAGCAGCACGGGCACGGCCAGCAGCAGGCGGCGCGCGACGAAGGTCAGCACGACCGCCGGGGCGCTATTTGTCGAGCCAGACCTTCCCGAGCCAGAGGTTGTACTCCACCGGGTGCACCGTGAAGCCCTTCACGTTGGCCCGGGTCACCACGATTTCCTTGGTGTTGTACACCGGGATCCACACCATCTCGCGGGCGAGGATGTCCTGGACCTCTCCGTAGAGCTTCTCGCGCTCGGTCTGGTTCAAGCTCCGCCGCGCCTGCTCCACGAGCGTGTCCACCCGCGGGTTGGCGTAGCGCGAGGTGTTCCAGCCCGTGGGCGGGACCTGCTTGCTGTGGAAGAGGGCGTAGAGGGAGTAGTCGGCGTCCGCGTTCGAGGTCACCCACCCCAGCGTGAACATGTGCTGGTTCAGGGTGGCGGCGCGGAACTGGGTGAAGACGGCGGCCCACTCCAGGAACTGCACCTTGGCCTCGACCCCCACCTCCTTGAACATGGCCTGGATGGCCTCGGTGATCTCGCCGTCCTTGGGATACCGGCCGCGCGCGGCCAGCCACGAGAGCGACAGGCGCTGCCCGCTCTTCTGGAGCACGCCGTCGGGGCCGGGGGTGAACCCGGCCTGGGCCAGGAGGGCCTTGGCCTTCGCGCGATCGAAGGGATACAGACGGTCGAGCTGCATGTCCTTGAAGCCGAACACGCTGGGGGCGAGCACGCCCCGCGCGGGCACCGCCGAGCCCTCCAGGATGTTCTCGAGGATCGCCTTGCGGTCGACCGCGTGCAGCAGGGCCGTGCGCACGCGCACGTCGTCGAGCGGCGGCAGGGCCGCGTGCATGCCCGCGAAGACCACCCGGCCGCCCACCACCTCGTGCACCACGTACTTCGAATCGCGCTTGAGCGCGGGCAGCTGCGCCGGCGCGGGCAGCAGGACCATGTCCGCGTCACCGGTCTGGAGCGCGATCATGCGCGCGCCCTCCTCGGGCACCACCTTGAAGATCACCCGGTCGAGGAGCGCCTTGTCACCCCAGTAGTCCGGGTTCCGCTCGAGGATCACGTGCGTGTTGGTCTTCCACTCGACGAACTTGAAGGGCCCGGTTCCCACCGGCGCGCGGCTGAAGTCGGCGCCCATCTTCTGCACCGCGGTCGGCGAGACGATGCCGGTGCAGTACATCGCGAGCGTCCGGAGGATCGGCCCGTAGGGCTCGCGCGTCGTCACATCCACCGTCAGATCGTCCACCACCTCCGCGCCGCTCAGGGAGCCGGCGAGGCTCGCCCAGCGCGCGGGCGGGGTGCCGCGAAGCGCGCGGTCGAAGGTGAACTTCACCGCGGCCGCGTTCAGGGGCGTGCCGTCGTGGAACTTGACGCCCGGCCGCAGCTTGAAGCGCACCCGGGTGGGCGAGAGCACCTCGTAGGAGGCGGCCAGCGAGGGCCGGATCTGCATCTTCTCGTCCATCGTCAGCAGCGGCTCGAGCATGTTGAAGTAGACCCACGCGCCCGGCGCGGTGGTCTCGAGCTGGGGATCGAGCGACACCGGGTCGGTGGGCCGCACGATGGTGAGCGTGCCCCCCGCCTTCTGCGCCTGCGCCGGCGCGACGACGCCGCCCGCGATCTCGAGGACGACGGTGAGTAAGAACGCGATCGCGATACGGGATCGGGTCATGGGCGATTCTCCCTTTCCACCAGGGCCACCAGCGGGTCGAGGTTGCTCCAGTCCATCTGCCGTCGGCCGTTCTCGAGATCGCGGATCAGCTCGATGAGGCGCCGGGTGAGCGGCATGGTGATCCCGAGCGCCTCACCCTTCCCGACGAGCACGCCGAGCTGGCCGTCCACTTCGGTCTTGCGCTTGCGCACCGCGAGGTCGCGCCAGATGCCGGTCTTGGTCTTGGTGTTCGCGCGGTAGTGGGTGGCGATGGCGGCCATCGCGCGCTCGCGGGCCCCCACGTCCCCCGCGACCGCGGCGCGGTACCACGCGGGGTCGAATTCGTCGAAGGGCTCGACCCGCACTCCGGCCTTGTCGGCGACGGCGAGCCCTTCGCCGACGATGCCGGCGAGCGCTTTCTTCACCCCGTCGCTGCGCTCGACCACCTCGTACACGTGGGCATCGACCACCGCGGTGGCGAAGAGCAGGACGCCGTAGACGAGCTTCGCCCACTTGTAGCCCCAGATGTTGTCGGTGACCGGCGTCTCTTCGACCGCGCTCAGCAGCGCGGCCAGCTCGCGCACCCGGGGCGTGATCCGCCCGTCCAGCTCACCCAGCACGAAGGCACCGTGGCCGCCGTGGAGGATCCGCCCGGGGGCGGCCCAGTCCGCCGCCCAGTTGACCAGGCAGCCGACGGTGCGCGGCGCCCCGACCGCCTCCGCGATCAGCTCCTCGCTGAGGCCGTTCTGCAGCGAGACGATGGCGCCGGCCGGCGCGAGCCGCGGGGCGAGGAGGGCCAGGGCGTCAGGCGTGTGGTGGCTCTTGACCGCGAGCAGCACCAGCACGAGATCGCGGCCGAGCTCGGCGGGCATGATCGCGCGCACGCGCACCGTCGTCTCGACGCCCTTGCGCTCGACGATGATGCCCTGGCGGTTGATGGCCTCCACGTGCGCCGCGTCGCGGTCGACGAGGAGGACGTCGTGCCCCGCGCGCGCCAGAGCGGCGCCGGTGGTGCCTCCGATCGCGCCAGCGCCGTAGACCGTGATCATGGGCCCCTCAAGTACCACAGGGCCCGAAGGGCGTCAACGGCGCGCCGCCGCCACTTGCCGGAACACCCGCACGTAGTTGCCGCCCAGGATCTTGGAGGCTTCGGCCGGGCTGAAGCCCTGCTTCAGCAGCAGATCGGCCACCGCCGGCAAGTCGGCGTAGTCGTCCCACACCTCGTTCACCCCGCCCTCCATGTCGGTGCCGATGCCCACGTGGTCCACGCCCGCGGTGTCCACCATGCGGGCGATACCGGCCACCCAGTCCCGCCCATCCGCGAACGAGAAATCGCTCGGCCACACGCCGATCACGCCGCCGACCTCGGCCATGAGCCGGGCGTGCTCTGGCGAGATCAGCCGCGAGTAGGCGCGGAGCGGGCCTCGGGCCAGCGAGGTGTGCGAGAGGATCAAGGGCGTGACGCTGAGGCGGGCCGCCTGCTTCACCAGCGCGTAGGTGGAGTGGGCCACGTCCACCACGATGCCGAGTCGATTGCACTCGCGGATGACCTCGGCCCCGAGCGGGCTCAGCCCGCCCCACTTCGCGTCCTCGGTCTGCTGGTCGCCCAGATCGCTCGGCATGTAGTGCACGATCTGAAGGTGGCGGATGCCGCGGTCGTAGACCTCCTGCACGCGCTCGAGATGGCCATCCATGAACTGGCAGCCCTCGATCGTGCCGATCAGGGCGGGCCGGCCCGCCGCCTTGGCCGCGTCCAGGTCCGCGGGCGTCAGCACGCGCGTCATGCCGTGCCGGTCGACCAGGTCGTCCATGAACGCGAGTCGCCGCTGGGTATGCGCGTACAGCTCGCCCGCCGAAGGCTCCCGATACTGGCGGATGCGCCCGCCGTCCGTCGGGCGGCGAATGACCGGACCGTCGGCGGAGTGGCACAGGCAGACCGCCGAGAGGAGGCCCCGCCGCATGTGATCGGCGAGGTCGAAGCGCGGGGCGCGAGCGGAGCCGGCGCCCGCCGCGTGGCTGTGGATGTCCACCGAGATCGTGCCCGCGAGGAGCGCGGAAACCCGCGGATCCATCCCGTCCGGGCGCCGGCCGCGGATGTCGGAGCAGCCCGCCAGCAGCGCGGCGCCGAGGGCGCCGCCCAGGAGCTCCCGACGCGTCATCGTGGGCACGGTGGCCTACGCGAGGTAGGCGCCGCCGTTGACGTGCACCAGCTCCCCGGTCATCCAGCCCGCGTCGTCGCTCGCGAGGAAGACCGCGACCCGCGCGATCTCCTCGGGCTCGGCCATGCGGCCGAGCGGGATCTCCCGCGCCCGCGCCGCGATCTGCTCTTCGCTATTGCCGTAGCGCGGCTGCGCGGTGTTGGTCAGGCCGGGGGCGATCGCGTTGACCCGGATGCGATGCGGCGCCAGGGCCAGGGCCATCGCGCGCGTCAGGCCGAGCACCCCCGCTTTGCTCGCCGAGTAGTGGACGCCGCGAGCATCGCCGCGGATCGCGGAGGAGGAGATGTTGACGATGGCCCCCGGGCGGCCGGCCGCGACCATGGCCCGCGCGGTCGCCTGGGCGCAGAGAAAGCTGCCCTTGAGGTTCACGCCCAGCACGTGGTCCCACTCGCGCTCCGCCAGCTCCAGGAACTCGGAGCGGGGGAACACCCCGGCGTTGTTCACGAGGATACCCGGCGGCCCGAGCGCGCTCCCGGCCGCCGCGACCAGGGCCTCGACGTCTCGGATCCGGGTGACGTCGCCCTCGACCGCGATCGCCTTGCGGCCGAGGCCCCGGACGAGGCCGGCCACGCGCTCCCCCGCCTCACGATCGTCCAGGAAGTTGACCGCGACGTCGGCGCCCTCCCCGGCCAGGGCGACCGCGATGGCCCGCCCGATTCCCTGTTGCGCGCCGGTGACGAGCGCCACTTTCCCCGAGAGTCGCATGGTTGCCTCCAAATAATCCTCGGCCCGCTATTATAGGAGGCCTGAGGGTCATGAACCGCAAACGCCTGAACGCCCCGACCAGAGCCTTCCGAACCGGCGCGGTGATCTTTCGCGAAGGCGATCCCCCCGCGGACGAGGCCTTCATGATCCACATCGGCCGGGTGGAGGTCCGCAAGCGGGTGGGCGGCGAGGACCGGCTCCTGCGGGTGCTCGTCAAGGGTGAGCTGCTGGGAGAGCTCGGGCTCTTCGGCGACTCGGCCCGCTCCGCCACCGCAGTGGCCGCCGAGCCGGTCACCCTCGTCGTGATCCCGGCCAAGCGGCTCAACCACCTGGTGCGGACGAACCCGGCGCTGGCGGTGGCCATCATCCGCGACCTGTCGACCAAGCTCCTGGCCACGAACGAGCTGCTCGCCGCGGAAGGCCGGCGGCGTCAGGCGGACGGCCTGCTAGTGACCGAGGACGCGCGCGATCGTCTCCGGTAGGGTCTTGAAGTCGAAGGGCTTCGGCAGCGTCGGCACTCCGCTCTCGCTCAGGAAGTCCTCGTACCCGCCCGCGTCGTAGTAGCCGGAGAGGAACACCATGCGCGGCCGCGGCTCGGGCCGCCGCTGCACCGCCTCGAAGACCGCGATGCCGTTCACCTCCGGCATCACGAGGTCGCAGACGACGAGATCGTACGCTTCCGTCTCGATCCGGGCGAGCGCTTCGCGGCCGCCGTGTACGGCCTCCACCTTGTGGCCGGCATTGCCGAGGATGAGAGCCACCAGCTCGGCCACGTCCGGCTCGTCGTCCACCACCAGGATCCGGGACACCCCGGGAGCGTATCAGCCCTCCCCGCGCACGGGGGCGAGGAAGATGTGCTTACTGGGTGCTCCGGTCACTTCTTGAGCCGCACTTCCTCCAGCGGCGCCGACCACGGATACGGATCGATCAGCATGAGCGCGGGCTCCGCCACGCGCGGGCCCACCCCGCTCGGCCAGATGAACTCCATGATGGGCGCGAACCGCACCCGCTCGTGCAGGAGCCGCTGGATCTGGTGCAGCATCGCCTCGCGCTTGCGCGGGTCGGTCTCCCGGGCCTGCTGCTTGTAGAGGGCGTCGACGTCGGGATAGCCACCGTAGGCGAAGGCGCCGTCCGAGGGAACGGTCTGGGACATCCGGGAAGCGGCGTTGCCGTAGACCGCGTTGATGCAGACACAGAGCCCCCGGAGCTTCTTCGACTCGAGGGCCTGGTAGAAGGCGGCGCGCTCCATGTTGCGCATGCGCACCTTGATGCCGACCGCGCCGAGGTAGCCGCCCACCGCCTCGCCCATCGAGGCGTACGGCGGCCACGGGTAGAGCTCGCCCGCGTCGAATCCGTTCGGATATCCCGCTTCGGCGAGGAGCTGCTTCGCGCGCGCCGGATTGTACGGGTAGGGCTCGAGCGGTAGCGCGTACTCGAACTTGGCGGGAATCATGTTGCCGGTGACCCGCGACGCGCCGAGGGTCTCCGCCTCGCTCAGCGCCTGGCGGTCCATCGCGTGGCTCGCGGCCAGCCGCACCCGCCGATCGTGCCAGGCGGACTTCGGGTCCCACTGATCGAAGAAGTCGAGGTAGAAGGTCCCGATGCCGCCGGAGAAGGCCAGCTTGAGGGTGGGATCCCGCTTCACCTCCTGCGCCTGCGGCGCGTCCAGGAGGTAGGCGAGATCGACCTCGCCGCGCTTGAGCATGGCCATGCGCGTGGTCGCCTCGGGCACGCTCTTATAGACGAGGCGCTTGATCGACGGGACCTTCCGCCAGTAGCCCTCGTAGGCCTCCATGACCAGCTCCACTCCCGGGGTGTGGCTCACGAACTTGTACGGCCCCAGCCCGACCGGATTCTTCTTGAAGCCGTCGGGGCCCACCTTCTCCATGTACTTCTTGGGCGCGATCCAGCCGGCCCCGGTCGCGAACGTCCCGTAGAAGGTCATGAAGTCCGGCCAGGGCTCGTGCAGATGGAACCGCACCCGATAGGGGCCGGCGATCTCGACGTCCCGCACCTTGTCCTGGAGGACCTTGGCGCCCTTGGCGCGATGGAAGCTGAACTTCACGTCCTCGGCCGTGAACGGGTCGCCGTTGTGGAACTTCAGCCCCTCGCGCAGCTTGAACTCGTACACCCGCTGGTCCGCGCTCACCTTCCACGATTCGGCGAGGCTCGGGGCCAGCATGGTGCCTGGCATGGGCTTCACGAGGGCATCGTGCATGGCGTAGAGCACCCAGAAGGGGGTGAGCACGCCCACCACCTCGGCGGGATCGAACCAGGCCGGGGAGAGCGTCACGTACAACGCCCAGCGCATCTCGCCTTCCGGCTTGGCCTGGGCGCGCGCCTCGTCGCGACCGCCGCCAACGAGCAACGCGCCCAGCAGCATCGCGGTACCCACCGCGAGAGTCCGTCTGCCAATCATGTCGTCGGGTCAGCTCCGTCGGAGCTTCGGGTCCCACGCGTCCCGCAGCGTGTCGCCGAAGAGGTTGAACGCCAGGACGGCCAGGCTGATCGCCAGGCCGGGGAAGAGCGCGAGCCACGGGGCCTGCTCCATGAAGGCGCGGCCGGTGCTGCTGAGCATCAGCCCCCACGAGGGGCTCGGCGGCTGGGTGCCCACGCCGAGAAACGAGAGCGAGGCCTCGATCAGGATGGCGTTGCCGAGCCAGATGGAGGCGATGACCAGGATGGGCGCGGTCACGTTGGGCAGGATGTGGGTCAGGATGATCCGCGGGTGCCGGCAGCCGATGGCCTGCGCGGCCTCCACGTAGCGGTTCTGCTTGGCGGCGAGCACCGCGCCGCGCACGATGCGCGAGTTGCCGGGAATGATGACCATCGCGATCGCGAGCATGGCGTTGGTGGTGTTGGGCGTGAGCACCGAGACGATGGCCAGCGCCAGCATCAGGCCGGGGATCGCCTGGATGGCGTCCATGATCCGCTGGAACACGAGATCGGTGCGCCCCTCGCAGTAGCCGCACAGGAGCCCGATGATCATGCCCGCGATGGTCCCGATCCCGACCGCGAGCAGCCCGACCCAGAGCGAGATCCGGCTGCCGTGGATGACGCGGCTCAGGACGTCGCGCCCGATGTCGTCGGTGCCGAAGGGGTGCTCCCAGCTCGGGGCAGCGAGCCGGATCTCTGGCTGGGCGGCGAGCGGATCGTACGGAGCCAGCACGCCGGCGAAGATCGCGGTCAGCACGATCAACACGATCAGCGCAGCGGAGGCGGCCCCGAGCGGCTTGCGGCGGATGACGGTCCAGAGCGCCCGCGCGCGGCCCAGCTCGACGGTCGGCTCGGCCTCGAAGTGGACGGCGGGCGCGGTCACGGCCATCGCGGGTCCCCGTTCACTGGTACCGGATGCGCGGGTCGAGCCACGCGTAGGTGAGATCCACGAGCAGGTTCAGGGTGACGAGGGTGCCGGCGACCAGCATGACGTTGGTCTGCACGACCGGATAGTCCCGGAAGAGGATCGCCTCCACGGTCAGCCGGCCCATGCCGGGCAGCGCGAAGATGGTCTCCACGATCACGGTGCCGGCCAGGAGCGTCCCCAGCTGGCCGCCCACGATGGTCACGACCGGGATCAGCGCGTTCTTGAGCGCGTGCTTGTAGACGACGATCCGCCCTTCGAGGCCCTTGGCCCACGCGGTACGCACGTAGTCTTCACGCAGAACTTCGAGAACGGTGGAACGGGTCATTCTCATCGTCGCGGCGGAGAGGCGAAAGCCGAGCACCGCCGCCGGCAGCAGGAACTGCTGGAGGTTGCGGAGCGGCGACTCCCAGAAGCTGACGTAGCCGATCGCGGGAATCCAGTGGAACCAGATCGCCGCGAAGGTGATGACGAGCGTGCCCAGCCAGAAGTCGGGCAGCGAGAGACCAGAGACGGCCACCACGCGGCCCACGTAGTCCGACGCGGTGTCCTGCCGGGTGGCCGAGAGCACGCCGATCGGGACCGCGATGACGAGCCCCAGCACCATCGCGAGGGCGGCGAGCTCGAGCGTGACGGGAATCGCCTTCCGGAGGCTGACCGCGATGGGCTCGCCGGTGAAGATCGAGTCGCCGGGGTGGAGACTCACCATCTGCCAGAGCCACAGCACATACTGCTCGTGATACGGCAGGTCGAGCCGGAGGTCCTTGCGGATCTTCGCGAGCTCGCGCTCGCCGATATTGCCCGACTCGCCCATGAGGGCGGTGAGCGCGTCTCCCGGCATGACGCGCATGAGGCCGAACACGATCAGCGACGACAGCAGGAGCACCGGGACCGCCAGCATTAGCCGGCGGAGTGTGTACTTGTACATGGAGCGAGGGACCCGGCCCTCCCCTACTTATCCAGCCACACCCGACCGATGGTGGACGCGCCGTAGCCGTCGGTGCGCCGCAGGGCGAGGGCCGCCTGGTTGCGCAGGTGGGGCTGGAAGACCATGAACCCGTTGTCGTAGGGCATCCACATGCGCAGCACCTGGTCGAACTCCCGGTCCACGATCTTCCTGGTGAGCGCCCGTTGATCGGCGCGGTCCGGGGTTTGGCGGAGCTTCGTGGTCAGCTCGTCGATGACTGGATCGTTGACGCGGAAGAAGTTCTTGGTGGACTTCGAGTGCATGTACTGGTAGGTCCGCTCGTCGAGACCGATCGCGTGCCCCGACTGGAAGCCCCAAGCGAGGCCCTCCCACTTGCTGTCGACGTAGCGGCCGTAGTACGTCGTGTAGTCGAGCTTGGTGATCTTCACGTTGATGTTGAGGTTGCGCTTCAGGTCCTGCTGGACGATCTGCACCTGCGAGGTCATCTGTGGAAAGTACTCGTAGTAGAACAGCGTGGTCTCGAACCCGTTCGGGTGACCGGCCTCCGCCAGGAGCTTCTTGGCCTCCGCCGGGCGATACTGCCACCAGGGCCCGAGCTGAGCCAGCGTGGGCTGCTTGTCCTGGTAGTAGATGTAGGGCACGCCCCAGCCGATGATCCCGTGCCCCTCGAACAGCGTGTCAACCTGCTTCTGGCGGTCGATCGCCATCGAGACCGCGCGGCGCACGCGAACGTCATTGAAGGGCGGCCGATCCTGGGCCAGGGCCATGCCGAACGGGGTCAGAGAGTTGTGGTAGGACTGCACCACGGCGTTCGGGTTGGTCTTGCGGACCGTCTCCACCTCGGAGGGGCTCGCCAGCCAGATGATGTCGCTCTGGCCGGTGCGGAAGGCGGCCACCCGGGTCGCGTAATCCGGAGTCGAAAGAATGATGTACTCGTCGACGTACGGGCGGCCCTTGTCCCAGTAGTCCGGGTTGCGCGCCAGCACCACCCGGACCTTGCGCGTATGCTCCTTGAGCATGTAGGGGCCGGTGCCGATGAAGCGCTTCTTGAGATCGCCGTCCTCTTCGAGGACTTCACGGGCGAAGAGCACGGTGATCGGCTCGGCCACGTTCTGCGGGAACAACACGTTGGGCGTCTTGAGGTGGATGCGAACGGTGTACTTGTCGGGCGTCTCGATGCCCTCGACTTCCTGGAACGTGAATGACTGCACTCCCTCCTTCGCGTAGGTCTCGAAGCAGAACTTGACGTCCGCGGCCACGAGCTCGCGCCCGTTGAGCGGCGGCACGTTGTGCCACTTGACGCCCGGGCGCAGCTTGAACGTCCACACCCGGTAGTCGGGGCTGGACTGCCACGACTCCGCGAGATCTCCCTTCAGGGTCATGTCGGTGGGGCCGGGCGCCTCGTCGGGGAAGGTATAGCGGACGAGACGGCTGCCCGCGAGGGCGGCGAACTGGTAGAGCCCGACCGATTGGGTCAGCCGCGGATCGATGACCGGCGGGTCCCACGCGGACGCCCTTGTGAGCACGCCGCTGCGCTTGGGCGGCTTGGAGCTAGCCGGGATCCAGTCGGGGTGCGCGGTGGCCGTCTGGGCGGAGGCGCGCCTCAGACCCGCGCTCGCGACGAGGGCCGTCGCGCCGAGGCCACCCCATCCGGCACGCGTGAGGAAGGTACGGCGGTTGAGCCGGGAGGCGAGCGGGAGGTGATCGTTGAGCATCGCGGCTCTCCTTCTCACGTCGTCGTGAAGGAAAGGACCCCGAGCGAACTCGAGCCGGTGCGTGATTGCACGGGCTCCGAGTGCGGCGACTATGCCGCAGCCCGAACGACCAAGTCAAGGGGAGGCGCGCGAGATAGAATCGCGACATGGCTGCCCACATCGTCGGCATGCTGGCCGGCCTCATGCTCTTCGCGGATCCGGCGTGGGCGGAGACGCTCGGCGACCTCCTGAGGGCCCGTGGGGTCACGCCGCCCCGCAGCCTGACGCACCTCGACCGGTCGCTGCAGAGCTATCAGGTGCTCGATGACGAGCGGGACCTGCTCGTGGTCTACACCCTCGGCGAGCCCGAGTCGGCGCGGCTCCACGCCGCGCGCTTCACCCGCGCCGCGCGGGCGTGGACGGCCGCGCCGATCGACTGGCGCGTCCCGCCGGGGGGCGGCGGGCGAACGGCCCTCGAGGTGGAGTGGTGCCGATCGGGGCTGGCGGTCGATCGCTTCCCGGACGGCTTTCTGATCCGCGCGCATATCAATCCATCCGCCGAATGCACGATCGTGCTGGGGCCCGATCTCGCGGTTCGCGGTGTCCTCGCGGGCTGGCCGGTGGCGACGCTCGCCGACGGCCGCATCGTCTACCAGCGGAACCAGGTCCACTTCGCGTCGTTCCACCCGGTCGCGCTGGCTCTCTTCGACCCGCGGCAGCCAGCCGACCTCGTGCTCTACCCGCGCAAACCGTATCGCGCCGCTCGCACGGCGCAGGTTGCCAGGATGCGGGTGGCGTATTCCCCGACGTGGTGCAACGCCCACAACCATCCGTGCGATCCCGAGGTGTTCGACGAGCACGTCAACGGCGACGTCGTGACGGACGCGCGCGGTGATACGCTCGCCTTCGTCATGGCCTGGGACAACACGACGGGCTGGAGCGACGCCGAGCGCTGGGGACGGCTCGAGGCCTTCCGGGAGCTGCGGGCGGCGCTCGCACGCTGGGACGGTCAGGGCGCGCCGCCCGCCGAGCTCTACCGGAGCCTCGCCGCTGGCCTCGCACGCGTGCGGAACATGAAGGCCGAGGCCCACGTCGCGGCGGCCCTGGCCGAGGAGCCCGCCCTCGGCGGCCTCGTCGGGCCTGCCCTGAGCAGCCGGCCCGCGGCCGGCGAGGACGAGCGGAGCTGGCTCGTGGCCCTCGACGCCCGCTGGGCGGACGCGGATACCTGGAAGCGGCTCGGGGGAGCGGTGGCGGTGCCCGAGGAGTTCACGGAGGTCGTCTACGTCTACAGGGGACTCCGTCGCCCCGACACCCTCGAGTACCGGGAGCTCCTCCGGAGTGATTTCGAGGCCCGCTTCGGCCCGGGGGCGCCCCGCCGCGCGCTCGAGCGGGATGTCGTGCGTCGGATTTTCCGGGCCGGCTCCGACTGAGCAGATGGCGAATCGCCGGTCACTATGGGTCCTTGACCTGGTCGCCGGCAGGGGTTCGATGACCCGGATGCGGAGCCACTGACCCACGGAGGGGACGATGGACTTCGGGCTGTTCTTTCTGATGCAGCGAGACGAGCAGTGGAGCGAGCCCGCGGTCTATCGC
>Ga0207646_10000981_pt1 | contig 36664 bp, 36 predicted proteins | sample KBSK5502metaG_FD_184343 | JGI IMG/M metagenome (GOLD analysis project Ga0207646, IMG submission 184343) | Corn, switchgrass and miscanthus rhizosphere microbial communities from Kellogg Biological Station, Michigan, USA - KBS K5-50-2 metaG... | ecosystem: Host-associated > Plants > Roots >... | reverse complement strand
GGGAAGTCGGAGTCGACGTGGGTGACGCGGCGGTCCCGGCTTGTGGGACTACGGCGACCACGGCCCATAAGGTCACGACCAGCAAGCCGTTGACGAGCCACACGAGTGCGAGCAGCCCCTGAGGCAATCGGGTGGACCGCGATCGGTGCAGTCGCACCGAGGGGCCGCGCGACTCCCTGAGGAGCCGCGGCCGCATGAGCTTACCGAGCGTCGCGGCCGCATAGGCCACCTCGTTCTGGAACGCAGCGAGGTCACCGCGCGCCTGGAGGAGTTCCCGGTAGCGCGCGTGTTCGTTGAATGCGCCTTGCAGGTCCCCCGAGTTCGCGAGCACCGCGACGAGCCGGCGGTGCGCCGTGAGATCGAGCGGATCGAGCGCGACCGCGGCCCAGAGGAGCGCGAGCGCCGCGATCCGGTTCCCCCCGCGTAATAGGAGCGACGCGCCCGAGAGGACCAGACCGATGTCATCCAAGCGCTGCGGCTCGGGCTCGCGTCGGACTGCCAGACTGATCAGCGCCATCGCTTATTGAGTTCCCCGGAGGGATTTGAGACTGGCCCGTCTCGCCTCCGTTGGGGTTGGTTCATGGAACTCCTAGGTTCTAGACCGCGCATTCAGCACGGCTAGCAATGAAAGTCGACCTCACAGCGAATCCAGCGCGCTGCGGCTCGGGGGGTTGTTTCAAACCAACCCAGGAAGATCACTTGGCCGCCCGAACATGATCGATCGATGACAAAGGCGCGGCTTATCGTCGACCTGGCAGATGATGGCTGCGGACTCGGCGGTTTCACGGTACCGAGGAAAACGTCGCCCCCGCCAATTGTCAGAGACATGAAGGCCGGGCGTTCTGCACGGCCAGCCGCGCGCCGCAGGAGCTGGAAGGCCGACGCTGAAGATGAGTACGCAGCCTACACCCCGACTTGATCAGCCCGCGGGTCTGTTAGGGCGCGCCTTGTGCCCGATTGTTCATCCAGAATCTCGCCGCGAGCGCTCCGGATGACTAACGTCACCCGGATCGCCAGACGACCCCTCTAATCTCGTCAGTAGCGTGTCGCACTCGCGGATGGCCGCGTTTGCTTGGGAGCGTTCTTAGCGCGCTTACGAGGCCAACCTGAGCACGCTGTGTCCACTGTCCAGCGATCGGTGAGATAGTGGCCAGCCAAACGTTCGGGCCCGCTCGCGACGCTTTCGTAAACCGCCGTGCTGCAGTTATCCCTCGAGAATCCGGTGAGCTTCCCAGAGAGGTAATCATCGGCCCTGACTTAATTCCGCTTGTGGGACCGCGCGGCCACAGAGTCCGATAACTGCCGGGGAGCTATCCCGCGTCGGGACAGTACTTCTCATTGCACGAGGCGGCGGTCGCGGCGTCGGAGAAGAAGGCTCCCACTCCGCAGAAACCGCGTTCAGCGTCACCACCGCGAGGCACGCTCTGGGGCCGTCCGTCTGACTCACTCGGGCTTGTGGTCTAGCTGAGTGCGGCCGATTGCCGAGGTCCTCCTTAGAAGTCAGTAGCCTTTGGTCAGGCGTCTTCGGTACTGTTCGCGCTCAAGTTTCGATCGAACATGTCGCTCATGAGCCGCAAAGCGAGCAGGTGGATCCGGTGAACGACGAGACCCCATGGGAGCGCGCTCGCCTCTCGCTCGAGACGTGGGAGCGTGCCCTGCTGCTTGCTACGTTGGACTACGAGAATTTCGTCGAAAAGGTCGTCCAGGCATTCGAACGGCGTGATCAGGAGTCCTGGTTCGACGCGCGTGAGTGCGCACGCCTGGGTTACCGGCGGATCGTCGGGATCCAACTTGGGGAGCGCGACATGATCGAGCGCGTCTTGTGGCGCCGGCAGAGTTCGGCCCAGTGAGCCGGTATGCCGTTGTCGGGTGGAGTTCCTGCGGACCTGACGCGACCTCGGAACCGCCGGTCGGCAGTTCGAGTCTGCCCGTCGGCTCAGAATCCGTTCGCAGGCGCGAGCGGGAGTGAGATGCGCAATCGACCGATGGCCGCTATTGCGAGGCTCTGCCCGGTTGTGGTCGCGCGCGACGCCGAGCTCGCGACCCTCGAAGCGCTCTTAGTGGAGGTGGTAGCGAGGAGCGGACGGGTCGCGCTCCTCGGAGCGCGTCACTCGTTCGTTGTCCCTTTTCAACCGCGGGAAACCGAGGAAGCCTAGAGAGAGCCAACCCGGAGTGTGCCGTGATCCGCGTCTGGTCCGGCTCGCGCGCGATTCCCGATGCCGCGTCAGAGCACTCGCGGAGTCGATGACTGGCCGGACTGCGTTCCTCAGCCTTTGCGACCTGTCTGGCGTATGAGGGCTCTCACGCCTGGTCCACTGCAGAGCGGTCCGTGGAGCCCTTGAGGCGGCAGACTCGCGGCATGCTCTCGTCAGTCACGGCAGCAACTCACAGGCCCCAGGCGATTGAGCTCGGGCGGCTCGTAATCCTAGACTGCTGTTCCTTGTCGCCATCTTGATCGTGTTCGCACTCTCGCACCCAAATGCGAACGACTGCGCAAGTCGAGAACGCGATCCCGTGCCTCGCACGAACGTGTGTCGAGCAGCTCCGACGTGAGATGGTCCCGCGTTCTATACCCAGGTCACGCGCCAACGCCTCGCATAAGCTCGGAACGAACTGCCGCCTAGATCTCTCGCGACGAAGGTCTCTGCGCCCTGTGCTTCTGAGCGAGGGATGCCCGATGGAGAAGCAGGAGTCGGCATACGCGGCCGGCGCTGCGATCAATGTGGTTCGTCCGCAACTGTTCTTGAATGCCCGAGAGACCCCGCGGGAATCGACGTGGGCCCTGAACGGGGCGCGCGCAGCAGTGGGCACAACCGTGCACCAATTTCCTCCGAATCGCGCAACCGATGCTGAACGTCTGATTGACGTCCAGATGTTGCTATCCGGACGAGGGACGGTCGTGGCGTTTAGCGCAGCGCCAGGCCGCTTAGGGGCACTCACCTCCGGCGACGCTTTTGACGACATTCGGCGCGAACGTGCACCTGCCGAGACCGGAGCGTGGGCAGCCGCGTCGCGATTTCGTTGCAGGTCGTTGGTTGCGGCCCGCTGCGCTCGTTTGGTCTTGTCGGTAAATGGCAATGTTGCCTTTCGCTGGTCGCAGAGTCGAAAAGTGGGGTAGGTGGGGCGATGCGCAGTCTACGTGGCTTGTTAGTCGCGGTCTCGCTCGTCGTCGGCTCGCAGGTGCTGCAGGTGAATCCGGCCGACGCGGGGATCCAGTGGTGCTCGGAGGATCCGATCCTGTCCTTCGGCAACGGAACTCAGCTGCAGGTGCTCCTCCGGTACGACGCGGCGTACGCGTCGGTTATCGATGACCCGATCGTGTGGTCAATCGAAGTGCCGCAGAACATCGGAGCCGTGAACGTGACCGTACCGACGAACGCCGCCCATCGCGAGCAGGTCACCCTTAAATACACCGGCGGGAAGTGGGGTGGTGGGATGAACGACATTCAGATCCACGCTACCCAGAGCTTGAACGCCAGCGCGAGCAAGTTCACGGTCGAGCTTTCGGTGTACGGCGACGGCTCGGCGAAGCCGAAAACAGGTGGCTCCGACAAACCCCTGACCATCGCGGCGCACACGCACACAAAGACGTTCAGGCCATATCAGGGCGTGACAACGGGAACGACCCATGCGTTCACCGGCACAGGGACCGTGACCCTCCCCTGAGCGAGTCGAAGCGGACGACGGGCGCGAGATGACCACGCTTCGCATACCGCTCCGCCTCTATGTCTTTGCGGTCATCGCCGCTGGCGTGAGCGCGACGGCGCTCGCCGGCGCCTTCAACGGAGGAGTGAAATTGGACGGCGCCCTCACGCTCTTCGTCCTCCTCTTCGCGCTCGCCGCGATCGCCAAGACGCGACCGGTGCACATCAGCTTGAAGATGAAGATGACTGTCGACGATGCGCCCAACTTTGCGGGCGCGCTGCTGCTCGGGCCGTTCATGTCGATGGTTGCTGCGGGGGCCGCAACACTGGTCGGCCTGCGTTTCGGCACCAAGATGCCGCTCTACAACCGGCTGTTCAACACAGCGAGCGCGGCGCTCTCCACGGGCGCGGCCGCGGTCACCTACCGTTTCCTTGCGGAGCCGGAGGCTTCGATCCTCGCCAACCCGGTGGCCGTCCTCGCCGCAGCTCTCGCGGGCTTCGTGGTACAGACTGGCCTGGTCGACGTGGCCGTGGGGCTGCAATTGCATCGAAGCCCACTCGCGATGTGGTGGCGCATTCATCGCGCCGACATTGGGTCGCAATCCGCTCTGTACGCCGCCGGTGCAGCCACGGCGGTAGCGGCGACCGGCCAGCCCGGGGTGCTTCCGCTCGTCCTTCTGCCCATGGGTCTCGTCCTGCTCGCGCTCCGCGAGTGGACGAAGATGCATAGCCGCACGAAGGCCGCTCTCGTTCAGCTCGCGGACCTCATCGATCGGCGCGATCGGTACACATATCACCATAGCCAGCGGGTCGCGGAGCTCGCGAAAGAGCTGGCGACACGGATGCGTCTTGCGCCAAACCAGATCGAGCTGGTGACCGAGGCCGCGCGCCTTCACGACATCGGCAAGGTCACGACGCCTGACCAGGTACTCCAGAAGCCTACGGCGCTGACCACCGATGAGCGCGAGGTCATGCATCAGCATTCGGAGGCTGGCTACCGCCTTCTGCAGGAGATGCCCGATTTCTGGGAGGGCGCCCAGCTCGTGCGTGCCCACCACGAGCGACCGGACGGTAAAGGCTATCCGCTCGGCGCGGCCGGGATGGAGCTTCCTGTCGAGGCCTCGATTATCAGCGTTTGTGATGCCTACGACGCCATGACGTCCGACCGTGTCTACCGGAGGGCGCTACCGTGGCCGAACGTGCGGGCCGAACTCGTCCGGGGGCGAGGAACGCAGTGGGACAACCGAGTCGTCGACGCGATGCTTACGATGCTGGAAGATAACCGCACCATGGTCGGGCGGAATGCGGCTGTGGCAGCGTCCACTGGTCAGAGGTAGCCCGTCGTTAGTGCGCGATACCACCGGCGAGGTTTCGGAGGGATTTCCCCGGACATCGGTGGTAACACCAATGTTCCCTTTCAACGCTATGAGACAGGTCTCAAGAAGAACCATGCAAAGATCGTGCAGCAATACGTGCAGCAGTGGGGGCGAAAAGGGCGACACAACACAGTACAGCTAGTGTCAGAACGTGCGAGAATTATGTGATCAAGCGCGCCTCGCGCTTTCGTAAACCGCCGGTCGGCAGTTCGAGTCTGCCCGTCGGCTCAGAAAAATTGCGGTCCTTCGCGGATCCGCTCTGTGACCTAGTTCCGACCCCAACCAGAGCGGCGAACCGCGTACCCGCCCCAAGCGACTTGTCCAGGCAGTAGAACGCCGACAGGGCGTCTGACCCTCGCGGGAGAAGACGCGCGTTCCCGTTCGACCTTCTAATGAGTTTCGTTCTGCCGGTGAAGAGCGGATGGAATGACCACTTGTCTGATCGCGTGTAGTGCAAGAATCGCGATGGTCATCGTGTCGATGACCTTCATCAGACAAAAGGAGCGTCAGATGAGAAGGACCGCAGTGATCGTGGGAGCGCTGTTCTGGATCAGCAATCTCGCGACAGTGGTCGGGAGCGTGATCTCCGGTCCGATTCCGGACGCCTCCAAGTCCCTAACAAGCATGTATCCGCACGGGACGCAGGTACTGGTAGGGACACTGATCGCGCACATCAACGACGCGGCGATCATCGGCTACGCAGTGGTGCTCTTTCCTGTCCTGAAGAGGTTCAGCGAGTCGTTGGCTCTCGGATACGTGGCCTTCAAGCTGCTGGAAGCAACAATGCTCGTTGTTAGTGCAGCGGCATTGCTGTCGCTTATCGCTTTGAGCCAGAACTACATAACCGCTGGAGCCTCTGGTGGCTCGTCCTTTCAGACGTTAGCGGAGGTGACTCTCGCCCAACAGTTCTGGGCATCTCGGCTCGCTGCGCTCGCCTATCTATTCGCCACTCCGATCCTCACCTTCCTGCTGTATCGGTCCCAGCTGGTGCCGCGATTCATTTCTGTCTGGGGATTCATTGCGCTCGCAATGCTGGCGATCGGTTTGGCCATAGGCGTGGGTGACCCGACGCGTGGCTTCGAGCCGGGACAGCTGCTTGTCGTTCCGATCATTCTGTGGGAGCTGTTCTTTGCGACGTGGCTGATCGTGAGAGGATTCAATCCGTCCGCAGTGGCCGCGATCGTCAGTTGAGTACGTCACGTGCCGCAGCCACGGCGCACGCAGTCAAGTGGGCGATCATGTCGACCGCCAACATCAACCAGAAGGTGATTCCGGGAGCACACGCGTCGCCGAAGGTCGAGCTCGTCGCGGTGGCGAGCCGCGATCAAGCGCGTGCCAACGAGTACGCCAAGACGTGGGAGATCCAGCGCGCGTACGGCTCCTATGAGGCGCTCCTCGCGGACCCCGAGGTCGAGGCGGTCTATATCTCGCTCCCGAACTCGATGCACTGCGAATGGGCCATCAAAGCTCTCGAAGCAGGCAAGCACGTGCTGTGTGAGAAGCCGCTGTCGCGCCACGCGAGCGAGGTTGAAGCGGCATTCGACGCTGCCGACCGCACGGGTCGGCTGCTTAGCGAGGCGTTCATGTACCGCCACAACCCGCAGACAAAGCGCGCAAAGCAGCTCGTCGACGAAGGGGCAATCGGTGAGCTACGGCTCATCCGCTCGGCATTCAGCTACTCGCTCTACGACGAAGACAACATCCGCCTGCGCACGGCTCTCGACGGAGGCGCGTTGATGGATGTCGGCTGTTACTCCGTCAGTGGTTCGCGCCTCTTCGGCGGCGAGCCCGAAAAGGTGTACGGCGAAGCCTGGTTTGGGCCGTCGAGGACCGACTGGGTCTTCGCCGGCACACTCCGTTTCCCGAGAAACGTGGTGGCCCTGTTCGACTCCGGCACCGCGATGACAGAGCGCGATGAGCTCGAGGCCATCGGCAGCGAGGGCTCGCTATTCCTCGATGACCCATGGCACTGCAAGGTGCCGGGCATAGAGCTCCGCCGCGAAGGGAGACTCGAGCTGATCGAGCTCGATCTGGTCGACTCCTACCGGCTCGAACTCGAAAACCTCAGCGACGCGATCCGTGGCGATGGCGAGCTGCTCCTTGGCCGCGACGACGCAGTCGCACAGGCCCGGGTGCTTGAAGCGCTGCATGATTCGGCAGTGCGCGGCGCACCTGTCTCGCTATAGCGGACTCGGAGGTTTGGCTGCTACACCCCGTGTGCGAGCTGACGGGCGTACTCGGCGGCATCGTAGTGACCCTGCGAGTCAGCGATGAGCCCTTCGGCGCTCAGCGTCCACCCCTCATAACCCGTGACCCGCACTGCGTTCCCGGTGCCGCCCGGCCCGGTGTTGGTGCCCGTGAACGTCCAGTGGAACTCGATGCGCTCGCCGTCCACGACAAGGTCGTTCATATACACCTGCATATCCGGTAGCGCCACGTAGAAGCTCCGGGCGGTCTCGGTGATGGCGGCGCGGCCCACAGACGGAGGGCCGTCGTTGATCGTGAGCCGGCCCTCGGGAGCGTAGTGCTCGGCCACGCGTCTCGGATCCATGCTGCACCACGCCGCTGTGTACCGCTTGGCGAAGGCTCGGAGCTGATCCAGGTCGGGCCTCAATGGATTTCCTCCTGCACGTAGCGTAGGGCGAGGAAGGCCAAGACGATCTCGGAGCGCTGCGGTACTCGGCGGAGCGCGAGCAGCGTAGCCTGCCTCCGACCGGAGAGAACGAGGGACGGCGATGCGTGTCGGGTGGGATGTCAATCCAAATGGAGACGCTTTGTACGGGTTAGGCGGAATCTCAGCACTCGTCATAGGTACGGCGTACGTCGCGACCGTTGGCTTGTATGCCCAGGTGGGGCCCCCGCCGAGTGGAGGCGAGGCATCGCTCGTGTACTTCGCTGGAAAGACGACGGTGTGGTGGGCCATCCTTGGCCTCTCCGTCGCGACGGACGTGCTCTACGTACCTGTCGCGTTGTCGCTGTACTTCGCGTTGAAAGACATCAACCGGAACGCGATGCTCGTAGCGACCGCATTCGTCGGGTTGTTCGTTGTCTTGGACCTGGCCGTGACCTGGTCGAACTTTGCGTCGCTCATCGTCCTCAGTGGTGACTACGCGGTGGCAACGAACGACGCCCAGCGAGCGGCCGACGTTGCGGCTGCAAGTTATGCGTCCGCGGTCCTGACGTCTCCGCTGGAGCGCGTCTACGCGATAGTCATTCTTTCCTCCGGAATCCTCGTGATCGGTCTCGTGATGCTGAAAGGGCTCTTTCGCAGGACGACGGCTTACCTGGGCTTGATAACCGGTGTCCTTGGCATCCTTTCGATAGCGGGCCTGACTGTGACGATCATCCTGAACGCCCTTTTCGCCACGATCAGGGTCTTCTTTGTCGGCTACAGGCTCTACCGACTCGGACGCATCGCCGAAGCGGAGACTAGCGCCGCCGTCGTCTAACGTAATTTCCGTGGCCGACTGGAACAAGGGCATGATCGACGAATTCCACGCCAAGAGCGGGAAGGGGATCGGGCACTTCGGGGACAAGCTCCTGCTCCTTACGACACGCGGTGCGAAGAGCGGCCGTGCCCAGACTTCGCCCGTCGTCTACCACCGCGATGGCGACCGCTACGTGATCGCCGCCTCGAAGGGCGGCGCGCCGTCCCACCCCGGCTGGTACCACAACCTGGTGAAGCATCGGGAGGCGGAGGTCGAGATCGGTCGTGAGAAGTTCAAGGTGCGAGCGACGCCGATCCCGAAGGGACCCGAGCGCGATCGCCTCTACGGGGCACACCGTGACAACTTCACGCCGTTCCGCGACTATCCGAAGAAGACCACACGAATCATTCCGGTCGTCGTGTTGGAGCGCATCTCCTAGACCTAGGCGATGGCGGTCGTCACCTCGACCGACAGGATTTCCTCGGCTTGTCCGCGATATGTCCCCCGATGTGGAGGAACGTCGCCGTAGTCGCGACCCGTCGCCACCTTCACGTGATAGGCGCTCGCGACCAGATCGTTCGTTGGATCGAAGCCGCGCCAGCCGTGCGTCGGGGTGAACGCCTCGACCCATGCGTGCGAGGCGCCAGCGCCGCGCGGTGGCCCACTCGCGGCCGCGACGGTGTAGCCGCTCACGTACCGTGCCGGGATCCCGACCGAGCGGCACAGGCCGAGCAAGAGATGCGCGAAGTCCTGACACACGCCGCGCGGTTCCCCGAGGACCTCGACGATCGTCGTCTCGACCGTGGTCACGCCGGGCACGTAGTCGAGCCGTTCGTTGACGAGGTGCATCAAACGCTGCACCGCGTCGAACGGGTCTTCCGCCGTCGTCGGACGGTGCGGCCCAGCGAGCGCCTCGAGGTCCGGCACCAACGGAACGAGCGGCGAGGGATCGAGGAATTCAGCGAGGGCCGAAGGCCCGAGCGGATCCGGCGGCTGCGCGGGGATGGCGAACGGATCGACGAGCAGCGTCTCGATCTCGCCTGTCGTCCGGAGCTCGAGGTGGCGGTGCGCTCGCGCCAGTGTCACGAGGAAGCCGGTATTGCCGAAGCCGTCGAGGTACCGGCGGATCGAGCCCGCCGGATCGACGACGATGTTGAAGCGACCCCAGCGTTGATGCGCGTCGCTGCGCGGTCCGAGTCGGACGTCGATGACGCTCTCGACGACGTCCGTGTCGTACTCGAATCGGGTGATGTGCTCGACCCGGACCTTCACTGCTGCTGTTGAGCAGCCATGAGCATCGCCGCGCGCGCGACCCCGACCAGGCGGCTCGCCTGTGGCTCGTCTCGCAGATATGTCGCGGTGATCTCGTCGCTTACTTGCGCGATCGATCGCTGAACACCGAACAGAAACTCCGCGAGGCCCGCTTCGAAGACCTCGTCGATTGCGGCGTGCTCGACCTCGCCGCGCACGCGCCCGAGCGTGCGGAGTCCCGGGCCGGGTTCGTTCCCAGCAGCCGTGCGAAGCGCCGCGACCGCGCTCAGCGCATCGTCGGCCGCGCCGAGGGCGAACCGGACCGACTGCGGGAACACCGGGTTGAGGAGAAGGAACTCGACGATCCGGATCGGCTCGACTCGTAGGGAATAGAAGCGCGCGTACGCCTCGGCCGAGCCGCACGAGCGCAACACCGCGAGCCAGCGGACCATGTCCGCGTCGGTCGTCTCCTCTTCAGCGCGTGGCGCGAGAAGATGCGCCTGGCGAGCGACAAGGCGCACCACGCCGTCGGCGCGCTCGAGGTACGTGCCGAGCATGAGGAAGTGCCACGGCTCGTCGTGGGCGAGGGTCGATCCGGCGAGTCCCTGAAAGTGCTGAAGCCGCTCGCGAATGAGGCGTTGGAACGACAGGCTGTCGCCCTGCGCGCGCCGTTCCGCGCCCGGAAGCGCCAGCGATTGGTAGAGGGTGTTGAGCTCCTCCCACATCTCGCTCGAGATCGACTCGCGGATCCCGCGAGCGAGCTCTCGCGCATGACGGACGGATGAGATCAGCGAGTCCGGATTCTTCTCGTCCGACAGCAGGAAAAACGAAACGTCCTCGGCGGAGAGACCGATCGCTCCCACGAGCGGGCCCCAAAAGTCGCTCTCCTCGGTGCCGACGTCGAGCTCGAGATGCCGCGTCACGTCGATCAGGCGCGACACCGCGATGCCGCGCTCGACGTATCGCGCGGCCCAGTAAAGATCGTCGGCGACCCGACACAGCATTTACCCGAGCACCCAGGTGTCTTTGGCGCCGCCGCCCTGCGATGAATTCACGACGAGCGAGCCGGCGCGGAGCGCGACGCGAGTGAGCCCGCCGGGTGTCACGCGGATTTCCTTGCCGAAGAGCACGTAAGGCCGCAGGTCGACGTGCCGGCCTTCGAGCGATCCGTCGCTCCAGCTGGGGTGACGCGAGAGCGCGAGCGTTGGCTGGGCGATGTAGCCGCGCGGATCTGCCTCGATCCGGCGACGGTATTCGTCGCGATCCGCTTTTGGCGCGTGTGGCCCGATGAGCATCCCGTAGCCGCCGCTCGCGTTCACGGACTTCACGACGAGCTCGGCGATGTGCTCGAGGATGTACGCCCGCTCGCTCGGATCCGCGGCCACGTAGGTCTTCACGTTCGGGATGATCTCGTCCTCGCCGAGGTAATACTTGATGATCGTCGGGACGTAGCTGTAGATCGCCTTGTCGTCCGCAACGCCGGTGCCGAGCGCGTTCGCGAGACTGACCCGACCCATCCGATACGTGGCAAGCAGGCCGGGCACGCCCAGGAACGAGTCCCGTCGGAACGCGAGCGGGTCCATGAAATCGTCGTCAACCCGCCGGTAGATCACATCGACCCGCCGGCGACCGCTCGTCGTGCGCATGTAGACGGTCGCGTCGTCCACGAAGAGGTCCGAGCCCTGCACCATCTCGATGCCCATGGCCTTCGCGAGGAACGCATGCTCGAAGAATGCCGAGTTGTGGACGCCCGGCGTGAGCAGCACCACGGTGGCCGCGTCCGCGATGGGAGGCGCGATCTCACGCAGAACAGTGAGCAGTTCCTGGGGATAGCCCTCGACCGGCCGGATCGGATAATCGGCGAAGATCTGTGGCCACACCCGCTTGAGCACGCGGCGGTTCTCGACGACGTACGAGACGCCCGACGGGACGCGCAGGTTGTCCTCGAGCACGAAGAATTCGCCGCGGTGGTCGCGGACGAGGTCACTTCCGACCACGTGCGTGTACACGCCGAGGGGCGGCTCGACCGAACGCACCTCGCGCCGATAGCCGCGCGCACCGAGGACGAGCTCGGGCGGGATCAGACCGGCTCCGAGGATCTTCTGCTCGTGATACACATCGTGGAGGAAGAGGTTCAGCGCACGGACGCGCTGCTCGAGGCCACGCTCGATCCGCTCCCACTCCTCGGGAAGGATGATCCGCGGGACGAGATCGAAGGGCATGATCTTCTCGAGTCCGCTCGGATCCTGATTCACGGCGAATGTGATCCCGCGCGCTTGGAAGCTCAGATCGGCGGCCCGTTGCCGGCGCGTGACCTCTTGCGCCGAAAGCGTTTCCAAACGCCGCGCGAGCGCTGCGTAGTGCGGTCGCACCACTCCCGGTGCGGAGAACATCTCGTCCCAGAAAGCGGTGGGATCGTACGCCGCGAGGGGCGAGCGCTGGGTGATCACGCTGCGCCAGCGAATTCGTTCAGCTCGACGATCTCCGCCTGCTTCGTGTACGCGAGGCGGCCGAGAGCCGGACCGCCGTACGTGCCCGACGTCGGCGTGACGTCGGCGAAGTCGCGGCCGGTCGCGACGGTGATGTAGTCCATGCGGGCACGACGGCGGTGCGTCGGGTCGTACGCGATCACCTCGACCTCGCCGGGAGAGCTCGGGTCGACGATCAACGCTTCGACCCACGCGTGCGGGGCGCCCTCGCCCAGCAAGTGTCCGGAGACGTATCGGCAGGGGATGTTCGCGAGACGGAGCACGGCCAGGAGGATGTGGGCGAAGTCCTGACACACGCCCTTTTGGAAATGGAGAGCCATGGCCGCGGGCGTGGTGTAGCCGGTCACGCCGTGCTGGTAGGTGATGCTCCCCGAGGCCCAGTCGTGCGCGCGTTCGGCGCGCTCGCGCGAGTCGTCCCCCGACCGAACGATCTGAATGGCAACCTCGACCAATCTCGAATCCGGCGCGGTCAGAGCCGTCGGGCGAAGGTACTGCAGCGGTCCGAGCTCGGCCGACCACGGGGCCGGTCGGCGCGCGGTCGATCGCGTCGCGTCGCGCTCAACTTGAAAGACGGCCTCGAAATCAACCGCCTGCGGCACCCGCGACACGGCCACATTCGCCACCCGGTTGCCGAATTGGTCGGGGGTCCAGGTGACCAGAGCACCGTCGTCCATTCCGCGAATAGCGAGATCGTGTCGCAGGACGCGCTGATCGCCTTCCCGATCTCGCGGGATCATGAGAAGCCGCTGTTTCATGTCCCAGACGGGGCCGCTGTAGCTGTATCGATAGTGCTGACGCACGCGATAGACCGCGCGGGCCACGCGCGACCAGTCGGTCACTGCTTTGTCCGCGCGGCTGCCTCCTGGCGGTCCGCGTCCTCTTCCGTCGGCGGGCCGCCCGGCCGCTCAGCGGTGATCTCGTCGGACCACACGACGAACTTCGCTAGACGCGCGGCGCCAAATGCTGTCGAGAGTGCGCAGTCCACGGCATCGCGGCCGCGTCCGATCACGACCCGTCCAACGCGCGGCGTGTTGTGGCGAGCATCGAACGTGTACCAGCGACCGCCGACGTAGGCCTCGAACCAGGTGTGGAAATCCATCGGCACATCGGGCGGCTCGATCGCGATGTCGGGGAGGTAGCCGAACGTGTAGCGAGCCGGGATGTTCAGCGCGCGGCAGAACGCGACCGCGAGCAGCGCGAAGTCGCGGCAGACACCCGCGCGCTGCTTGTAGATGTCGAGGGCCGTCGTGCTCGGCGTCGACGAGCCGTTCCGGAACTCGATATTGTGATGGACCCAGTCGCAGACCGCTTGGATCCTCGCCCAGGTCGGCGGCGTGTCGCCGAACAGCGTCCACGCCTCGTCGAGCAGCTGGTCGGATTCGACGTAGCGGCTCGGAAGCGTGAAGACGATCGCCTCGTCGGGAAGGTCCTCGACCGGATGCAGGGCCGCGTGGGGAACGACGGGATCAGCGGTCTCTGGGATCTCGACAACGGCGTCGTAGCGGACAGTCGTCGGCCCTGGCGGGGCGACGAAGCGCCAGCAGATATTGCCGAAAAGATCGTGGTATTCGTGGAGCGGGATTCCCGACGGCTCGATCCACTTCGACTCGTACACCGCGATGTGTTCCGCGTCCATCCGCGGCCGCACGAGCATGAACATGGGCACGGGAGCGTCCGTCTCCCAGCCGAATTCGCAGCCGACCCGCACCCGCATCGGCTAAGTCTAGGGAGCCGTCAGTGATAACACCGTGTCAGACTGGGTCGTCAGCGCTCAGGGGAGGATCGAACGATGGAAGGGCCGCCGCCGCAGTACACCGCGAAGACACTCGATGACTACCTCGAGCATTTGAGCAAAGGCGTCTTCCAGGCCGGGATAAGCTGGCGCGTCGTCGACGCGAAGTGGCCGTCGATCAGCAAGGCGTTCCGTGGCTTCGATGTCGAGCGCGTCGCGCGCATGTCGGATCGCGACATCGACGCCTTAGTCAAGGACGAGCGGGTCATACGCAGCCGGCCAAAAATCGCCGCCGTGGTCCACAACGCAGGAGAGCTGCTCGCCCTCGAACGCGCGGGCGGCTTCAAGAAGCATCTCAAATCGTTTCCCGACTATGAGTCGCTCGCGACCGATCTGAAGAAACGGTTCAAGTTCGTCGGAGACAGCGGCGTCTATCACTTTCTGTGGACGGTCAAGCAACCCGTGCCGGAGTGGCGCGACTGGTCGCGGGCACATGGCATGAACTGGGAAGCGAAGGCAAAAGCGTCTGGCGGGAAGCGGAGTCCCGCGCCGCGATCGAAGAGCCGTGCGCGCGCCAAAGCTCGCCCATCGGCGCGCGCCGCTACCTAGCGGCGGGTCACTTCTTGAGGGGGAGCGCGAGCACGAACACGCTGCCCTTGTCGGAGCTCGCCTTGTGCGCCTGCGCACAAACGAGCGCTCGGGACTAGTTCGTTTCGACCTCGGCGGCACTGACAAACCGGTAGCCGGCGCCGGGGACGGTCTCGATGTACCGCGGCTTGTGCCAGTCGTTCTGAAGCTTTGCCCGCAGGGCGCGCACATGACGGTCTACGACGTTGCTCTCCATCACAAAGTCGGTGCCCCAGAGCGCGTCGAGGATCTGCTCTCGCGTGAGGATGCTTCCAGCGTTGGCGGCGAGAAGGTAGAGGAGTGCCTGCTCCAGCGAGGTCAGATGCAGCTCGTGCTCACCCGCGAGCACCTTGCGGTTGAGGACATCGATCTCGAGGTCCCCGATGCGCAGCCGCGGGACGAGCTCTCCGTCGCTGCCGTGGGTGCGCGGATCACGGCGCGGTGCTAGACATCTGGTTCGTCGCTGGGATCGCGCTCGGCGCGATCGTCACAGGCTTCTGTGCGATCGGGCTCTTTCGACCGCGGCTCCGACAGCGTCCAGCGCCGATCGTGGAACCGCGAGCACGCCGCGCGGAAGCGCGCGCTCCTCGCCTCTCGCCCGACGATCCACGCCACCGCTCGGTCCACGCCTCCGGGAGCCATCGCTAGAGCGAGCTGACCTAGTACCGCCGTACTGCCCTGTTCGGCTGGTACCCGTGCCTTCCCCGCGACGCGGCGTTAGTCAGGCGAGTGGAAAGCACGCAGACGCAGGCGCCTGCCGTTGCCGACGCCCGCCAGGAACGCCAGCTCATCGCCGGTCGCTACCGGCTTGCCTCTTTCCACCGTGGCGATGAAAGCACTGAGGTCTGGCGCGCCCTCGACGAGACCACGACCCAGGTCGTCAGTCTCGAATTCCTACGAGAGTCGGATCCCGCGAGCAAGGAGCGATTCCTCGCGGGAGGGCGCCGCCTCGCGGCGGTTGCGCAGCCGTCCGTCATGCGTGTCGCCGCGATTCACGACGACCCTGACGCGACGTTCATCGTCTTCGAGCACCTCGTCCACATACCTGTCCCCCTCGAGTGGCTCAAGCCGGAGGTCGAGGCGCCGGCGCCAATCCCGAACCCCGCGTTGTCGGCGGCGCCGGAGAACGTCGAGCCGAGCCCGGCATCGGCGACCACCCCGGCATTGGCCGCGGCTCCAGAGGTTCTCTCTCCGGACGTCGCCAACGAGAAACCGACCGATCGGGGCCTGAGCCTATTGACGTACGCCCTTCGGTCGCGAGAGCTGTCGCTGATCGACGAAGCGCTTCTCACGGAATCCGCGTACGAGCTCTTGGCCATCATTCGCTCGGAGCTCAAAGCCGTCCGTGTCGACCCGACCGTCCTATCCGACCTGCTCGCTTACCGGCCGAACCTCTCTTTCCTCATGCTGCCGTTCGCGCTCCTCGGCGGTGCCGTGCGCCGCATCACGACGACGCGGCCGAAGGTCGGCGTCCCGCAGCCGCGCGTCTCGCGCCCGCAGGAGGTGCGCGCGCCCCACCTCAAAGCTGTGAAGCCACCGAAGCCAGCCCCAGCGCCACGCGCGCCGCGCGGGGTCGGCTTGCGCGTCCGTTGGGGCCGTGTCCTGACACGCGGTGTGAGTCTCGGTGTCCTCGCGGCGATCCTCATCGCGCTCCCATCGGAGCTGATCGGGAACGTGGGCACCATGGCGAACGATCTGAGCGTGACGATCCGCGAGAGGCTTGCGGCGGCGCTGCCGTCCAGCCCGACGCTCCAGCGAGCCAGCTTCGAGCTCCCGCCTCTCAGCGCTTACAGCGCCACCTTCGAGTCGCAGGCGCCGTACCCGAGCGCGAGTCCGAACGGGACAGTCGAGTGGGTCGTCGCGCTTCGCAACACGGGCTCGGTCGGCTGGTACCTCGGGATCGACGGCGCGCAGGCGTCGCTCGCGCTCGTTGATGGGACCGCTGCGGGGGTGCAGACGACCGCGTACGTCGGACCGGGTCAGGTGGGTTGGTTCATCGTCCATTTCCCCGCGCCGTCAAACGTGGGGACGTCGCGCGTCTCGCTTCTTCCTCGGATCGACGGTCGCGGGCAGCTGCCGGATCTCGGCATCTACGCCGCGGTCACCGTGTCACCGAACCCGTAACGCCCGTAGGCTATCGCCCGTGACTGGGCGGACGGTCGGGGGAGGTACCTATGCGAGTCCACGACTGCAACTGGCAAATGCTCGAGGAATACCTGAAGCACGACGACCGGATCGTGCTGCCGATCGGATCCACTGAGCAGCACGGCTACCTCTCCGTCGGCACTGACGCGATCCTCGCCGAGCGTGTCGCCATTGAAGCCGCTGAACCGCTGGGCGTGCCGGTACTGCCCGCTCTCCCGTTCGGCGTCACCCCGTACTTCGCGGCGTTCCCGGGAAGTCCGTCCCTTCGCACGGGCACCTATATCAGCGTCATTCGCGATCTTCTGGATTCGCTCTTCGGTCAGGGCTTCCGCCGCATCGCGGTGGTCAACGGGCACGGCGGGAACTCATTCGCCGCGGGCGTGATGCGTGAGTGGCTCACGGAGCCGCGAAAAGAGCCCGTCCAGGTCCTCTTCCACGACTGGTGGAACGCGCCTCGGGCATGGGCGGTCGTCCAGCGCTACGAAAAGGAGTCATCGCACGGATCATGGATGGAGAACTTTCCGTGGACTCGCCTCGCCGGCGTGACGATGCCGAAAGGCGTGAAGCCGCTCATACCGCAGAACGTCATTCGCCAGGCGCCCCCCGCCGAGCTTCGCCGGCTGACCGTCGACGGCAGTTTCGGCGGCTCGTACGAGCGGCCAGACGCGGAAGTCCTCGAGCTGTGGCGTACCGGTGTCGCGGAGGTCCGCGATCTCATCGAGAACGGATGGAACAAACATGGGTGAGCTCACCGGCCGGGTCGCGCTCGTCACGGGTACGGCCCACGGCATCGGCACGGCGATCGCGAACGGTCTGGAGGAGGACGGCGCGAAAGTCCATCGCGTCGACCGCGACACCGCCGACCTCACTGACGCGGCTCAGGTGGCGAAGCTGATCGCGCGTCTGGGCCGCATCGACATCCTCGTCAACAACGCGGGCGGCGTCGTTGGCCAGGTCGGCAAACCTCTCGACAAGGTCAGCGACGAAGACTGGCGCGCCATCGTCGATGCGAACCTGACGAGCGCGTTCCTCTGCACGCGCGCGGTCATTCCCGCGATGAAAGCGGCACGAGCCGGATGGATCGTGACCATCTCATCCGGCGCGGGGCGCAGCGTGAGCCTGACCGGCATCCAGGCGTACGCGAGCGCCAAGGCTGGCCAGATCGGGTTTACTCGTCAGATGGCGCACGAGCTCGGCCCGTACGGCATCACTGTGAACTGCATCGCCCCGGGCTTCGTGCGGTCCAATCCCACGACCGAAAAGCAATGGGAAAGCTACGGGGAGGAAGGTCAGCGGCGCCTCATCGAAGGGATCGCGCTCCGGCGTCTTGGCCGTCCCGAAGACATCGCGAACGGCGTGCGCTTCTTCGTCTCATCGCGCGCGTCGTGGGTGACCGGGCAGGTGCTCTCGATCGACGGAGGTCGCTCGCTCTTCTGATCAGCGCGCGTAGGTGTCCCAGCACCGGGCCCACACCTCCAGACCTTCGTTCAGGCGACGCACGCGGAAGAACTCGTTCGGTGAGTGGAAGTCCTCGTCGGCCGTCGAGAACGAGAAGAACACGGTGTCGATGCCGAGCAGGCGTTTGAAGATCTCGCTCACCGGAAGCGTCGACCCCATGCGGACGCGAAGCGCCTTTTTTCCGTAGACCTGCTCGAGCACGCGCTCCGCGGTCACGAGGCCCGGATGGTCCGAGGGAATACGGTATGGACGCGCGGCGTGCCGCTCGCCGCCGACCGAAAGGGTCACGCCGGCCGGCACGTGCGTTTCAAGATGGCGTGCGACCAGCGCGCGTACCTTGTCCGGATCTTGATCGGGCACGAGGCGGCAGCTGATCTTCGCGTGCGCCTCGTTCGGCGTCACGGTCTGGCTACCTTCTCCCTGGTAGCCGCCCCACATCCCGTTCAGTTCGAGCGTCGGGCGGGTCCACTGCCGTTCGAGCGTGCTGTAACCGGGCTCGCCGAATAGCGCGGGTGCGCCGACCTCATCGAGAAAACGCGCGTCGTCGAATGGCAGCTCGCGGATCTCGCGCCGCTCGTCTTCCGGAAGCTCGGCCACGTCGTCGTAGAACCCCGTGACGGCGACGCGGCCGTCGGATCCGTGCAGGCCTGCGACGAGCTCAGCCATCGCATGCAGCGCATTCGCGATGGCTCCACCGTAGCGGCCCGAGTGCAGGCTTCGGCTCGCGCCCTTCACACTGAACTCCAGGCCCGCCAGACCGCGACTCGCGATCGTGACCGAGGGCTCGTCGCTTCGCCACATCGCGCCGTCGGCCGAGAGGACCACATCCGCGCGCAATAGTCCGCGGTTCGCGGCGAGGACCGGCTCGAGGTTCCGGCTCCCGATCTCCTCTTCGCCCTCGAAGACGAACTTCACGTTGAGCGGCAGCGCCCCGCGGGTGGCGAAGAAGGCCTCGGCCACCTCGAGCGGGATCAGCATCGGTCCCTTGTTGTCCGAAACGCCACGCCCGTAGAGTCGGCCGTCGCGCACCTCCGGCTCGAACGGGGCACTCTGCCAGCGGTCGACCGGATCAGGGGGCTGCACGTCGTAATGGCCGTACACGAGAAGCGTGGGCCTGTTCGGCGCCCCGAGCCACTCGCCGTAGACCACCGGGTTTCCTGGCGTGGCGAGGATTCGCACATCCAGGGGGCCGGCGTCGCGCAGCTTCGCGGCGACCCATTCAGCGGCTCGCCGCATGTCGTCGCGGTGTCGCGTGTCTGTGCTCACGCTCGGGATGCGGGCGAACTCGATCAGCTCGCGAAGGGCCCGGTCGCGATGCGACGCCAGGTACTCGAGCGGCGTCACGCCGGGAGCGAGGCTTTGAGCACGTCGAGGGTCTCGTGACTTTGCGGGCGCCGGCCGTTCTCGACCTCGTGCATCAATGCAATGAGTCGCGAGACCATCGGTGTCGACACGCCCGCCTCCGCGCCGAGCGCGACGATCGGGCCCAGCTGCGCGTCCGTCTCCGTGCGTCGCTTGCGCACGGCGATGTCGCGCCAGATCCCGCTGTGGGTCTTCGCCGACTTTCGGTTGAAGGCGACCATCTCGTCGAGCGAACGTTCGGCCACGCCGCGCTCGGCGTCCGGCGCGAACGCGTGGGGATCGAACCCATTGAATCCTTCGGGTGTGATCCGGCGCGCCCGTGTGACGCGCATCACCTCGCGCGCGATCTCGATGTAGACGTCGCGGTAACTCGGATCGGCGAGCGCGTCCGCGATGGAGTCGTTGGTGAGCGCTGTGGCGAAGAGCTGTGCGCCGTATGCGAGCTTGCCCCAGAGGAATCCCCAGATGTTGGGGGTCACGATGGCGCGTTCGTCGAAGTCGAGGAAGGTGCGGTGCAACTCGTGAATGCGTGGTGTGATGCTTCCGTCGATCTCGCCGAGGACCACCGCGCCACGGCCGGCGTACTGGATCACACCCGGGTCAAGATAGTCCGCCCCGAAGTTGACGAAGCAGCCCATCGTCCGCGTGTCGCCGACGATCTCCTTGATGACGAGCTCGTTCAACCCGTTCTGGGCCGACACCACGTAGCCGTTCGTGGCGAGATGCGTGGCGAGCTCGCGCGTGGCCTCCGCGGTGTCCTGCGCCTTCACGGCGAGGACGATGTGCTCGAACTCTCCTCGCAGCGCATCGGGGGTGCACGCAGGCGCGCGCGCGATAAATTCCGTGATCGGGCCTTCGATCCGCAGGCCCGATCTGTTGATCGCGTCGACGTGTTCGGGCGCGCGGTCTACGAAGGTGACGTCGTGGCCCGCGCGGGCCAAATGTGCGCCAAGCGTCCCGCCGATCGCGCCGGCGCCCCACACGAGGAGCTTCATGTCGTCAGCCTCCGCGATTTTCGGCGAGTCCGTCGCCGATCAGGCTGAGAGCGACGCCGACCACCAGGAGCGCGAGCCCGGGGAGCGTCGTCATCCACCAAGCGAGCAGCAGGAACTGGCGCCCCTCAGCGATCATCGCGCCCCACTCGGGCGTCGGCGGCTGGGGACCGAGCCCAAGGAAGCTCAGGGTCGCGCCTGTCAGGATCGCGAGGACCATCCCGGTGAACACGTAGATCAGTGCGGGCGCGATCACGTTCGGCAGGATGTGCCGGAGCATGATGCGCGTCGACGAGCAGCCGATCGTCCGCGCTGCGAGGACGTACTCCAGGTGACGCGTCGCGAGTGTTTCGCCGCGGGTGATGCGCGCGTACGGGATCCAGCCGACCACACCGACCGCGATGTAGAGGTTGGTCAGCCCGGGGCCGAGGATGCTCATGATCGCGATGACGAGGATCAGGAACGGGAAGGCCATGAGCACGTCGACGATGCGCATGAGGATCGTGTCGAGCTTGCCGCCCAGGTACCCGGTCCCGATGCCCATCAGGCCGCCGAAGATGAACGGGAACAACACCGAGAGGAGGCCGATCTGCAGGTCGAGCCGCGTGCTGTACGCGATCCGGCTCCAGATGTCGCGCCCGAAGTTGTCGGTTCCGAGCACGTGACCCGGGCTGAATGGCGGCAGGAACGACTCCGTGAACTGCTGCGCGATCGGGTCGTACGGGGTCAGCAGCGGCGCTGCGATCGCGACGAGGACCACGAGCCCGAGGAGGACCAGGCCTGCGACCAGCGTCGGGTTGAGCCGGATCCTTCGGGAGCGCATGACAGGCCTGACCCGTGTGAGGTCCCTGGGCCGGACGCCGAGAACCTTCTCACTCATAGGTGACTCTTGGATCGAGGACGGAGTAGGAGAGGTCGACCACAAGGTTGACGACGATCACCAGGACCGCACTGACCACGGTGATGGCCTGCACGACCGGATAGTCGCGCGCCGTGATGGACTGGATCAGGAGCTGGCCCGTCCCCGGCAGGGCGAACACCGTTTCGATGACGATGGCGCCTCCCACCAGAAACCCGAACTGCAGGCCGAAGATGGTGACGGTCGAAAGCAACGCGTTTCGCAGCACATGCCGCAGAAGGACCAGCCTCTCGGAGAGGCCCTTGGCATGCGCCGTGCGCACATAGTCCGAGCGCAGGGTCTGGATGATCTGACCGCGCAGATTGCGGATCAGGACGGCCGAAAGCTGGAGCGCCAGCGTCAGCGCCGGAAGGAACAGATACCAGATGTGCTGCGGCAGTGTCTCCCCGAAGCCGGCCACCGGGAACCAGTGCAAGGTGAGGCCGAACAGCAGGATGAGCAGGATGCCGAACCAGAAATTGGGCGTGGTAAGCGCGAACAGGAACCCGATCCGGATCAGCTGGTCAGGCCAGCGGCCCTTGTTGATCGCGGCCAGGATTCCGAAGGTCAGGGTGATGATGGCGGCGAGGCCCATCGCGTAGCCGGATAGCGCGAGCGTGATCGGGACTCGGGTCAGAACGAGATCGCCGACGGGCTGGCGATAGAGCAGCGACTGGCCCATGTCGCCGTGGGCGAAGCCCGAAACGAACATCCAGTACTGCTCGAGGAACGGGCGATTCAGACCGAGCTGCTGGCGAAGCTCCGCCGCCTTCTGGTCCGTCGCGCGGTCGCCGAGGATCAGGAACGCGGGGTCGCCGGGAAGGATCCGCACCATGCCGAAGATGACGACGGTGACGCCGAACAGGACGAAGGCCATGAGGATGAGACGTCTGCGGATGTAGGCGGCGCGACCCATATCAGTCGGTCATTAGATCAGCCGGATGGCTGATGGCCCGGGGTTTTGGGCCACCAGCCATCCGTTACGGGCTACTTGCTGAACTTCACATCTTCGAACCGGTAGTACGACAGTCCGTCGATGAAGAATCCGTCGACGTTGCTACGCCAGCCGGCCGTCGCCCCGAGGTAGGCGATCGAGGCGATCGGAGCGGCATCCGAGTAGATCTTCTGGATCTCGGAGTACAGCGCCTCCCGCTTCTTTGGATCCTGCTCGAGATCGGCTTTCGTGATCTTGTCGTTCAGGTCCGGGTTGTTGTACCGAGTCCAATACGCGAACGGACTCGCGCCGCCGCGCATGGCGTAATTCACGATCTCGGTCGGGTCGTTCATGTCGTTCGTCCACGCGGTGGGCGTCGACATGAAGTCACCCGCTCGATAGTTCGTGCGTACGACGGCCGTATCCAGCGTCTGGATGTCCACGGTGACGCCGATCTTCGCCCACGCCTCCTTCAGGATGACGGCGGTGTTGGCGAAGTTGGTGTTGCCGGAGCGGACCTGCATGTCCATCTTGAACCCGCTCGCGCCGGATGACTGGGCCATCAGCGCCTTGGCTTTGTCGAGGTCGTATGGATACCCGACCAGGTTCTTGTCCCAGTACGTGCCCTGCGGAATCGGTGAGTTCATGACCTTCGCCTGGCCGAAGTAGACGTTCTTGATGATCGCTTCCTTGTCGGTCGCGTAGTTCAACGCTTGCCGCACCTTCACGTCGTTGAGCGGCGGCTTCGACGTGTTGAGGATGACGAACGCGGTTTGCTGGATCGTGAAGGTCTGCGCTTTCACGTTCGGCTGGGTGTTCAATGCGGCAATTTGACTGAAGGGGACGAAGTCAACGACGTCTGTCTCCCCACCCTGCAGCTTCAATACGCGGGTGTTGTCGTCCGGGATGTACTCGATGCGTACCTCGTCGAGCGCGGGCGTGCTCTTCCAGTAGTTGGTGTTGCGCTTCAGGATGATCGGGTCACCCTTCTTCCAGCCTTCGCTGTAGTACGCGCCGGTGCCTTTCGTCTTCCACGCCAGCGCGTTGTCGTAGTCCTTCGCATCCGTGGCCTTCGCCATATCCGCGGGAAGGACGCCGCTCGAGAACATTGCCAAAACGGACAGGAGTGGCGCGTAGGGCTGCTTCAAACTGATCTTGACGGTCTTGTCGTCGGGTGCCGTGATCTCTTTGATCGCGACGTACACGTCTTTCCAGGCGCTCTTCTCCCCACCCCGAGCCATGTCGAGCGAGGCCTTCACATCGCTTGCCTTCATGGCTGAGCCGTCAGAGAACTTCAGGCCGTCGCGCAGCGTGAACGTCCAGGTCAGCCCATCAGCGGTCGATTCCCACTTGGTCGCGAGACCAGGCTCGACGCTTGTGCCGTCCTTGGTCGTGCGGAGCATGGTGTCGTAGACATTGACCGAGATGAACAGCGCGGGGTTGTCGTCGATCTGCCAAGGGACGAACGGGCTGAATGGCTCGGCGTTGCGCGCCATCCTCAGCACTTTCGACACCGGGCTCGTGCTTGCGCTTGCGCCGGGCGTCGGCGACGCGGTGCCGCCAGTCGTGTTCTGAGCGCACGCGCTGAGAAGCAGCCCCCCGATGGCCGCAGCGATGACCGGCCACCGAGCTAACCGTGCAAACATGAACTTCTCCCTCCAAGCGAAACCTGATGCGGACGATCGTGTTGAGTTCGCGTCGGCCTCCCCCCGCGCGTGTGCTTGCGCCGGCTGGCGCGAGCGTTCGCATTATCCGCGTTCCGTAGGCTCGCTGGCCTCTATACCTCGTACCTGAAACTCTTGTTCGGCGTTAAGTCGAGGGCTACCGTGGGGGACCGAGGAGGTGCGCCTGTGAGCGGACTTGAGCTCCTCGCGAAGATCAAGGCTCTTTTCGCGCCGACTCCGCCGGCGTCGTCCCCACCGAAGGCCGAGGTAACGGCCGCGCCGGTCGTCGTTCCCACCGAGATCGCAGTAGCGAGTCCTCCTGAGCCGGTGTTCACCGTCGCCGAGCCGCCGCTTGTCGAAATCCCTGCGGTCGTCGCAGAGGAGCCTCCGGCCGTCGTCGCGGAAGCCCCGGCACCCGTCGAAGAAGCGGCGGCCGAACTCGAGCCCGCGCCCGCCGACGGGCTCACTCTTCGCCTCGAGACCGAACGCGCCGCCCGATCGACGTTCCACGTGACGAAGTCCGGCGCGACGATCGGGCGTGGACCTGAGAGCACGATCCAGCTTGCCGACCTTTCCGTGTCGCGTAAGCACGCGCGGATCACCTACAAGCAGGGCGCCTACTGGTTGAGCGATCTCGGGAGCATGGGCGGAACCTGGATCGACGGGACGAAGCTGGCCGCGCCGCGGCGCGTCGCGACCGGGCAGACCATCGACATCGGCTTGTGCCGCCTCGTGGTGGTGGCGGCCGCCGAAGGCGAAAAGACTGGAGCGGCGAAGGGGCCATCGAACGCGGCCTAGGGTCGCGATCGCCGGCATCCACATCGAGTCGAGCACGTTCTCGCCACATCGGAGCGGATCCGCCGACTTCACGGTGGTCCGCGGCGACGAGCTTCTCGCGCGATACGAAGGGCTGCCGCGCGATGTCGACTGGCTCCCACTCGTTCATGCGCGCGCTCTGCCGGGTGGCCCGGTGGAACGGGACTTCTACGACTCGGTCAAAGGCGAAATTCTCGAACGGCTCCGCGCAGTTCTGCCGGTCGATGGCGTGCTCCTCGACATTCACGGAGCGATGAGCGTTAACGCTATGACCGACGCCGAAGGAGATCTCGCGGGAGCGGTGCGCGAGACCGTCGGAAACGAAGCGCTCATCTCCGCGGCGATGGACCCTCACGGGAACATGTCGCGCCGCCTGATCGGCGCGCTGGACCTCGCGACGTCGCATCGGATGTCTCCGCACGAGGATGCGCCGCTGACCAAGACGCGGGCGGTCGCGAATCTTGTCCGCTGCCTGCGTGAGGGCGTTCGGCCCATCAGAGCCTGGGTCCGCGTACCCGTCCTGCTCGCCGGCGAGCGCGCCAGCACGCGCGACGAGCCCGCGCGAGGGATCTACGAAAGTCTCGCGCACACCGCGGCGCGGCCGGGAATCATCAACGCCGCGGTGTGGATCGGGTACGCCTGGGCCGACGAGGCCCGCTGCGGCGCCGCCGTCGTCGTGACCGGGACTCATTCCGATGTCCTCCAACGCGAAGCCCGCGCGCTCGCCGAGCGCTACTGGAACGCGCGTGCCGATTTCGGATTCAGCGTCCCGAGCGGCGACGCGGATTGGTGTATCGCCGCGGGACTCGCCGCGAGCGAACGCCCTTACTTCATCAGCGACTCAGGCGACAACCCCACCGCGGGCGGCGCCGGCGATGTTGCGTACATGCTCGAGCGGCTCCTCGCCGATCCGGACCTCGCGGCGGGGCGCGCCAGCGCGATCTGGGCGAGCGTCGTTGATCCAACGGCCGTGGCTCGTTGCGTCGCCGCGGGCGAGGGCGGCACCGTGCATCTTCCCGTCGGCGGTGCGTTCGGTTCGAAGCACGGCGGAGTCACGCTGCACGGGAAGGTCGGCCGAATCATTCGCGGCGATCCGGTTGGCGGCGACATCGCGGTGGTGGAGTCAGGCGGCGTTCGCGCGATCCTCACGACCCGCCGCAAGCCCTACCACTTCGTTGGCGATCTTCACGCGCTCGGTCTCGATCCGGCGGGCCACGACCTGACGGTCGTGAAGATCGGGTACCTCGTTCCCGATCTCTTCGCCGCCGCGAAAGGCTGGATCCTCGCGCTTACGCCAGGCGGCGTCGATCAGGACATCGCAAGACTGGGTCATCGAAATCTCGAGCGGCCGATCTATCCGTTGGACCCGCGCATGACCGCGCCCGATCTCCGGCCGGAGCTCCTGCGGCGGTAGTTCAGCTCCCTGTGAGCTGTGGCTCGTTCGCCCAGTCGCGATCCCGGTCAGGGAGACGCTCGTCACGCTCCGTGATCTCGCCATCGAGCGTCGCCTTCACGACGAGTCGGCTGACGAACCTGCCGAGGACGCCCGCGAGCTCCTCATCCGTCTCCTCGTAGCGCTGCCGCACCCGGCCAAGCACAAGGGCCCCGAGGCTTCGGGCGCGATCGGCGAGCGGCACCACGATGAGCTCCCGTGTTTCCGCCGGGACCCACGGACGAAGTGCACCGTGGCCGATCCGAACGAGCCGTTGCTGGTGGAGCGCCTGCGCGAGCGCATCGTGGTCGGACGCGTCCATCTGCTCGAAGCGGAGGTTCTCGCGTGGTTTCGCGGCGGAGAGCTCGAGTGCGCCGTCGGGAGCGAACAACCAGATCTGGGCGAGGTCGTGATCGAGCAAGCTGGTGAGCAGAACGGTGACGTCCTGGAGCGTTTCGAGGAGTCGCTCGCCGAATAGAGCGAGGCGCGCGAGCTCGTAGAGCGCGAACGCCTGGCGGCGGTGCGCCTCGTCTTGCTGGGCCACCGCCTCGCGAGCGAGCTCCAGAGAGACGATTTTCGATACGCCGGATGCGGTGAGGGCGTCGGCCGCGGAAAATGACCGGCCGACCCGGAGGGCGACGAGAACGCCGGTGAGACCCTCGGTCGCGATGAGCGGAGCGATCATCGCCGCGCCGGCGACGCGGTCATCGGCCAGGCGGATCGTCGTCTGCGTCTGCACCGTCGCGCCGCTCCGACGGGTCTCCTCGAGGGCCGCGCGCGTCGGGTCGTCAGCGACGGGATCGTCGACGACGTTGTACCCCTTACGGCGAGCCGCGCCATCGACGAGGAAGGTCAGTGCGTCGTACTGGCCGAGCGTCGCGAGCGCCGCGAGCCGGATGGACCATTCGTCGGCGTCGCTCGCGATTTCGGGCCCGGCGACGATCGACGGAGTGAGCAGGCGGCTGACCACCGAGGGCATCGCGGACTCCTGCCGAACGATGCGGTCGCCCGCGGCGCGGAAGGATTTGGCCGCCCTTGGCTCCCTGATCGCACTCACCTCGAACTTGTTGCGCGCGTGATGTGACCAATGCGTTGGGGGAACATCAGCATCGGGGCGCGTGGGGTCCCTCGTCAAACATGGGTCGTGTCTCTGCACGTCTTTGCGCGTCGTTTGATGCCGGCGGTCACCGATGTTCGTTGAAAATGCGACCATGAAACGCGGAACGTTCAGCGCGATCGCGCCGTTCGCGCTCGTTTGCGCGCTCGCGGCCGGTGTGGCGCTCGCGGGATTCATCGCTAGCCCGCATGCTCGAACCGACCAGGCTGGAACATCCGCGTCGAACGCCGTCGCCGCATCGGCGATCCCCGGCGCGACCGCATCGCCGAGCTCGACGCCCACCCCCGCGGTGACGGGCGGTCCAAAGTCCAACGACCCCGCTGCGATGCTGCTCGTGCACAACGAGCTTCGCGCCGCGATCGGTGCGCCGGCGGCACGCGCCGACGACCGGGTGACTGCCGCCGCGCAGCACCATGCTGAGTACCTCGCGCGTGCCGGCGCCGTCGGTCATGACGAGACGGCGGGGGAGCCCGGGTTCACTGGCGTGTCGGTGCGCGATCGGCTCGGCGCTCAGGGCTTCGCGAACGCGACGGCGAGCGAGGTGGCCGCGTCGTCCGACTCCGGGACCGAGGACGTGCGCTTCCTATGGGATCTTCCCTACCACCGTCTCGGGCTCATGCATCCGCACACGGCGGTTGCCGGATGGGGCCATGCCGAGATCGGTGGCCACACCGCGACGGTCGGGGTTCTGGTCTTTGACTTCGCGGCGGCCGCACCCGAACGGGTGCGCTCGCCCGCCGACGGTCAGCGCGTCGCGGCATCGTGGACAGGAGACGAGTCTCCCGATGCCCTCCCGGCCGGTGCGAGCCGACCGGTGGGGTATCCGGTGATGGTCATATATTCGGGCGGACGTCCCGTCGACCTGCGGCTCGCGAAACTCACAGACGCCGGCGGTCACGAGGTCGCGACATCGGTCGTTCCCCAGATCTACGAGCGCGACTACGCCGCCGTCGTGCCGACGGCTCCGCTTGCCCCAGGCGGGCGTTACCGCGTGCGTTTCGAGCTCTCTGTCGCGGGTAGCGACGTCGTGGACGAGTGGGAGTTCGAGACCGAACGCTAGTTCGTCGGAAGCGTCGCGGGATGTCCGATCAACGGCAGCTTTTCCCCGAGCGCGAGGATCACCGGGACGATTCGGCTCTGGAGCAGCTCGGGCCGGACCTTCTCCTCGTAGAAGCCGAGCGCCGCGTCAGCTTGCGAGAGCTCTTCGCCTGACACGGGGCCCTTCGCGGCGGCGCTCTCCAGCAGAGCCTGCAGCATCGTCGGACTGGCGAATACGGAAAGGGTCGGGTTTGCCTTGGCCATGGTCTGAAGCGCGGCGATCTCCTGCGTCCCGATGGCCGCCTTTCCATGCAGCGGGTCGAGCCAGGCGTCCAGGGTCAGCGTTCCCAGCAACGCGACGTAGAGCGCGACCGCCGCTGTGGCCATGCCGATCGGTATGCCGAGCACCTTGTCGATCTTCTGCAAGAAACCGAAACGGTGGATCAGTCCGACGACGAACATCCCGACGCGGGCGAAGAGCGTCGCGCCGAGCCCGAGCGCGATCGCGCCGGCCCCGAGCCCGACGGAACCCGACGGAAGCGATCCGTTGAACGGACCGGCGAAGAGGAATGCCATCGTGAAGAGCGCACCTCCGGCAGCCACCAGCGGCAGCACGAAGCCTTTCGAGAATCCGATGACCGCCCCGAGGAGGATGAAGCCCACGATCGCGATGTCTGCCACGCGCCGAGTGTAGGCGGCCGAGTGAGCGCTCACGTGCCGGATAGGTCTTTGACCACCGGTGCGAGCTCTTCTACGTGCGGCCCGCGCAGGCAGAAATAGGTGACGCCGGTCTCGCGCCGCACGCGGACGATGTGCTCGCGGACCTGGTCGAGCGTTCCGATGGGGCGATACACAGACGACCCGACCACCCCCGGATCGACCTTCGCCTTCTCGGCGAGCTCAGCGATCGCCCTGTCCCGGTCATCGGTCAGCGTGACGTCGAGGAAGCAGCTCAGCTCGATCTCGTCAAAGCGCTGGCCCGCAGCCTTGCGAACGATGTCGAGCTGCCTCCGTACGGCCGATGTGGCGACGACGTCGGGGACGGTCGGCCGTACTCCCGCGCCGGGCGGAATGACCGCGACGATGTCAGCCTCGCGCCCCGCGAGCTCGAGCATCCGCGGACCGCCCGCCGCGATGAGGATCGGCGGCCGCGGCTGCTGCACGGTCTTTGGACGGCACTCCGACTTCGCGGTGCGGTAGTACGTTCCCTCGAAGCTCACCTCGTCCTCGGTGAACACGCGCTTTATGAGGGTCACCGCCTCGGCGAGGCGCGCGACGCGGACGCGGCCACGGTCGAACGGAATGCCCGTGCTCTGGTAGTCGCGGTCGAACCACCCCGCGCCAAGCCCGATCTCGACGCGGCCGTTCGATATCACGTCGAGCGTCGCGAACTCGCGCGCGAGCACAACGGGGTTGCGGAAGTCGTTGTCGAGCACAAGGTTGCCGAGGCGGAGCCTTGTCGTGACTGCGGCCGCCGCGCCAAGCGCCGGCAGGTTGCTCCACGCGCCGCCCACCATGTGATCGGGCATGGACAGGGTCGCGTAGCCCATGTCCTCGAGGCGCTTCGCTCGAGCCAGCCACTCCGCGCCTGTCGGCTGCCCTCCGCTCTGCGTCGCGAAGCGGATCTTTCGTTCCACTAGGGCGTCGACAGGAACTCAGCGAGAAGCCGGTGGAAGTGGTGCACGCCGCCCTCGCGGGCGGGGGAGTAGCGGCCGCGGTCGTAGAGGCGCGAGCGCACCCCGCGCTGGACCGATTCGACGACCGCCTCGTCCTCGCGCTCGACGCGATCGAGACCCGCGCCCGCGCCAGAGTCGCGCTTGGTCGCGTCCCATACGAATGGCAGGAACGAGACACGCGTTCGGTCGACGGCGAGCGGTGTGACGACATTCACGGACACGCCCCACGGATAGACGTTGAACATCGTCGTCGGGAAGAGCCAGTAGTAGTAGGCCGCGACGGGGCGCCCGTGATCGGGGTGGGTCCGCGGAAGTTCGAACGATGGCTCGCCGGATTTCGCGATGCCGAGCTGTAGCACCGAGAAGCGCTCGAGCTCGACCGCGTACTCGCCGTAGTCGAGCGTCGTCGCAAGGCTCGAGTGCACGTACGGGATGTGGAAGCCTTCGAGGTAGTTGTCGAGGTAGAGAGCCCAGTTCGCGTTGACGAAGTAGTCCCGCGCGCCGCCTGCGTCCTGGGCGAGCTCGCGGAACGGCAGCGCTTCCAGTCGAGCGCGCATCGGTGAGACGAGCTCGTCGAACGGCATCGCGGGCGCGAGCGACGCCATCAGGAAGCGCGCCCACGCACCGAGCGAGACGTGGGGTAGGTCGTCGGTCGGCGACGGAAAGTTCGCTGTCCGCTCGAACTCGGGCATCGAGTGGAAATGGCCGTCCAATCCGAAGCGGCGGCCGTGGTACCGACAGCGCAGCTGCTGCTGATGCCCCGGGCCCTCGACGATGAGCGTCCCGCGGTGCGTGCAGACGTTTGAGAGGCAGTGGAGCTGGTCCTGTTGATCGCGCGTGAGGACGAGCGGCTCGTCGAGCGCGCCGGGGAGCAGGGTGAAGGGGTGAACCTGGCCGGCGACCTTCACGAGATCGTCATGACCGACGTAGTGCCACGTCCGCGCGAAGAGACGATCGCATGCGAGCCTGAAGATCTCGGGGTCGGAGTACACGCGCGCAGGCAGCGTTCGCGCGACGCGGATGTCGGGGTCGATTTCGAAGAGCGCATCGCCCATCGCGGGCGATGCTAGCTACCGGCTGAGGACACCCTCGAGAGCGTCGCGATGAGCTCGAGCTGATCGCGGAGGTCGCGGGTGATCAGGAAGTTCTCGCGAACGTGCTCGCGTCCCGCCGCTGCCATCCGCTCACGCAGATCGGGATCGCGCAAGAGGACGAGACAGCGCGCCGCGCACTCCTCCGGGCTCGTGACGAGGTAGCCCGAAACGCCGTCCTCGATCTGGATCACGATGCCGCCGACCCTGCCCGCCACGACAGGTATCCCTTTCCACAGCGCTTCCGCGACTACGAGGCCGAACCCTTCCCGTAGGGATTTCTGGATCACGACCGTGGACGCACGCTGGAACGCGTTCACCTCGCGGTCCTTGACCCCGTCGAGATTCGTGAAGAGGAACACATCCGCGTCCCCGCCGGCGTGCTTCCGCGTTTTGTCGAAATACTCCTGGCCCTCCGGATCGTCGTCCGCGAGCGAACCGATCATCACCAGCTGGACGCCCGGCACCTCCTTCTTTGTGAGGCGGTACGCGTCGATGACTCCGAGCGGGTCCTTCCACGGATCGAAGCGTGAGACCTGCAGGAGGATCGGCCGACCGGGGTCCACCTTGAACCTGCGAACGATCTCGCGCGCCTCGTCGATCGGCATGTCGCGGTTCTTCTCGGAAAAGGGGTCGATCGTCGGCGCTTGAATGAGCACCTTCTGCTTGAGGTCTGGTCGCACGAATCCCGGCATCGTCCAGATCGAGGCGTCGTGCTCCTCGACGAAGGGCTTGAGGAATGACCACACTGGCTGATACGCGGCCGTGAGGTCGATGTGGCAGCGCCACACCCAGCCGGCGCGGTCGGGATTCTTCGCGAAGTGGCGCAGCGCGACGGCTTGGGGGTCGTGCGCGAGGACCACGTCGGCGTCGGTCAGCTGCTCCGCGTTCTCGCGCGCGACGTCGAGGAAGAGCTTCTTCTCGGCGTCGGAGAGATCGAGCTTCATTCCCTGGAGCGCGTTGTGGATCTTCTTCGTGATGTCGTAGAACGCGGGCGGCGCATCGAGGACGGCCCAGTGGGCGTTCACGCCCGCGTCACGCAGAAGCGGGACGAGGTTCTGCAGGATCTCCGCGACCCCGCCGCCGTACGCGGTCGCGTTGATGTGGAGCATGCTGCGGCCCTTCGCGGCTTTCGCGAGCGTGCGCAGCTGCTCGTAGCGCTTCTCGCCGATGACCTCGGCGTAATCAGTGAGGCTCTTCTTCGCGGTGATCGGTACGGCGCGCAATTACTTGATCGAGCCGGCGAGAAGGCCCTGGACGAAGTAGCGCTGCAGGCTGAAGAAGACGATGAGCGGGACGATCATCAGGAGGAAGGCGCCCGCGGCGAGCAAGTGCCATTCCGTGCCGTACTGGCTCAGCAGGTTCTGGATCGCCCGGGTCATCGGGAACTTGCTCGAGTCCTGCACGAAGACCAGGGCCATGAGCAGGTCGTTCCAGACCCAGAGGAACTGGAAGATGCCGTACGCGGCGATCGCGGGGACCGACACGGGGACCACGATCATCCGGAAGATCCGGACATCCGACGCTCCGTCGATCCGCGCTGCTTCGATCATGTCGGGCGGCAGTGTGATGAAGAAGTTGCGCAAGAGGAAGATCCCAAACGGCAGTGCGAACGCGGTGTGCGCGAGCCACACCGCGCCGTAGCCGCGCGTGAGCTGGAGGTCGGGAAGCAGCTCCCGCATTCCGGTCAGCACCGGGATGAAGGCCACCTGCACCGGCACCATCAAGAGCCCGACCACGATCAGGAAGAGGCTGTCGCGGAACGGGAACCTCATCCATGAGAAGGCGTACGCGGCCATGGCGCAGATCGCGAGCGGGAGCAGCGTTGAGGGTACCGCGATGAAGACCGTGTTCATGAACGCCTGAAGCATTCCCTGCGCTTGGAGCACCTGGCTGTAGTTCTCGAGGGTGAGGTGCAGGTTGAGGATGTCCCACCAACCCGTGGATTGGATGTCCGAGCGCGGCCGGAAAGAGGTGACCAGCAAACCCAGGGTGGGAACCAGCCAGATGAGCCCGATCAGAGCCAGGACGACATGGATGGCCGTGCGGTTGAGCGTGGCAACGATCCGCCCGGCCGGGGTGAGCTTCGCTTGGACGACGCCGCCTGCGAGGACGCTCATGTGACGGACGATGTGCGGAAGCGCCGCACGTTGAAGATCATGATCGGGATCAGCAGGACGAGCATCACGACCGCGACCGCGGACCCGTAGCCGTACTGCCCCGCCTCGAAGGCCTGCTGGAACATCGTGAAGGCGATCACCTGACTCGTTTTGCCTGGCCCGCCGCGCGTCATCACGTAGATGAGATCGAAGAGTTTGATGACGTTCACGACGAGCGTCACCGCCAGAACCGAGATGGGTAGGCTGACCATCGGCAGGATCATCCGGAAGAAGATCTGCCGCTCGGTGGCCCCTTCGACCCGCGCCGACTCGATGACCTCGGCCGGAATGCTTTTCACCGCCGCCGAGAGGATGACCGTCGCGAAACCCACCGAACCCCAGATCCCCACCGCGATCAATGCGAAGGTGACGATGTTCTGGTCGCCCAACCACGAGACCGGCGCTATCCCGATGGCACCAAGGATGGCGTTCAGCAGGCCGATGTTCGAGTCGGGTGAGTAAACGAATTTCCAGATGACGGCGAGGGCCGTTGCCGCGATCGACATCGGAATGAAAACGATCGCCTTGATGACCGACTCGTACCGCACCCGAGCCGCGACGACCGCGATGATCAGGCCGAGAGCGATGACGATGCTCGTGTAGAAAACGAGCCAGAGCACGTTGTTCCAGAGCGCACCGGACGGAGGGAACGTGGAGAAGTTGATGAAGTCCGGATCCGAGAAGAGGCGCGTGTAGTTATCGAGACCGACCCAGCTTTCGAAGATCCCGTTACGGCCGCGGTTGAAGCTGAGCAGCACGGTGTAAAGGGCTGGGTAGATGAGAAACACGAGGAGCAGAAGACCGGCGGGCGCCAGGAAGAGGATCGTCGCGCCCCATTTCGGGCTTTCAGGGCCACGCGCGCGACGCGCAGCCTCGAGGCCCGCTCGGGCGGGGAATTCGCGAGTCGGTGCCGCCGGTGTCGGCGCGAGGCCCATCAAGTCTCCGTTCGTACGGAGCGGGCGGGTTCTAGCGCCCCGCCCGCTCCGTGGATTCAGTTCGCGGGGCTTATTTCTCCGCTTTCCACTTGGCCTGCATCGTCGATTCGAATGCCGCCCAGTCGACGGCTTTGCCTTGGATAACGCTTTGCAGCGCCGCACCCATGTTGTCTCCGCCACCCGAGGGCAGGAGGTCCGATCCGTCGAAGCGCACTGCGCTCGCGTTCGCGACCTGTGCCGCCTCTCGCTTGGCGAGGTCGTTCGGATAGGCGCTCGCGGGCACAGCTTTGACGGGCGAGATGACCGCCCCAGTTCCGGCCCACACGCTTCCGGAGTCGGCCGTGGTCATGTAGTTGAGGAACTCTTTCACACCCGGCTTGTTCGTGAAGGCGGCGATGACGTCGCCGCCGATGGTGACGGTCTTGCCGGTGCCGACCGCCGGGAAGTCGAACCAGTCGATGGTCTCACCGACTTTGAGCGCGGTGTTCGTCTGACCCGTCGCGATGCCGCCGACGAAGCCACCCTCGTAGTAGATGACGGCCGTCCCGTTCGCGGCGAACGCCTGGCCGATGCCGTCGGTGAAGCTGCGTCCGAGAGCGGCGGTGATGCCACCCGCGACGTAGTCCTCCTTGATCGCCGACTTCATGGTGTCCAACGCCGTGGCGACGGACGCGTCGGTCCAGGGGAGCTTGCCGCTGAAGAGCTGGTCGTACTTGTCTGGACCAGCCTGCTTCGCATAGATGTTTTCGAACCAGTCGGTGAGTGTCCACGAGTCCCCCGCGCCGAGACCCATGGGCGTCGTGCCCTTGGCCTTGATGTCGCCGAGCAGCTTCGTGAAGCCCGCGAAGTCGCTCGGCGGGGTGACACCGAGTGTCTTGAACTTGTCAGGCCGGAACCACATGGTGCTCTTGCTGTTGAACTTCACCATGAGCGCGTACTGGGTCCCATCGACCTGACCGATCTCGAGGATTCCTGGCGGGTAGTTGGACTTGAGCGCGTTCACGTCGATGCCAAGGTCGGCGACCTTCTTGAGGGATCCCTGGCGCGCGAACTGGCGCAGGAACCCGATGCCCGGAATGATCGCTACGTCGGGCGGATTGCCGCCGGAGATACGCGTCTGCAAGATCGTCGAGTAGTTGTCGCGGATGGATTCGTAGTTGGCGGTGACGCCCGTCTTCGCCTTGAAGGCGTCGAGCACTTTCTGGAAGGATGCCTGCTCGCTGCCGCCCCAGAGCGACATCACGGTGATCGTGCTGCCGGCCGCAGCCGAGCCTGACGGTGCCGTCGTTCCCGGGCTCTGAGAACACGCGGTCGCCACCAGCAGGGCGACCAAGGCAATGATGGCCAGAGGCCGCGTAGATCGCGCCATGAACACACCTCCCCGTTAAGGTCTCCTACAGTACCGCGGCGGCTCGGCGGGGGCGCGTGGCGGGGCTCGTTGGCTTGGACCCGCGGCTTCCGCGACAGTACGTAACGATGGGCACCTTCGTTCTGGCGCTGCACTCGCATCTTCCCTACTGCCGGGGCGCCGGGCGCTGGCCGCACGGTGAGGAATGGATCCACGAGGCCGTGCTCGGCACCTACCTGCCGTTGCTGGTGCTGTTGCACGATCTTCGCGACGCCGGAGTCCCATATCGGATCGTCATCGGGCTGACGCCCATCCTCATCGAGCAGTTGGCCGATCGCGACATCATCGTTCGCACTCTCGAGTACATCGACGATCAGCTCCTCCGCGCGGAGAACGACGTTCGCCGGTTTTCCGACGCACCGGACCAGGGTCGTGCGGAGCTCGCCAATTTCTATGTCGGTTCGTATCGGCGCCTGCGCGAGGCGTACCAGAGGCGCTTTGGGCGAGACCTCGTCCGCGCATTCGCCGATCTCGCGAAGACCGGACATGTCGAGATCCTTACGTCGGCCGCAACTCATGGTTATCTGCCGCTGCTCGATCCGCCATCCGTCGAGGCGCAGCTCCGGATCGGCCGCCGTTCGTCGCGACGCCTGACGGGGTTCGATCCGACCGGCATCTGGTTGCCGGAGTGCGCGTACAAGCCTGGCCTCGAGAAGGCACTCGCCGCGCACGGGATCACGCACTTCTTCACCGACGCGGCGCTCTTGCCCGGCCACGGGCGCCCTGCCAGTGATGTCCGGCGCCGTCGCGGGCAGAGCGAGCTCGGTCGTGGGGCCGCGCACGAAGAGCACGACGAGGCGATCACAGCTTCGATGACATCGAGCGACGTCGATCTGCTACGTCCGTATTACGTTGGCGACTCCGACGTCGCCGCCATCGCGCGGCACGAACGTGTGTCGAGTCAGGTCTGGTCGGCATTCACCGGTTATCCCGGCGACGGGCAGTACCGTGAGTTCCACCGCAAGGACACGACGAGCGGGCTCCGCTATTGG
>Ga0207646_10000980_pt1 | contig 36687 bp, 37 predicted proteins | sample KBSK5502metaG_FD_184343 | JGI IMG/M metagenome (GOLD analysis project Ga0207646, IMG submission 184343) | Corn, switchgrass and miscanthus rhizosphere microbial communities from Kellogg Biological Station, Michigan, USA - KBS K5-50-2 metaG... | ecosystem: Host-associated > Plants > Roots >... | reverse complement strand
CCACCCGGGCGAGCGCAACGGCGGCACCGACTGCGGCGGCCTCATCAGAGGTGGTCGCGGTAGCGCCGGCGGAATCGGCGCCGCCATCGCCATCGCCTTCGCGCGCTGCGCCGCCGGCAAGCTCGCCGCCCTCTCCGACCGCGGTCCTCGGCACAGAGGCCGCTCCGAGCCCGAGCGCCGCGTCGAATGGATCCGGCACGCTTCCGTCGACGACCACCGCGAGCAACTCCGTGTCGGTGATCGCGACCGGAGGCGCGAGGCGGCTCTGACCCGGCTCGTCCTGGCGACGGGGCTTGCCTCCCTTGGCTACAGTCCAAGAGCGGATCGCCACGAAGCGCGAGGAGAGGGATTGAATTGGGCGTCTACAGAGCCGAGTACATCTGGATCGACGGGACCCAACCGACGCAGAAGCTCCGTTCGAAGACGAAGATCGTGCCCGACGGCGAGAAGCCGCCCATCTGGGGCTTCGACGGATCGAGCACGCAACAGGCCACGGGCGACAAATCCGACTGCGTGCTGCACCCGGTGTTCGTGTGCCCGGACCCGATCCGCGGTGGCGACGACAAGCTCGTCCTCTGCGAGGTCATGCTGGTCAGCGGCCAGCCGCACCCCTCGAACATGCGCCGCACGAACGTTGAGATGGCCGAGCGCTACAGGGGCTTCGATACCTGGTTTGGTATCGAGCAGGAGTACACGTTCTTCGAAGGGTCGCGCCCGCTCGGCTTCCCAGACGTGGGCTTTCCCGCGCCGCAGGGCGGCTATTACTGCGGTGTCGGCGCCGACGAGGTCTTCGGGCGCGATGTCGTCGAAGCGCACCTGGACGCGTGCCTCAAGGCGGGGCTCAGGATCTCCGGCATCAACGCCGAGGTCATGCCGGGACAGTGGGAGTTCCAGGTCGGCCCCCTGAACGCTCCGGAGATCGGCGACCAGCTCTGGGTCGCGCGCTGGCTCCTGTACCGGGTGGGGGAGGACTACGGCGTCAGCGCGACGCTCTATCCGAAGCCGGTCCGCGGCGACTGGAACGGCGCCGGCGCGCACACCAACTTCTCGACGAACGAGATGCGCCAGAGCTACGACGCCTGCATCGCCGCCGCCGAGGCGCTCGGGAAGCGGCACGACCTGCACATCGCGAACTACGGGTTCGGCATCGAGGAGCGGCTCACCGGCCTCCACGAGACGTGCTCGTACAAGGAATTCCGCTACGGCGTCAGCGACCGCGGTGCGTCCGTGCGCATACCGTGGCAGGTCGCGAAGGATCGCAAGGGCTACATCGAGGACCGCCGCCCGAACGCGAACGCCGACCCGTACGTGACCACGCGGCTCATCATCGAGACGGTCTGCGGTGCCGAGACGTCGAGCCGCGCGCGCAACGGGAGCCGGCCGGCGCGCGACGCGAAGGTGCCAACGACGACACGAAAGGTGGCGGTTCGGACCTAAGGGCCCGCTGATCTTGGGAAGGTCTGCCTCATGCTGACCGCGATGCGACGATGGTCGGGGCTGGGTCTCGCGATGATCGCGCTCGCGGCGTGCACAGCGCCCGCGGCCACGCCCGGAGCCAGCGCGTCGCCGACCCCCTCGAGCGCGCCGAGCGAGAAGGCGTCGCCGACGCCGCTACTCTCGATCGCACCGACAGCGACGACCCTCGTCCGTACGCCCGAGCCCATACCCACAGGCTCGCCGCAGTCGTCGCCCCCGCCGGTGGTGACGGTCTCGCAGACGTTCGCGCTCGGGACGGCGGCGCCGCTCATCGAAGTGGTCGGCCCGTATCGCACGGCGGCCGAGACGGATCTGCGCGTGTGGGTGCCGAACTACCTCGAGGCGCTCGATAAGTTCCGGAGCGACCCGAGCGGATCGAACCGAGGGCTCCTCGACCTGATGTATGCGCCGGGCCCCTACGCCGAGTTCATGCGCCAGTCCCTCCAGGCCAGCGTTGGGCCCCAACCGAGCGCCGGGCTCCAGCGGAAATTCGAACTGGGTCAGCTCACGATCCAGCACATGTACGCCAAACCATGGGGACGGGTCGCGTACATCGACGCGCAGCTGACATACCTCGATCGCATCACACAGGCCGGCGGGAAGACCAGCACCGTGCAGCACGTCCAGCAGGCCCGCTTCGTGAACCAGGGGCACGGGATGTACAAGGTCATCGACGGCTACGACCCGATGGTCGCGCGATGGGTCGATGGCGAGCAACCGCGCTGGTCCGCGCTTGCCCTCGAGGCCGAGGCGCCGTTCCCGATCGGTTGGTATCTCCAACGCGAAAGCTACGTGCCGGCGGAGCAGTACCCGCACGCGGGAGCACCCGGGAGCTGGTGGCTGATCACGGCGTTTGACAAAGCCCGGAACGACTTCGTGAACCAGCTCGACGCGGCCTATGCGAAAAAGGAGTTCACGAACCGGCGCTTCGACGACGCGAGCGTCCGGATCTCGCGCTTCGAGCCGGCCACGTTCCTGGGCGACGGTGTCGTGACCGTGGTCCTGAGCGCACGGCTTGTCACCGCGGCGCCCGGCGGGCCGGAGCGCTCGACCCCGGTCACGCGCACGCTCCGCTTCTATCGCATCACCCGCGATGGGCTCAATTCCAACTGGCAGGCTGTCGACGAGCAGGGCGCGGATGGCACGTGGCTTTCAGGCGGAAATCTCGAGCTGGCGGAGATCGATCAGGACCGCGGCTGATAAGGCGCTGGTGCCGGCGGTCGCCGGCGGGATACACAGAATGACGGCAGGCACGTCGCTCGACACGAGCCAGGCTCTAGCCCGCCTTGTTCGCGATGTCGCCGATTATCTTCGAGAGCTCGCGCGGCTTCGACCACATCGGCCAGTGGCTGGTGGGCAGGTCGACCCAAGTGAGGTTTCGTAGCTCCGGCACGCCGCGAAGGAACTTCCAGCCCTTTTCGACGCCCTTCTTGTATTCGGCGCTGGGATAGCCGGTCGCGATGATGGTGCTCGGGATCTCGCGGCGCTTCTCGTTCGCAAAGGTGTACGTACCCGTCATGACGCCGCCCGGGACCGGGACGGCGCGTTCGCGGAACGTTGCGAGCTGCGGTTCGCTGAGGCCCTCGAGGTTCTCCTCTTTCTTGATGTCCTCCCAGACCATCGGCTTGTCGACGTCCTTGAAATCGGGATCCATCACGCCGACGCCCGGGGCCGTGTCGACGTAGACCATCGCGGCGATCCGGTCCGGCACGCGGTCGCTCGCGGCGTAGCCTGAAAACCCGGATGCGCTATGGACCGCGAGCACGACCGGGGCGCGCTGCGCCTTCACTATTTTCACGAGCGCCTCGACGTGGTCACTGAACGTAATCTTCGAGCGGTCGGCGTCACGCGACTCGAGCCCGGGCAGCGTGATCGCGGTGACGTTGTGGCCATGGGCGCGGAGGAGGCCGACGACCTCATCCCAGGCCCACGCCCCGAGCCAGAACCCGGGGACGAGAATGATCGGCGCGGACATCTTCCCTAGTTCGAGCATAGCCAGCCACCCAGGCGAGACGCTCGCACCGTCGACAAACGGTCAGTCGGACGAGGACATCAGACGTTGTCGCGTTTCCGGGGCTGGGCTCGTGGTCGCTCCGCTCGCGCGACGGGTCGCGAGCACCGACCCGAGGACGATAAGGACGAATCCGATCGCTATGCCGAAGGTGAGCGGCTCGCCGAGAACTGCGATGCCGAGCGCGAGCGCCACGGCCGGGTTCAGGTATGTGATGACCGTGGCGCGCGCCGATCCGACCTCACGGATGAGCGCGAAGAACACGATGAACGCGATCGCCGTGCACACGACGCCGAGCACCGCGACGGCGAGGATGACCGGCGGCGAGGGAAGACTTCGCGGGAGCTGCGCGACGCCGATGGGCGCGTACACGACCGCCGTGATCGCGAGCGATGCGACAACCACGCCAAGCGAAGGAAGCGCCGAGAGCTTTCGGGAAATGATGGTCGCTCCACTGGCGTAGCCCAGCGCCACGAGGAGCGCCTCACCGACCGCGCCGACGTCCGTCGTGCGCACATCGAGGCCGACGAGCGCGCCGACGCCGACAAACCCGACCGCGAGCCCGATGATTCGGCGGCGGTCGAGACGGTCATGACCGCCCGTCGCCCATGCCAGGACCGCCCCGAACGAAGGCGTCGCGGCGAGGAGCAGCCCCGCGAGCGAGCTCGAGATGCGCTGCTCGGCGTCGGAGAGCAGAAACCACGGCGCGGCTACCTCCACCGCGGTATAGAGAAGGATCCACCTCCACTGCTTCAACACCGGCGCTAGGTCTTTGCGCGCGGCCGCGAGGGGAAGCAGCAGGATCGTGCCGATCGCGGTCCGGATGAATACGAGGCTCGCCGGACTGAGCTCGCCGACGGCGATCTTGATAAAGAGGTACGGGATACCCCAGATGACCGCCATCGCGACGAAGAGGATCCAGCCCCGTCGTGTCACCCGATCACGTTAGCGTCCGGATCTTCCTCTCGATGTCCTGCTTCTGCGCGAGGAGCTCTTGCTTTTCTGGGAGCTGCGAGTGTCGTGCCGCGTCGGGTCCGCCGCGCGTCTCGCGCGCGATCTTGGAGATCTCCCGATTGATGCGCTGCAGCTCGTCTTTGAGGCGCTGGAGCTCGCCCGAGGCGACCGGCCGGGCAGCGGCCGGCGGCGCCGCGGGCTCGGTCTTCGGCGTCGCCGCCTGTGGAGCCTTTGCGGCAGGGCGAGGCGCAGACCTACGCGCTGGGCCACTCTTGTTCTTGATCCTCTGAGCATAGGTCGCGATGCGGGCGGACGATCAGATCGATCGGCCGCGTCGCGGAGTAGGCTCTGCCGGTTCGCGGATGCGCGACGACTGGGGGAGCCGGGTGTGGCTATGACGACTGCGAAACGACCCACGACGAGGCAACGAAAGTTTCAGCTTGACGAGAAGGACCTGCCCACTCACTGGTACAACATCCAGGCCGATCTACCGTCGCCGCTTCCGCCGCCGCTGCATCCCGGGACGGGACAGCCGATAGGGCCGGCGGACCTCGCACCGCTCTTCCCGATGGAGCTGATCAAGCAGGAGGTCAGCCGCGAACGCTGGATCGAGATACCCGAGCCGGTTCGCGACGCCTACAAGCTCTGGCGACCGACCCCGCTCATCCGCGCGCTCGGTCTGGAGAAAGTGCTGGGCACGCCCGCGCGCATCTACTACAAGTGGGAGGGCACGAGCCCCGCCGGCAGCCACAAGCCGAACACCGCGATCGCGCAGGCCTACTACAACAAGGCCGAGGGCACCAAACGCCTCGCGACCGAGACCGGGGCAGGCCAATGGGGAAGCGCCCTCGCGCTCGCCGCGCGGATGTTCGACCTCGAGTGCAAGGTCTACATGGTCCGCGTCTCGTACGACCAAAAGCCGTACCGGCGGATTCTCATGGAGACCTGGGGCGCGGAGGTCGTCCCGAGCCCGAGTCCGGACACGAAGGCGGGCCGCGCGGCGCTGGCCAAGGATCCCAAGACTACCGGCAGCCTCGGTCTCGCGATCTCAGAAGCCGTCGAGGATGCCGCCACGCGCGATGACACGAAGTACTCGCTCGGGTCGGTGCTGAACCACGTGCTCATGCATCAGACGGTCATCGGACAGGAGGCCAAGAAGCAGCTCGAGCTCGCGGGCGAGCGCCCGGACATCCTCATCGGGTGCATCGGCGGCGGCTCGAACTTCAGCGGCTTCGCGTTCCCTTTTGTCGCCGATAAGCTCACCGGCAAAGTCAAGGACCTTCGGATCATCGCGGTGGAGCCGATGGCGGCGCCGAGCATCACCAAGGGTAGGTACGTCTACGACTTCGGCGACGAGGCGATGATGACCCCGCTCGTGAAGATGCACACCCTCGGCCATTCCTTCATGCCGGCGCCGATCCACGCGGGTGGACTCCGCTACCACGGCATGGCGCCGGCGGTGAGCGCGCTGTACGAGCAGAAGCAGATCGAGGCGATCGCGGTGCACCAGCGGCCGACGTTCGAAGCCGCGGTGATGTTCGCGCGCGCCGAGGGCTATCTGCCCGCGCCGGAATCCGCGCACGCGATCCGCGTCGTGATCGACGAGGCGCTTCGCTGCAAGGAATCGGGGCAGGCTAAGACCATCGCGTTCAACCTCTCCGGACACGGTCACTTCGATCTCGGCGCGTACGAGCGCTACATGAACGGCGAACTCGAGGACTACGAGTACCCGGCGGAGAACGTGGAAGAGGCGCTCGCCGACCTGCCGCGCGTCGCGGTGTAGGCGTCAAGGAGAGGGCGATGGCAAAGTCACGCGCTGAGCGAGAGCGAGGGCGCGGCGAGACGCCCTCCAAGCGGGCGCTCCGCGGCGCTCAGAAGACCGCGCGTCAGGATCCCCAACGCGGCGTGACCAGCCGTGCGCGAAAGAGAATCCAGGGTCACGAAGACGTGCCCGACCCGACATACGGCGGTCGTCCCGGCGAGGTGAAGTCGAAGTGGCGACCGCCCGGCGATCTCATGACGCCACGGCAGCGACGCCTCGCGAGAAAGAAACACTAGCGAACGGGGGCCCGCATGTATCGCTGGATCGTTTTCGTCCACATCGCGAGCGTGCTCGGATTGCTGCTCGTCCATCCGGTGACGGTCGCTTTCCATCTGAAGCAGGAGCGCGACGACAACCGAATCCGCGAGCTTCTCGAGGTCACCGAAGCCGCGAGCAGGCTGCGCTGGGTCTTCTTCGGACTCACGATCGCGTCCGGCGTCCTTCTCGGCTTCCTGGGTTCGTGGTGGGGGACCGCCTGGATCTGGGCGGCGCTCGCGATCTTCGTCGCGATCGGCGTCGTGATGAACCTCTACGGCGGCCGGACCATCGATCGGATCGCCGATACCCACGACGACTCAGAGATGGAGCGCCTGCTCACGCGATTCCGTCCGGGAGTTCTAGCGGTCACGGGGGCCGGAGGTCTGCTGGTCGTCCTCTATCTGATGCTCTTCAAACCGACCTGAGGCTAGCATGCAAAATGCATGCTACGATCATGAAGTGGCAGGCAGGAAGATCGATCTCCAGGTCCGCGGAATGCCCCTCGCGCTGCGTGAGCGCCTGCGCCGTCGTGCCGACGGCAAGGGCCTGTCGATGAGCCAGTACGTGATCGAGATCCTTGCCGACGATCTCGCTCGACCGACGCTTGCGGAGTGGCTCGCGGAGGTGGGGAAGTCGCCGGCGATCGACCTGGGCGGAAAGACCGGCGCCGAGCTGGTGCGTGAGGGCCGCCGCGAGCTCGGCCTGCAAGACTGATCGCGCTCGACGCGTCGCTCGCCGTCGAGATCCTCGCGGGGTCGGAGGCCGGCCGTACCGCCGCGGCGCTGATCGCGAGCGAGCGCCTCGCCGTTCCGGCGCTTTTCGATGCCGAGGTCTACGGCGCCTTCAGACGCCATTTCCGCCGGGGCCTGATCACGCGTCAAGACCTGGGCACCGTTGCCCGCCACCTGGTCTCGCTCGCAGCCGAACGGGTCGCGTTGCCGCCGTTGCTGGCCGACGTGCACGCCCTGGCCGATCGCCTCTCCACCGGCGACGCGTTCTACGTCGCCTTAGCTCGAGCCCGCCAGATCGCGCTCTGGACTGCGGACGCGCGGCTCGGTCGCGCCGCCGCCGGGCTCGCCGAGGTGCGCCTCATCGTTTGACGCGCGCTTAGTCGGCGACGGGCCGCACCTCGACCGCGCCCCCCGAAGGCCAGCGCTTCGCGATGGCGATCGCTTCGTCCTCGTTCCCGACCTCGACGATGGCGTAGCTGCCGACCGACTCCTTCGCCTCCATGAACGGGCCGTCGGTGACCATCGGCAGGTCCTTCTTCCGGACACGGCCGAGCCGCACGGTCTTCGTCCCGCGGCCGAGCCGATGGCCCTCAACGATCTTTCCCGAGCCGGCGTGCTCCGCGAACCATCGGCCGATGGCGGCGATCCCAGCCTCCCGCTCGGACTCGGGCAAGGCCATCCATTCATCTTCACGCGCGTAGAAGGTGAGCATGTAGCGCACGTCGTCCTCCTTCGGGCGTCGCGTTTTTCGACGGCCCCACGTTACTGACGAAGATGCGGCCGCGAGATCGACAAAATGGCGTGTGGTCAGTAGTCGAGGAGACGAGATGGATCGACGAACAGGACATCGCCGGTTGCCGTGAGCCGGACCGCGGCTTCGTAACGCGGTACGGGAGCCGCCGGCCTTCCGGGAACCCGACGCCGGCGGCCAACCTGGCGGGCGATCTCAGCCAAGACGATGGACGCGACCAAGCGTAGGGGAGAATCGTCGGACGGTTTGAGATCCAAGGTGACGAGCCTCACGCGAGCGTGCGCGATGCGGTCGAGATCAGTCGACCCCATGCCGACGACGACCACCTGGTGCCTTCCGCGCGTGAGCCGCTCATGTTGGAGGGCATCTGCCGACCCTGACGGCAGGACCACGACCACCTCCTCGAACCGTTCCAGGTCGTCGGCCGACGCTCGGTGGACATGGGGCGGGTTCTTGTGTCGGCGCGCGGCCGCTCGCGCCTCACGTCGCTCCGCGGCGGAACCCTCGAACCAGCCGGCACCGCGGTCGTCGAGGAGAACGTCGTGAAAGCCAAATGCGGCCGCGGACCGCAGGCTCGATCCGACCTCCACATGGTGACGCCCGACAAGTAGGAAGAACGGCCGACGAAGCTCGGGTCGGGAGACTTGAGCCTGTCGTCCTGATCCACGCAGCACGTACCAGCCCGCGACGGCCGCGGCGGCCGCGACGTTGAGAGTCGTCACCGTTCGCGACTGCGTGGGGATCTCGAGCGTTTCGTCTGCGGACGCGAGCGTTCGCCGCGAGAGACCCCGGCGTTCATTGCCGACCGCGATCGTTGCCCGTTCCCGCAAGGGCGACCTGCCGTAGATCTCGGCCGCTCCGGTGGAGTTCTCGATCGCGATGAGGCGCCCATCGATGGAGCTTGAGCATTCCGCGCCAAGCAGACGCGCGGCGTCCGTTATACGGGCGAGGTTCGCCGGATTCTCGACGCCGTCAGGAAAGATCGAGAGGCTCAATCAAGACGCGCGCGGAGCCTGCGCGCAATCGCTTCCGCTCGAGCCTCGTGGTCCCGAGTCCGCGCAGCAGCTTCTCCGCGCAGCCGGCGCTCGTGCTGGAGCATGTGATGGCCGAGCTCGTGAGCGAGGACGTAGGCCAGCATGAACCGTCGCAACGTCGGGCCGGGCCATTCGACCGTTCCCGCACAATCGGTCGTGGCGCCCGCGGCGCCCAACCGCGATCGCTCGTCCGCGGAGAGATCGAACCCGAGACGCCACGGGGGCATGGGTTGGTCGTACAGGACGATTCGTCCTGGTTCGATCAATTGTCCGAGCGGCAGCCTGTCCGAAACGTTCGGTGCAGGAATGAGCTCCACAGCCTTCAGCCCGTAGTAGCTGTCCTCACCGAAGCGTCGGAGCGCCTCTCGGACCTCGGCGGCTGATGCTGGGTGATAACGACCAGCACGGGGTGATCTCATACGGACGACTGGAAAGGTCGCCCGTCGGATCGCGCGGATGCGACGCGGGTCGGTGCGCAGGCTTTTCGTCACGTCACTGGCAAAGCGACCGGTCGCAGCAGCAGGCGGAGGATCAACACATGCGAGACCACCGCAGCCGGAACGATGAAGATGGGGTTGTAGTAGGCGGCGCCCAGGTCGCTTATGACACCGGCGTTACGCGCCTGGACAAACGCGTTGGCGAAGTCCACAAGGCCGACGACGCTCACGGCCCACGTTAATGGGATTCCGAGCCGGGACCGTGCCCGGAGCGCCGCGATGGCGGCGAGAGCCACCACCGCCGCGAGAGTCGTTCCGAGCGCGGCGGGTACCGCGAAGGTCTGAGCGAGCGATGGCCGCACGAGCGCCGGGGCGAGAAAGCCGAGGCCGATGTACCGAAAGGTTTGCACCACAAGAAGTGGCTGCAGCGCAGACTCCCGCGGGAGTCCCGCGAGCCGCGGGGCTACGTACCACCGCGCGAGCAGGCCCATCGTGGTGAACGCCAGGATGACCTGCGCCGGGAAGACCAGGTCAGTCGACATCGGTCGGCACTCTATGCCTGACTAGGCGAGAGGTTGGTGCACCGGATGCGTCAGCGAGCATCTTGCGCCCTTCGTCCATTTGGCGCATGATTAGGTGAGTGCTGACGGTCCGAAGTCTTGTCGCGGACTTTCTGCAATACCTCGCGCTCGCCGGCCGGTCGGCCAGAACCCTCGGCAACTACAGTCAGTACCTCCTGAATTTCACCACGTTCGCCAATGATCACGGAGCACCCGCAAGCGGCTCGGCAAAGAACATCACACGGGAACTAATCGCGGCCTACCAGGTCGCCCTCTCGCGACGGGTTCACCCTCACGATCCGGATGGCCGCATCTCTCTCGCCACTCGGAACCTGTATGCGGTGGCGCTACGCGGACTGCTCCGACACGGGGTGACCCGCCTGAAACTGGACATCCCAGCGCCCGATACGGTCGTTTTGGCCAAAGTCGGCGAGAAAACAATGCGGCGTATGGAGGTCGAAGACTTCGCGCGACTCCTCGAAGCGTTGCCAAGAGGCACCCCGCAGGAGCTCCGGGATCGGGCATTGCTTGAGGTCCTTTTCGCTACCGGCTGCCGACTCAGCGAGCTCTGTGGCCTCACCAGACGTCGCGTAAACCTCAAAACGCGGGAGGTCGAGGTTCTGGGCAAGGGCAAGAAGGTGCGCGGTACGTTCCTCACGCAGCGGGCTGCTGATGCGCTCGCCGCCTACCTCGCGACCAGAAAAGACAGCTCACCGTTCGTATTCGTATCCCGTCAGAGGGTCCGCCATGTTCTCGACTTGAACACCGGAGTCCGCGAGCCCAGGAAAGACGTCTATCCGCTGGCGCCGAGAACGGTGCAAGCGCTCGTCGAGCAACTTGGAATGCGCGCTGGCCTTCCCGACGACATCTCTCCGCACTGGTTCCGTCACGGCCGGCTGACCATCATCGCGCGCCACGCCGGGCTCCTCGCCGCCCAAGAGCTCGCTGGGCACGCGAGTCCAAACACCACCCGCCGCTACACCCGAATTACCTCCGCTGAGCTTAAGGGTCATTTCGACGAAGCGGAGCGCAAGGAGCGCGCTGATTGACCGCAGACGATCGCGTAGACAATCCGCAAGGGCGCCACTGGCGGCAGCGTACGCATTGCAAGAACGGACATCCATTCGATGAAGGCAACACGAAATGGATCGTGGACAAGAAAGGTCGGCGCATTCGCATCTGTCGCGCCTGCGTGCGATATCGAGGCCGCGGCTTTCGCGAAAAGTTGTATGGATTATCCCTTGAGGGGTACAAGCGCCTCGTGGAAGAGCAAGGTGGGCTTTGTGCGATCTGTCGTGGCCCGTCGGGGCGGCGTGCGCTTGGCGTAGACCACGATCACACGACCGGCGCCGTGCGGGCGCTCTTGTGCTCAACTTGCAACAGCGGCCTAGGAGGTTTCCATGATGACGCGGGTCTCATGATGGATGCGATCGTTTATCTCAATCAACATCGCCAAGGACCTCGCGAAATCAGTTAGTGGGCGACGCAGATGAATGTCCCGGCCGCGCAGCGGCTTGCCGGACATCGGAACGTCGCCACGACGAGCCGCTACCTTGGCAGCACCGACGCGGAGCTGAAGGAGCTCTACAAGAAGCGTTTCGGGTGACTCGACGCCCTAGCGACAACGTTTGTAGCAGTTAGGCGGCCACACCTCAGATGACCGGTACGATCTCGCGGTAGATGCTGGCGCGAATGGGGCGTGTCGCCGTGCTCGCGCTTTCAGCGATTTTCGTGGCCTGTTCGTCACTCACGAGTTCGTCCCCGAGCGCCGTGGCGACAGCGGTTGGCGCTCCTTCGCCGAGCCCAACGGCCACGCCCGAACCAACTCTCGCGTCTAGGGAAACACCGCATGTCCCCGCGCTCCAGCCAAATCCGCTGTTCGAGAGAGCTCAGATCACGATCGATATTGAGGAACGGCTCGGACTGCCTTGGGAGGCGGCAGCCTTCACCGTGACCCGTCCGGCGGCCGACGCGGCGTATCGCGCGCAGGTGGCGAAAGCGTTCGCGGTCAGTGGAGATGGCTTCGTTGGCGCAGCTCCCGGCGGGACGGCTCCGTGGCGGGTGTGGTTCGACGTGAACGGGATCGTCGCGATGAACGAACGGACCGGCGACGTTCTCTTCTTCGGTCCGAGTGCTGACAACGGCACAGGGCCGTCCGGGCCGGCGGTCCACGATCCGGGTGCGGACCAGATAAAGCTGCTCACCCATCTTGGATCCGCCGCCCAATTCGACTACACGTTGCTGTCCGAATTCCATGGCGGGGACCTGACGGCGTCAGTCGAGCAGCTTGTCGACGGTTCCTGGTTGATGCCGGGGGCGCGGACGACCGTCGCCTTCTTTCCGTGGTACTCAACGGCGGATCGAGGGAATGCCTTGGCGATCTTTGGAACCGACGAGCTCAGCGTGTTCACCTCGCGGGGCGAGCTCGCCGAGCTCGTCCATCGTCCTATCGCCAGCGTCTCCGTCCAAGCGATCTACGACATCAACTCCACGATGCTCTACAGCGACGCTGTCCGAGAGCTCAGGTCCGCGCCAAGCCGCTACCTCCGTTTGCTCTCGCTTCCACCGACCGAGCCGATGACGCTTCATGTCGACCCCGGGAACGCCGCGATCGGGCAGGCGTGGGCGGGCGCGACGCGCGGGAACCTCACGCATACAGACGACACGTTGGTGCCGGCGTGGGCGTTCTACGCCAGCGGCAGCACTGCTAGCGGAAAGCCCGTTAGCGCGGTCTTCACGGTCGATGCGGTCAAGCCCGAGTACCGCGTGTCCCCCACGTCGAGCGCGGTCAACATCACGGCCGACTCTTTGCTCCGCACGCAGCTCGCGGTAAGTCTGGGCGGTCATCGTCCCGGTCTGATGAACCCCGAAGACACTCTCCGCGATGAGCTCGTCGGACTGGCCTGTGGCTCTGGCACCTACACGCTGTCGCAGCTCGACTCGGATACCACGAGCGCCAGCGTGACGTGTCCCGGCGGCGGGGCGATCTCGCTCACCCTGCGACGCGCATTTCCCGGGTTTGAGCGGTCGATCTGGTATTTGAGCGAGGCGCGCAAATAACGCGCAGGATGTCGCCATCTCACAGCGACCGCGGTCGGCTCGTTAGATTGACGTGACGCTCCAGTTGACCACTGCGACGCTCGCCGAGGGCGTAGCCGAGCTATCACGGCGCGACCCGCACCTCGCCGCAGTCATCGCGCGCCATGGGGCGCCGCCACTGTGGGACCGCGTTCCAGGCTTCCAGACTCTTGTCCAGATCATCCTGGAGCAGCAGATATCGCTCTCGGCGGGCCGCGCCGCGTACGGAAGGCTGGAGCGACTCGCCGGTGCGGTGACGCCCGAGCGGGTCGCAGCGCTGACCGAGGCCGACCTCCGAGGCGCCGGACTCACTCGGCAGAAGAGCGCTTATATCCGCCAGCTCGCGCAAGCGATCGTTGCTGGCGAGTTCGACCCGGACGATCTTGTCGATCTCGATGACGATGCCGCTCGAACCGCATTGATCAAGCTGAGAGGCGTCGGTGCATGGACGGCGGACATCTACCTCCTGATGGCGCTCGGCCGCGCCGACGTCTGGCCATCGGGCGACCTCGCACTCGTCGCGGCGATCCGCGAGGTGAAGCGGATGCGCTCCCTACCGAGCGCGGACCGCGTCGAGCGGATCACCCGCGCGTGGAGTCCCTGGCGGGCGGTCGCGGCGCGCGTGCTCTGGCATCACTACCTCAGCACGCCGCGAACGCGCGCGATCGTCAGCGCCGCGAAGCAGTCCGCGCGTCGAATGCCTGCCCCGTCTCGACATCGGGGCCCGACAGGTCAGCGGTCGGGACTCCGGTCGACAACGCCTTCGCCAACCAGAGCTGGAGCCGCTTCGTCCAGGTCAAAGGTTCGTAGGCCTCGAGGTGGTCGTAGACGCGCTTGAGCATTGCGCGATCCGCGTCCGTGAACATGTCGTCCTCCTCCAGAGCTTCGCGAACGATGCGATCGAGATCGAGCGTCCCCGGACATTCCGTCGGCACGATGGCGTGATGCGGCAGGACCGTCGCGCCTACGGCGAGGGCGAGCCCGTAGCGGCTCGCGATGTCGGCGTGCAGCCGCGCCGATGCGGCGTAGAGCTCGTCGGTCGGCGGCATCGCGGGCCCCGCCTCGTGTTCGATGCCGATCGAGCGCTGGTTCACCGAGAACACGCCGGCGTGGTACGCGGTGTCGTCCTCGCTCACCATTTGCGCGATGCGGCCGTCCGCACCGATGACGTAGTGCGCGGACAGGATGCTTGCCGGGTTCAAGAATCTGCGGATCGCGCCTTCGAACATCACGACGGTCCAGTGATCGACGATCAGCTCGACCGAGTTGCCGCCGCGCCCGACGGTGTAGTTGCTTGCCGGCACAGGACCTCGCCACTGGATCGCCATCGCATAAACGAAACGGCGTGAGACCCTAGAACGTGATGGCCCGCGGCTTGCTCGTTGCGCTCGCGTTACTCGCCGCGTGCGGGCAGCCCGCGGCTGTTTCGCCGTCCCCGAGCCCGACCTTTGCGGTCGTCGCTTCGCCGTCACCGAGCCCCACGCCATCGCCCTCGCCGACCCCCTCCCCCACTCCCACCGTGCTACCGATCTTCGACGCGCACATGCACTACAGCCGCGAGTCCTGGGTCGCGTATCCGCCTGAGAAGATCCAGGCGCTTCTCGACTCGCTCAGCGTCACCTCTGCGCTCGTCTCCAGCGCGCCGGACGAAGGGACCTTCCGCTTGAGAGCGGTCCTCGGCGACCGCGTTGTTCCAATGCTCGGCCCGTACCGCAATGGCTCCGACGTTTTCTCCTGGGCGCGGGACGGGACGATCGTGCCCTATGTCGAGTCCGCCTACCGGGACGGCCTGCATCGTGGGTTCGGCGAGTTCCATCTGAACGTCGGACAGATCACGCTTCCCGTCGTGAAGAACGTGATCGCCTTCGCACAGTCGAAGAGTCTGTTTCTGCAGGCGCACGCCGACGCGCGCGCGGTCGCGGAGCTATTGAACTACGTCGGCCCGGACCAGATCGTCCTCTGGGCCCACGCCGGCGTGACCGCGACCCCCGACCAGATCGACGCCCTCATGGCGAAGTGGCCGAAGCTCTCGGTGGAGCTCTCGCTCCGCGATGACGTCGCGCCGCAGGGCACGCTCGATCCGAAATGGCGTGACCTGCTCCTCAAGTACAGCGATCGCTTCATGGTGGGTACCGACACGTGGACGGTGGGCGGCTCGTACACCGGCAACGAGCGCTGGGACGCCTACGCCGACATCGTGAACCGGATCCGCGGATGGCTCATGCAGCTGCCGGATGATGCGCGCGCGGCGATCGCTTACAAGAACGCGGAACGGTTCCTGGCGCAGCTACCCCGCTAGACCTGCGGTGGAGTCGGGGCAAACCACGTCGTTCGAAGATCGTTAGCCGGCCATATCAACGCTGGTCCTCGCCAGCGTCCACGTCCTCAGACACGAGGGCGTGCGCTAGCCCGAGACATGCCAGGACTGGGACCGTGAGAATGCCTTCACTTCGACGATCTTGTCGTCTCGCACGCCGAACCAGACCTCTGAGTTCTGCGGACTGAATGGGGCGTCGACGCTCGGAAACACACTCCCGTCGGTTGTCGCCTGAAAGGTGAGGGAAGCCTGAACCCATCGCAAAGGCTGGCCCGGAGGTTCCACACGGTCGATCCGAAAACCTGAAGCTCTCGCACCGCTGCCAGGGATCAACAGAAGGGCTATCTCCTGGAAATAGCGGAACCGCCCGATGATCGGCGGCTGGGGCGGGACCTCGTAGAGGACATTCTCATCAAACCACGCAATAAAAGGCAGAGCTTGCTGGGCGATCAGCGACCCGAGCGCGCTTTCGACGATGTCTCGAGGTTCCACAAGCCTCCTCATGCTAGGCGCAAGCGGCGGGGAATCCGCTCCCCGCCGCTACACCGATGCGATTCGCGCGTCGAATGGCCGCTTGCCTAGCCTGACACGTAGAAGATCGTGGATGTACTGGTGCCCTGAAGCAATCCGCCGGACCAGAACGCTTTGTGCGTACTTTGGATCATGTAGCTGCGTCCTCCCTGAACTGAACGCGAACTAGATCCAGACGATGGGGCCCAAAAACCGCCAGCCCCGTAAATCTCGTTGGTCGCCACTGCGCCCTGGTTCTCGGCGGGCCAGCAGAGACCGAAAGGCGTTGAGACGCACCAGATCACGTCAACCTCCATCTGCTGGAGGATGATTCCGACGCCGCTGCACGTTTGGAAACCTTGACCCCAGACGCTCAGATTCCCCGAACCCCCGTAGCTGAATCCCCAACACTCGATCGTTCCGCCGGCTCCTCCGAAGTTGCTCAGCGGGGTCGGTCCTGACGGGCTCTTTGTTAGGGACGGGCTCGTTGTTAGGTGAAACGACTGGTTCGGGACGAGAGCACCCGCAGGTACGCCTGCCTTTGGTGTAGATGTCGGCTTGTCACCGGCGTTGGCAGGGATAGCCGCGAAAAGCGAGATAAGCATGGTTGCAGCGATCAGTAGCGACAGACGTCTCATGGATTTCCTCCCTCTCTGACGCCGCTCGTACTGTGTAAGAACCGCGGAGCACCGCCTCCCTAGTGCCGGCCCAGGGGGCGAACGGGGCCCTCAGTCTCCCGCCGAAGGTATTCCCTAGTTGCCTCTAGTCAACTAGGCTCAAGTACAAGGTCAACAGCAAAAGACTGGAAGTATTGCGTGGGACGCGTTGCCCGAGCTCGGACAAATCCGACACGCAGACGGCATGAGGTGCTCAGGCTGCTTTGCGGGGGCGACTCCAACAAGGAGATCGCACAAAAACTCGGCGTGACGGAATCCGACGTGAAATACCACGTATCGCGCCTCCTTCGCGTCCATGACGTGGACAACAGAGTGGAGCTCCTTCTCAAACTCGCGCTGCAAAGGCCAGTCGAGTCGAGTGCAGACATGGATGACGCTGGGCGGGACCGACCAGGATCGGTGTAATGACGGTCGACCGGTGGGCGTCGATCGACTGCGCATCTCCTGGCGCCCCCCGCTAGATCTGCGGCGGTGACGTATGGGCCTCGGGCTCAGTGACGACCGGCTGGGATCTGCGAGACCGTAAGAAGACGCCACCGCCGAGCACGATGAACACGACGAGGAGCAGGATGAGGCGCGGCCAGTCGGGATAGATGCTCTCGGCAGTGAGCACTCGCTCGGACGTGCCGGTCAGATCGAGGTGCCACACCAGACGCGAGTTATCGCCGGGCACGCCGTTCGTCGCGGTGATCACGCCGGGCAGGCTCACGAAGTAGTCGTACGTGATGCCGGCGAGGATCGCCTGTGCGAGCTGCTGTGAGGTCGCGTCGGTGCCGGTCGGTGTTCCCGCCGGCGTCGACGGCGCGCTCGGCGAGACGACGACACGGACCGTGTAGTGCCGCGCGAGGACCCAGTCGTCGGCGTGGACGCTGACCGTACCGACGTCGAATCCGCCGGTCGACGTCTTGGACACGGCGGTCTGCGCCTCGGCCAGGCTCACCGATCGGCTCATCCGCAGGTGGACCTGTGCACCCTGCGAGGTGTCGCGAATCTGCCACTGGGTGCCCGACTGCACCTGCGCTTGGCCCTTCGTCGCCGCGTCGGTCATCGCCTGCTTCACCGCGGTGCCGAGGAGGCCGTCGGCTTCGACGTTGACCTCCTGCTTGACAGAGGCCCCGGGCAGGATGGGATTCGGCTCGACGGTCTGCGTCACGCCGAGCGCGAACTTGCCGAAGCACGCGGTCGCGAGAAGGCCCGCGGCGGCGAGCATCGGAAGGCGGCGGTACACCGGGTGGCATTGTCGCCTCCTCCGGTGGAGCAGAGGTCTACAACCTGTGTCGGTGTGAGAAAAACACGGCCAGGAGGGCCCGGCGGCCGCTCTGGCATTCGTGCTGCAGCCCTTCCGGGTGGAGGTGCGAAAGATGGCCAACGAAGAATGCGCTCACTGTGGCGTGCTGATCACGGAGTGGTCCACCGTCGCGAAGGTCGACGGCAAGATCTTCTGCTGCGCGAACTGCTCTAACGCGTACAAGGCGTCGCAGCACGCACCGACGGAGTCGGCGACCGGCTAAGCGGCTTCGGCCTCCGGGGCGATCTCCTCGAGCGAGCGCCCACGAGTCTCTTCGCCGAGCAGCGCAACCGCCGCGGCGGTCACGAGCAGCAGCGCCATGAAGAGCGCGAAGGTCCCGTTGACCGCGATCGCGGGAACGAGGACCGGCGTGAGGTACGGCCCGATGATCCCGCCGATGCGTCCGACCGCCGCGGCGACGCCGGCGCCCGTCGCGCGCACGGAGGTCGGATAGAGCTCCGGCGTGTATGAATAGACCACTCCCCACGCGCCGAGGTTGAAGAACGAGAGGAGCGCGGCCCAGATGAACGCGTCGGTCCCCGTGCCGGCGTTGCCGAACATGAACGCCGATGAGGCGGTTCCGAGGAGGTACGCGACGAGGGTGGGCTTGCGGCCGAAACGCTCGACGAACCATGCCGCGCTGAAATAGCCCGGCACCTGGGCCAGCGTCGAGAGGAAGAAGAACTCGTTGCTGCGGACTTCCGAGAGGCCGCGCGTGGCCAGGATGGAAGGGATCCACAGGAAGATCCCGTAGTACGTGAGCACGACGCCGAACCAGAGGATCCAGAGCATCACCGTCCGGCGCGCGTAGCGGCCGCTGAAGAGCTCCGAGATCCGCGTGCGGCCCGCGCGCGTCGGCGCGATCGCGGGCGCGAGCGTGAGAAGCGCTCCCCCACCCGCGCGCTCGACGCGTCGGACCACCGCGTCGGCCTCGGGGGCGCGCCCTTTCTCCGCGAGGAAGCGCGGCGATTCGGGTAGCGCGCGCCGGAGGTACGCGACGTAGATCGCCGGGAGCGCGCCGACTGCGAAGCCCCAGCGCCAGCCGTAGTTCGCGACGACCGTGATCGCGACGATCCCGGCAAGGATCGTCCCGTACGCCCAGAACGATTCGAGCAGGACGATCATCCGGCCACGCTGCGCGCGTGGCGAAAGCTCGCTCACGAGGGTCGCCGCCACCGGAAGCTCGCCGCCCAGTCCGAGGCCCGCGACGACCCTGGCCGCGAGCAGCGTTTCGAACGTCGGCGCGAGCGCCGAGAGCAGGCTTCCGATCGAGAAGATGACGAGCGTCGTCGTGAAGACCGCCCGCCGGCCGTAGCGATCGGCGAGACGCCCGGCGGCGGCGGCGCCGAGGAACATCCCGACGAACGTGGCGCTCGCGACGAGACCGACGCCGGTCGCGTCCAACTTGAACTCCGCACGGATCGGCGTGAGCAGGAAGCTCAGCATCAGGACGTCCATCGCGTCGAACATCCACCCGAGCCCCGACAGGATCAGCAGACGCCAGTGGAACCGGTTGAGCGGCACGCGGTCTAAGCGAGCCACGAACGTCTCCGCTGCCGCGCTCAACTCCCGAGACACCCCTCTGCGGCGAGCAGCTCCGCGTTCAGGATGGACGCGCCGGCCGCGCCGCGGATGGTGTTGTGCGTGAGGACGACGTACTTGATCCCCATCGCCGGATCTTCACGAACTCTCCCAACGACCGCGGCCATGCCGCGTTCGGTGTCGCGGTCGAGGATGGGCTGCGGCCGGTCACGGCCGTCGCGCACGTGGATCGGCCGCTTGGGCGCGGTGGGGAGCTTGAGCTCCTGCGGTCGCCCGCGGAAGTCACGCATCGCGTTTTTGACGGCGTCCGGCGACGGCGAGCCGCGGAGTGTGATGCTCACCGTTTCGGTGTGGCCGTCGCGGACCGCGACCCGGTTGCAGTGCGCCGAGAATGCGAAATCGGCGTCGATGAAGCGCTTGCCGTCCCACGTGCCGAGGAACTTCCTCGTCTCCTGTTGCATCTTCTCCTCTTCCTCGGCGATGAACGGGACGACGTTATCGAGCGCATCGAGCGAGGCGACGCCGGGGTAGCCCGCGCCGGAGAGAGCCTGCATCGTCGTGACGACGGCGCGTTCGATCCCGAAGCTCTTCTGTAGCGGCGCCGCGGCCAGCGCGAACCCGATGGCCGAGCAGTTCCCGTTCGTCACGATCGAGCCGGACCAGCCGCGCTTGCGCCGCTGCACGTCGAGCGCGTGCATATGTTCGGCGTTGACCTCCGCGATCAGGAGCGGGACATCCTCGTCCATGCGGTGGGTCTTCACGTTCGAGAAGACGTGGTGGCCCGTCTTCGCGAGCGCAGACTCCCACAGCTCCGCCGCGTCGGACGGCAGCGCGGAGAAGCAGATCTCGGCGTCGAGATCCGCGGACGTCGGCTGCAGCTTCATGCCCGCGACCGCCTCGGGCATGTCGCCGGACCAGTGCCATGGCGTGACGTCGCCGTAGCGCTTGCCAGCCTTCGCGTCGCTCGTCGTGAGCGCGCTGATCTCGAACCAGGGGTGGCCCTCCAACAGCGCGATGAACCGCTGCCCCACCGTGCCGGTGGCGCCGAGGACCGCGACCTTTCGTCTACGCACGCGCTTAGTCTCGCAGACGCGGTGTCGGGTCTACCGGCTCATGCGGTGGTAACGCCAGGCCGCAAGCGGCGCGAAGATCGCGACCACGACGACAGCCCAGATGAGCGTCAGCGCGATGGGGTGCTCCGCAGGGAGGCCCGTCGCCGCGAAGGGGTTCGGGTTGCCCCAGAGCTGGCGGGTCGCGGCGGTGAGCGCGCTTACCGGGTTCCACTCGGCGATCGGCTTGAGCCACGACGGCAAGGTCGAAGTGGGGACGAAGACGTTCGACAGGAACGTGAGTGGGAAGAGGACCGTGAACGAGAGCTGTTGCGTGACCTCGACGGTCGGTACCGAGAGGCCGAGCCAAACGCCGATCCACACCATCGCGAACGCGAACACGAGAAGCAGGCCCACTCCGGCGAGAAAGTCCGGGATGCTGGAGTGCACGCGCCAGCCGACGGCAAGACCGGACAGCATGAGCACGACGAGGATGCCGGCGTTGTAGACGACATCGGCGAGCGCGCGTCCGCTCACCACTGCCGATCGCGCCATTGGCAGCGACCGGAAGCGATCGATGATCCCCTTGCTCAGGTCGCTGGTCATGCTGATGGCGGTCGTCGCAGCCGCGAACACGATGGTCTGCGCGAAGATGCCGGGCATGAGGTATTCGATGTAGGAGCCGCCGCCGGGGAGCGGGATCGCGCCGCCGAACACGTACGCGAAAAGCAGCACGAACATGATCGATTGCAGGATCGCGAAGATCGCGAGCTCCGGGATGCGCGGAACCCGCTTCAGGTTGCGCCAGGCGACGATGAGCCCGTCGCGGAGCGCCTGGCTGGCGCCGCCGCCGGCTCGACGGGTCGGGATCCTGACGACGGTCACGCCTTCCTCCCCGACGCGGCCACCGCCGCGGGCGCGTTCTCTTCCCCGTTGGTCGTTTCGAGCTCCGCCGCGTGCCCGGTGAGCGCGAGAAAGACGTCGTCGAGGGTCGGTCGATGGAGGGCGATGTCGTCGATCCCGATGGCCGCTTCATCGAAGTCGCGGACGACCTGAACAAGGCTCCGCGCGCCGTCGCCCGCGACCGCCGTGAGGCGGCGCAGGTGCTCGTCCACGCCGATCTCTCCGGCGCCGATGCGCTTCAGGACCGCGGAGGCGCGGCCGATGTCGGCCTTGTCGTGTACGACGACTTCGATTCGTTCACCGCCGACGCGGCCCTTCAGCTCGTCCGCCGTTCCGCGAGCGATGATCCGGCCGTGGTCGACGACCGCTATGGTGTCGGCCAGCGCATCGGCCTCCTCGAGGTACTGCGTCGTCATGAGCAGCGTGGCGCCCTCGCGCACGAGACCGCGGATGACGTCCCACATGCCGAGGCGGCCCCGCGGATCGAGACCGGTGGTGGGCTCGTCGAGGAAGAGGACCCTGGGCCGGCCGATGAGCGCGCTCGCCAGGTCGAGCCGGCGCCGCATGCCGCCGGAGTACGTCTTGACGAGCCGATCCGCGGCGTCGGCGATCTCGAACCGTTCGAGGAGCTCACCCGCCCGCGTGCGCGCGTCGGCGCTGGACAGCTGATACAGGCGGCCGAACATCCAAAGGTTCTCACGGCCCGTCAGGTTTTCGTCCACGGCGGCATATTGCCCGGAGAGCCCGATGATCCCGCGAAGCTGCTGCGCGTCGTGGAGCACATCGAAGCCGGCGACTCTGGCCGTACCCGCGTCGGGCTGGAGAAGAGTCGCGAGGATGCGCACGGTCGTGGTTTTTCCGGCGCCGTTCGGGCCGAGCAGTCCGAGCACGGTGCCTTCCTCGACGATCAGGTCCACTCCGTCTAACGCGCGAACCTCGCTCTTTCGGGACCGATAGACCTTCGTCAGGCCCTCGGCGACGATTCCGTCCATGAGATAAGCGCGAGGCTAGCCGGAAAGGGACTGGGACTCTATGTGCGGCGATACAGTCGCGCGGGCGTGCTCGTGTATTACGCGAGCGCCGCAGCGAGCCAGCGGTGTCGCTCGTCGACCCACCGTAAGAGCCGGAGCCCGACCGCGGTCAGGTCCGCGAGCATCTCGTCGTCACTCACGACGTACCGGCCGTCGAGGCGGATGCGCCAGTTCCCGTGCGTGCCGGCGTCGTACTCGACCGTCTGATAGAGCAGGTGGCCTCGGCGCGCGATGTCCGACACCCGGATCGTGACAGCGCCGTTATGCCGTTCAGTTGGCGTCGGATCGTTGCCGACGTCGGGGTCATAGCGTTCGATGAGGGCGACGCCACGCGGCGCGAGGTGGCGGCGGACGGACCGAAGCAGCGAGAGTCGCCCCTCCTCGGGCGCGTTGATGAGCGTGCTCATGAGGAGCACTCCGCCGAACGTCCGGCCGAGGTCCAGGTCCTCGATGCGCGAGAGCACGGTCTCGGCGCCCTCGATGAGCTCGAGCATCTCCGGATTGAAATCGACCGCGACGACGCGCCGCCCGAGCGCGATCAGCGGATGTGTGATGCGTCCGGAGCCTGCGCCGAGCTCGAGGATCTCGGCGTCGTCGGGCATCTCGCGGTCGATGAGCTCCGGCTCGCCGGCCGCCTCGAGAAGCCGGTAGAGATCGACCGGAGCGCCGGCGTCGCGCACGCCGTCGAGTGTGGCAGACGGCAGGACGGCGAGCGTCAACCTGTAAATCGAACGAGGTCGACGAGAAGCTCGGGAGTGACCCGCGGAACGCGGCTCACGACCGCCCCCGACTCATCGAGGACGCGATAGCCGTTGGCGATCGGCGTGACGTTATCGGGGATGATCGTGCGGACAAGATCGCCGTGCTCGTCGAAGATGAGGTAGCTCGGCGTGTACTGGCATTTGTAGACGTCGCCGATCACCGCGCCCGCGGCCGTCGGGAGCTCCACGCGCACGAAGCGGCACTGCCCGCTGAGGGTGGTCGCCGCGATCTTGATGGTCTGCCGGTTCGCCATGCAGATGAGACAGAAGTTCGAGTACATCTCCACGACGACCGGTTTGCGCCCTTGCACCAGGCGCGCGAGCTGCTCCGGGGACGTGATGTCGGGCGGCCCCGGCCGCATCGAGAGCCAGATCGCACCGAACACCGAGAGATCGATCGCGATCGTCGCCCCAAGCGCCGGAAGCGCGAGCTCGCCGACGGGAGCGAGGACGATCGCGATGCCCACGACCGTCGGGACGGTGACCGCGAGTACGAGGAGCAGGAAGCTGAAGTGGTTGAGCGTCCTCAGCGGTGGAACTCTTCGTGGATCAGCCGCACCGCCTTCTCGCGGTCCTTCTCCAGGACCACGAGCGAGATGTTCAGCTCGCTCGAGCCCTGGGCGATCGCCACGACGTTCACGCTCGCTTTGCCGAGCGCGCTGAACACGCGCGCCGCGACACCGGGCGTGCCGCGCATCCCCTCCCCCACCGCGGCCACGATCGCCACCGGGCGCTCGACCGCGATCTTTTCGACGTCGTGGCGCTGCAGCTCGGCGTTGAACATCCGCTCGAGCGCGCCCTTCAGGCGGTCGGTCGCGTCGTCCGGCACGACGAGGCAGATCGAGTTCTCGCTCGATGACTGGCTGATCATCATCACCGAGACGCGCTCGGCAGCGGCCGTGTCGAACACGCGCGCCGCGAATCCCGGGACGCCGCTCATGCCCGCGCCCTGCACGGTGATCATGCCGAGCCCGCCGAGCGACGTGGTCGCCTTCACCACGCTGCCGTCCTTGTCGGTGTTGCTCGTGATCGTCGTGCCGCGGTCCGACGGGGCGAACGTGTTGAGGATGCGCACGGGGATTCCCGCTTCGACGGCCGGCAGCACGGTGCGCGGGTGGATCACTTTCGCGCCGAAGTAGCTGAGCTCGGCGGCTTCGGCATACGACATCGAGTCGAGCGGCTTCGCGCCCTTCACGACGCGCGGGTCGGCGCTCATGACCCCGCTCACGTCGGTGTAGATGCGAAGGTCGTCGGCCTTCGCCGCGGCCGCGAGGATCGCCGCCGAATAGTCCGATCCGCCGCGCCCGAGCGTCGTGGTCACGCCGTCGACAGTGGAGCCGATGAAGCCCGTGACCACCGGCACAACGCCGTAGCCGAGCCGGGAGTCGAGCTCCTTCGTGACGCGCGCGCGAGTCTCGTCGACGATCGGGTTGGCGTGCCCGAAGGCGTCGTCGGTGATGAGGAGCCCTTCGGCGGAGAGCGCTTCGGCCTTCGTGCCGGTGTGGTTCAGAACCGCGGCGACGATCGGCGCGGAGATCCGCTCTCCGTACGAGACGATCGCGTCGAGCGTGCGTGCGGTGCACTCCCGCAGGATCGCGACGCTCTGCAGGAGCGCGGTCGTGCGTTCGGTGAGGTCGGCGATCTCCTTGAGCACGTCCGCGGACTCGAACCCGAGCGCGTCCGCGATGAGGTTCCGGTGCTCGCCCGACAAACGGAAGATCGTGTCCTGCGCGGTCTGCGCGTCGCCGCTCTCGGCGGCGTGTGCTGCGCCGATGAGCGCGTCGGTGGTCCCCGCGGTCGCGGACACGACGACGATGCGGTGGCCTCTCGTGTTCTTCACGATCTCGGCGATCCGCTGCAGTGCCGCCGGCGACGCCACGGAGGTGCCGCCGAACTTGAGGACGGTCGTCCTCATGCGCTTCGCTGCGCGATCTGGATCACGTCCCCGAGTATCGCGGACGCGGTCGCATCTCCGCCCGCGCCCGGGCCGCTCCACACCAAACGTGGAACGAGGTCGCTCTCGAGCGTGATCACGTTGGTCGGGCCAGCGGCCTGGCCTTCGAGCGAATCCGCCGCGACCTCCTCCGGCCCCACGCGGGCTTTGGTCGCCTTCTCGCCGAAGTCGGCGACGGCGAGGTAGCGGATTCGCGCGCTGCGCGCGGCCGCGCCGCTCACCTCGGAGGCGGCGATCCCGCGCAGGCTGGTGCGCCGCACATTGTCGGGATGGAAGTGCCGGCCTTCGAGGAGCGAAACAAGTATCGAGAGCTTGTACGCGGCGTCGTGCCCGTCGACGTCGTTCGTGGGATCGGCCTCGGCGTACCCAGCGGCCATCGCCTCGGCGAGGGCCTCGTCGAAGGACTTTCCCGTCTCCATGCGCGAGCAGATGTATGTCGTCGTGCCGTTGAGGAGGCCACGAAGTACGCGCGGACGCACCGCCCCGAGCCCGCGCATGCCCGCAACCACCGGGACGGCGGCGGCGACCGCGGCCTCGAAGCGCAGCTCCCGCTTCGCGATCCGAGCGGCCTCGTGAAGGGCCTTCCACTCCTTCGCCACGAGCTCCTTGTTGGCGGTGACGAGATGCTTCCCGCGCTCGAACGCGCCGAGGTCGAGCTCGCGCACCGGGTCCGTCCCGCCGACAACCTCGACGACGATCCCGATCTCCGGGTCGTCGAGGATCGCGTGCGGGTCGGCCGTCACCGGGACATCGCCTGCGTCCCGCGGCTTCTCTGGGTCGCGCACCGCGGCGGCGACGAGCCGCAGCGGGCGGCCGGCGGCAGCGTCGATGCGGCGCGAGCGGTCCGCGAACGCGCGAGCCACGGCCGAGCCGACCGTGCCGAGCCCGAGGAGACCGACGCCGATCGCGCGAGCGCTCATCGCGGCCGGCCCCAGATCACGGCCGAGACGACGTCGGCCCGAACGCTCGTCATGCCGTATCGCGCGAAGATGGCCCGCGCCTCGCGCTCGAAGTCGTCGGCGCGTGCCCCGAGCGTCGCCCGCGAGAGCGAGCTCGTGCTCGCGAGCATGGCCATGTAGTCATCTACGGACTGCTCGACTGCGAGCGCGGTCGCGCCGCTTTCTCCTTCGCGAACGAAGTGGCCCGATGTTTCGAGCGCGCGAACACGCTCATCCTTCTCCATGTAGTGAGAGATCGGGGAGAACGCGCGGATGAGTGTCAAGAACTCGGCGCGCCACGGCTGGTCGCCGTACGTGGCCTCCATGTCGACGATCGCGAGGCGGCCTCCCGGAGCGAGCGCTGCAGCGAACCGCGGCATGACGATTTCCGGGTCCATCCAATGGATGCTCACGCCCGCCGTGATGAGACCGTACGGCGGGTCGAGGGGAGCGCCCTCGGCGGTCCCCTGGATCCACCGGATGCGCTCGTTGTCCGCGCCTGGGCGGCGCCGCGCTTCGCGGAGCATCGCGGCGGATGGGTCGATGGCGTCGACGCGCGTGGCGAACCGCGCGAGGCCGATCGTGAGCGCGCCGGTTCCGGCGCCCGCATCCAGAATCGTCCGCGGCTCGACCAGGAGTCCTTCCAGTATCTCGAAGATCTCGCCTGGATACGGCTGCCGAAACCGGTAGTTGCGCGCGACGTCGTCGTCCTGAAAGGCGCGGCCGAGCTCGCGCGGGGACGCGGGACTCATCCGATCGCCTTCTCGAGCAGATCGAGCGCCGCGCCGACCGACGCGAGGCGATTGCCCTCGCGGTCGTACGGCCACTCGTACTTCTTGACCGCCGAGTGATCGTCGCTGTCGACGGCGACGTAGGTGAGGCCGACCTTCTTCCCCGGCGTCGCGCCTCCGGGTCCGGCGATGCCGGTGATGCCAAGACCGATCTTCGCGCCGAGTCGTGCGCGCGCTCCGCGGGCGAGGGCGCCCGCGACGACCGACGACACAGCACCGTGTCCGTGGATGAGGTCGGGCGGGACGTCGGCGAGGATCGTCTTCGCGTCGTTCGAGTACACGACGGCACCACCCTTGAAGTACTCGCTCGACCCTGAGTGCGCGGTGAGGACCGCGGCGAGGAGCCCGCCGGTGCAGGACTCGGCCTCGGCGACGCTCAGCTTGCGTCGGCGCAAGCGCGAGTGGATCGTGCTCATACGCTCCTCGAGCTCAGGCAGGGTGGGCGGTCGTCTGGCGGGCACGAAGAACGAGTCTGACGCCGGAGAGGATCGTCAGCGCAGCGGCGGCCCCGAGGAGGGCATTCGCCGCCCCCGCGAGCCCGGCGGAGGGCCAGCCCGCCGACGCCAGCAGCACGCCGATCGCGGCCACCTGGAGGACGGTCTTGGCCTTGCCGTCGACGCCCGCGCCCAGGACCTGCGGCGAGCGGACTCGGAGTTCGACGGCCACGATCTCCCGGGCGAGGATCAGAAGGACGGGCCAAACCGGGGCGTCGCCCCGCAACGCGAGGGCGAGCAGGGTGCCGATCACGAGCACCTTGTCGGCAAGCGGATCCAGCGCCGCCCCGAGCGCTGTCGTGGCGCCGCGGCGCCGCGCGAGCGGGCCGTCGAGCGCATCGGTCGCGGCGGCGACGATGAAAACGAGAAGTGCGGCGGGCGCGTCGCCCAACGCGATCAGGCCGAGGACCGGTATGACGAGGAACGCGCGCGCGGAGGTCAACGCGTTGGGGAGGGTCACTGCGCTACGAAGACACGCTCCACGACCTCACCCTGCTTGCCGAGCCCGGCGATGAGCTGGCCGTTGTAGATGACCTGCGCGGCGGCGCCATTGCCTGCCTTGATCCGGACTTCCTTGCCGATGAACGCCGCCGTCTCGCCGTCCTTGTAGATGCGGCCGCTCCCGGCTACGTCGGCGCCGTCCACCGTCGCGAGCAGCCAGGTGTCGCCGCCGCGCACGAACACGTTCACGACCGCGGCGGTATAGACGACCACGACGTTCCGCGTCTCCTCGACCGTGCCCCCGGACGAGGTCTGCGCGGTCACGCGGAAGGACTGCGGCCCGGCCGGCATGTAGTACCGGCTCAGGAACGTCCCATCGGTGCTGACCGGGACGGCGATGTTGTTGATCAGGAGCCGCGTGACCGAGCGATCGACATGACCGCTCACGAGGACGGAGACGTTCGTGAGGGTCGACCCCGCGGCCGGCTGGTCGACGACGAGCTGCGGTGCGGGACCGAGGGCCGTGGCCGGCGCCTGGAACTGGATGGTGCGGCTCACGTGATTGGTCTTGCCCGCGGCGTCCAGAACCTCGACGACGAGGTGATTGGATCCGGGGTTGAGGTTGACGGTCACACCGAAGCTCCCGTCGTCGCCCGAGCGGAGATCGAGCACCTCCGGCCCCGGGTACACGGTGACGGTGACCCGACCGCCCGGAACGGTGACCCCACGCACGAAGAGGTTGCCGCTCGCGGTGAGGCCGTCAGTCGATGGGTCGGTGATCTCGAGCTTCGGCAGCGTCGCGAAAGTCGTGAACTGGTAGTACATGTACCCCAGGAACGAGCCGACGAAGGCGATGATCAGCACCGGAACGAACACGACGGGCCGGAAGATGAAGCTCTGATGGACGACCGGGCGATACGGCTTGAAGCTGCGCTTTGGCGTCGGCTCGGGTGGCCCGCCGCCGCGCTCCTGCTGGAAGAGCGCGACCAGTTCGTCCGTCTCGAGATCGAGGTAGTCCGCGTAGTTCCGGAGGAAGCCGCGCGTGTACACGGCGCCGGGGAGCGCCGGGTAATCCCCCGCCTCGAGCGCGGTCAGGAACTTCTCGCGGATGCGCGTGTCCGCCGCGGCCTGCTCGAGGGTGATGCCTTTGCGCTCGCGCTGCGCCCGAAGCTGCTCGCCGAGGCTAGGCATCGTCCTTGGCCATCCCGTAGACCTCGCGCATCTTGCCGGGGCCCTGCGAGGGCCCGATCACGCCGTTCTGTTCCATGATGTCGATGAGCCGGCCCGCGCGCGCGAACCCGATGGTCATCTTTCGCTGGAGCATCGACACCGACGCCTGTCCCGCGCGCTGGACGATCTCGACGGCCTCCTCGTAACGGTCGTCGTCGATCTCGTCGCCTCCGTCGTCGCGGGCACGCGCGCGCTCCTTGTCCTCGATGATCGAAAGGTCGTAGTGGGCTTCGCGCTGCTGCCGCCAGTGACGGATGACCTGCTCGATCTCAGCGTCAGACACGAACGCGCCCTGCGCGCGGACGGGCTTCGCCGCATCGGGCGCGAGCCAGAGCATGTCGCCGCGACCGAGGAGCTTCTCCGCGCCCGTCATATCGATGATGGTGCGGGAGTCGACCGACGAAGCGGTAGCAAATGCGATACGAGCGGGGACGTTCGCCTTGATGAGCCCCGTGATCACGTCGACCGACGGGCGCTGGGTGCCGAGGACCAGATGGATGCCGGTCGCGCGCGCCAGCTGGGCGACCCGCGTGATCTGCTTCTCGACCTGGATCGGGGCCTGGAGCATGAGATCGGCGAGCTCGTCGATGATGAACACGACGTACGGCACCCGGTCCTGGCCTTGGTGCTTCTCGTTGTAGGAGGCGATGTTGCGGGCGTTCGCGCGCGCGAACAGCCGGTAGCGGCGGTCCATCTCGCTCGTCGTCCAGTAGAGGGCGTTCAGGATCTGCGGCGAGTCGTGCATGACCGGGACGACGAGGTGCGGCACGCCGTTGAATCCCGGGAAGTCCACCCGCTTGAGGTCGCCGATCAGGATCCGCACGTCGTCGGGCGTGGACTGAAGGAGCAGGCTCGTCAGGATCGCGCCGATGCAGACGCTCTTGCCGGAGCCGGTCTGCCCGGCGATCAGGAGGTGCGGCAGCTTCGCCAGGTCCGTGACGATCGCGCCGCCCGCGACATCCTTTCCCAGCGCCACCGTCAGCTTCGATGGCGAGCCCTTGAACTCCGCGCTCTCCGCAACGTCGCGGACCGAGACGAGCCCGATCGCGAGGTTCGGGATTTCGATCCCGACGACACTCTTGCCGGGGATCGGCGCCTCGATCCGAAGCGTCCGAGCGGCGAGCGCCAGCGAGAGGTCGTCGGCGAGCGCCTCGATCCGCGAGAGCTTGACCCCTGCGGCGGGCTTCAGCTCGTAGCGCGTGACGACCGGGCCGACGAAGACGTCGACCACGGAGGCCGCGATCCCGAAGTGCGAGAGAGTCTCCTCGATGACGCGCTTGTTCCGGATGAGCTCATCCTTTCCGGAGCGAGCTGCGGAGCCCTGATCCAGCGAATCAAGGGCGGGCAAAACCCAGGGCTTCTCCGGAGGCTCCGCATGCAAAACGCCCTCGGCGATGACGGCTGCTGATGCCAATCCAGCAGTGGAAACAGAGAAGGGAGTGCGGTCCCTATCGGAGGGCGTCGGCCCAACTTCCGAGGGCCCCCGCCCGGCGGTGGCGCTGGGGCCCGCGAGGGTCCCGGCTCCGCCGGGTAGAGAGGGTTTCGGAAGTTGGGCTGGCGCCGTAGGTGTGACGGGGCGCGTCGGTTTCTCCTCCGGAATATGGATCCGCATCTGCTGGACCGGTTCGTCGCCGTCGTCGCCGAAGCGGTCGAAGCGCGTCGCGGTGCCGCCGGGAATCAGGGTGCCGGGCTTGAGCCCGCCCATCGCGGGCCGTTGGCTCCAGATGGGCTTCCAGAGGTCGGCGATCGTGCGATTCGCGGCGACGACGACGCCGACGAGCAAGAGCGCGCCGAGCGCTACGTAGGCGCCGATCTCGCCGAACAGACTGGCCGCCGCCTTCGCGACGGCGCCGCCGACGAAGCCGCCCGCGGCATCCGCGCGGGTTACCTGTCGAGTGAGTCCGAGCAGCGCGACGACGATGACGATCCCGCCAAGGATCGGAAGCACTGTCTCGCGGCGGATGAATCCGAACCAGAGCTCGAGCGCGATGCCGGCGAGCGCGAGGGGAACTAGCCAGGCGGCCCAGCCGAGGACCGCGAAGAGCGCGGAGCGCCACCACTGCAGCACCGCGCCCTGATCCGTCGCGAGCGCGACGGTCGATAAAAGGGCGAACGCGAGGACGGCGATCGCGCCGATCTCGTCGCGGATGCGCGGTTCGATCGCCGGTGTCGCGCCACGCCGTTTCGCGCTCGCGGCTCTCCTCGCCACGCCGACTACACCTGCATGATCACGGGCAGCACCATCGGCCTCCGCTTGGTGCGCTCGTACAGGAAGTTCACGACGCTGTTGTGGATCGCGTCCTTGAGCGCGGCCGGCTCGGCGAGGTGCTCGCCGGTCTGCGCTTCCGCGAGGCCGTCGAGGATCTTCTGCTTGGCCTCTTCGACCAGCTGCGCGGCGTCGTGCTCGGGTACGAAGCCCTTCGTCACGATGTCCGGTCCCGCGACGACCGCGCCGGTGCGCTGCTCGATGGTCACGACGACGAGGAAGATGCCGTCGCTCCCGATCGACCACCGGTCGCGCATCACCGACTGGCTGACGTCGCCCACGCCGAGGCCGTCGACGTAGACGACACCCGACTGGACCTTCTCGCCCACGTGCGCGCCGTGCTCGTCGATCTGGAGGACGTCGCCGTTCGTGAGGACGAAGGCGTTCTTCGGGTCGACGCCGAGATCCATCGCCAGGCGCGCGTGGCGGACGAGCATCCGGTACTCGCCGTGGATCGGCAGGAAGTACTTCGGGCGGAGGATGTTGAGGAGCAGCTTCAGCTCCTCCTGGCTCGCGTGCCCGGAGACGTGCGGGCGGCTCTGCGGGTCGTAGATGACCTCGGCGCCAAGCTTGAAGAGGTTGTCGACGGTCCGCGACACGAGCTCCTCGTTCCCCGGGATCGGCGTCGCCGACATCACGACGGTGTCGCCCTCCTTCACGGCGACGTGGCGATGGTCGCCGAGCGCCATTCGCGAGAGCGCGCTCGTCGGCTCGCCCTGGCTGCCCGTCGTGATGATGCAGAGCTCGTGATCGGGAAGCTTGCCGATCTCGTGCGGGCTGACGATGGCGCCCTCGGGGTATTCCAGGTAGCCGAGCTCGCGTGCGGTCTTCGTGTAGTTCTCCATGGACCGCCCGACGATCGCGGTCTTCCGACCCCAGGCCGCCGCGATCTCGACGATCTGCCGGATGCGGGAGATGTTCGAAGCGAAGGTCGTCGTGATCACGCGACCGGGCGCGCGCGACATGATCGCGTCGAACATCTCGGCGACGTGGCGCTCGGACTGCGTATAACCGGGCACCTCGGCGCGCGTCGAGTCGGACATCAAGAGAAGCACGCCCTTCGCAGCGATCGCGGCGAGACGCGCGAAGTCGGTCTGGCGCCCGTCGACCGGCGTGTGGTCGAACTTCCAGTCCCCGGAGTGCACGACGGTCCCGTACGGGGTGTCGATGGTGACCCCGATCGCGTCGGGGATGCTGTGGCAGACGTAGTAGGAGTCGCAGCGGAAGCCCGCGATGTTGAACGGGGTCCCCGGCGCGATCTCGCGGAACGTCGCGCGCTCCGCCAGCTTGTGCTCCTTCAGCTTCGTGCGGATGAGCCCGATCGTGAGCTTCGTGCCGTAGATCGGAACATCGAGCAGGTCGCGGAGGGCGTACGGGAGTGCGCCGATGTGATCCTCGTGCGCGTGCGTGATGAGGAAGCCGCGGATCTTGTTCTTCCGCTGCCTCAGATACGTGATGTCGGGGATGACGAGGTCGATCCCCAGCATGCCCTCGTCGGGGAACATGAGGCCGGCGTCGACCACGACGATCTCGTCGCCGACCTCGATCGCGAGCATGTTCTTGCCGATCTCACCGACGCCGCCAAGGGGTATCACCCGAAGCGACGCGCTCGATTTAGCCAAAGAGCGTTATCTGCTCTACCGGTTTCTCCTCCGGCTCTTTTGTCGGCGGAGTGGTGGCGAGGAAGAGCGCCAGCGCCGCGAAGTCAGCGTGCAGCGCATCCCGCAGAGCGGGTTGATGCAACGCGGCAGCCGGGTGGTACACGGGGAAGATCAGCAGGCCGTCGGCGGTCTTCCGTGGCTTGCCGTGGATGCGCGAGATCGACTCGCCCGGAAAGAACTTCCCCATCGCGTGGCGTCCGAGCGTGACGATTACCCGAGGCTTGAGGACCTCGAGGTGCCGCAGAAGCCACATGTGGCAGGCCGATATCTCTTCCGGTAGCGGGTCGCGGTTCTCGGGCGGGCGGTGGCGGACGACGTTCGTGATGAAGACGGTCCGCCGATCGAGCCCGATGCCCGCGAGGAGCTCGTCGAGGAACTGGCCCGCCGCACCCACAAAGGGCTTGCCCTGGAGGTCTTCGTGATAGCCCGGCGCCTCGCCGAGAAAGAGGATCCCCGAATCAGCGCTGCCGTCTCCGGGGACCGCCTGGCGCGCGCTCCGATGGAGCGGGCACGCGGTGCAGGCGCGGATCTCGTCGGCGACAAGCCGGAGATCGACCGAGGCGTCGTTCAACGGGGAGATTATGCGGCGAGGAAAGGCTTGAGAGGAGCCTTTCGCGCGAGATAGACCACGTCGGTGTACGGCCGGCGCGGCATCTCCTCGACTTCGACGACGAATCCAGCCCGCTCGAACATCGCGACGGCCTCCTCGCGCGATGGGAAATAGAAGCGCTCGTGGCCGCCGCGCGTGAAGCCGAGTCCGACCGTGATCATCTCCTGCGCGTAGGTGATCGCGTACCGGGGATCGGTGCGGCGCTCCTGGGCCTTCACGATGAGCGGCATGCCTTCGCCGAGGGCGGCCGCGGCGTTCTTGAGCACGCGTTCCTGATCCTCGAACGGCAGCAGGTAGAGGACGTCCACGATCGTCACGGCGTCGCAATGCGGCAGCTGGTCCTTGATGATGTCGCCTACCTCGAACCGGAGCCATTGCGTGTCCCGGACCGCCCCGCGTGCGACCTCGATCTTGCGTTCGTCCAAATCGATCCCGAGGACGCGGCGGGATTCGGCGCCCTCGCGTAAAAGGCAGGCGAAGAGCCCGTGTCCGCAGCCGAGGTCGACGATGAATCCCTTCCGCGGGACGAACCGCTCCACGAACGCGAGGTCCGACAGGAAGGCGCGGCCGTGCACGAAGAGGCGCGCGCCGAGCGGCGCCGCGCGGTAGCGGTGGACCGCTCGGTTGAGCGCCGCGCTCGTGCTCGCGCCGGGCATCAGGGCACGCGCCAGCGCACGGCCTCGCTGCCAAGCGCCGTCCTGAGGAGCGGATCGGTCAGGATCGCGAGGTCCGTGGCCCGCTCCTCCACGAGAGCGTCGGCCGCGCGGAGGCGGTCGTCGACGTACCCGGGGTGCGCGCCGATCTCCCCCACTCCGCCGTAGGTCGCGAGTAGGGCGACGCCCGCGGCGTCGATCCGTGGACGCTCGGAGGTGATGTCGACGTACCAGCGGTTCCCCGGTATCCCGCGGAACGCGAACGCGGAGGCGAACGTGGCCGCCCGCAGCGCGGTCTGCTTCGGTCCGGCCCACGCCCGCGGCCCGCGGGCGCGGCGGATCCAGCGAACGCCTTCGTCGCGCGCGACGCGGCCCAAGACGCGGGCGACCGGCGGCATCAGGTGGACGTGACGGTGCGAGTCCCAGGCCAGCGGCAGGATCCCCCACGAGCGAGCCAGTGCCGCTTGTGCGCGGATCTCGGCGGCGAGGTCGCCCGCTCGGACGCGTCCGCTGAAAAGCCGCCTGGTGAGCTCGTTGAGGCCGAGGAACCGGCCCTCGCCGTCCACGAGGCTGCGGACCGCCGCCGGGTCGCTCACCGGCCAGCCGCCCACGAGATCGATGTGCAGGCCGACCTCCAGGTCAGGCTCCATCCGGGCCTGCGCTGCCGCTTCTGCGGACGAGTCTGCGGTCACGATGAGCGACGTCGAGCGGACGACACCGCGGCGATGCGACTCGAGGATGCCTTTGGTGACGCCCGGAGAGAGGCCGAGGTCGTCCGCCGTGACGATGAGACTCATCCGCCGTACACGCCGCGCATGTCGTTCAACCGGATGACGAACAGGTCGCGCAGCATCTTGGGCGTGTCGGCGAGGAAGTCGATGCGGGTCTCTCCGTGCTGCCGCAACGCGAACGGAATTTCGCGCACCGTGTAACCCGCGCGCCGGGCGAGGAAGAGGACCTCCGCGTCGAAGGCGAAGCCGTCCAGCCGTTGCTTCGCGAAGAGGTCCTTCGCGGCCTCGGCCGTATACATTTTGCCGCCGCACTGGGTGTCGCGGATGTTGGTCGGAACGAGAAGGTGTACGACCGCGCGAAAGACGTCGCCCATTACGCGTCGCCACCAAGGACGATCCACCACCGACCCCGCGACGTAGCGCGACGCGATGGCGATGTCGGCGCCCGTATCCAGCGCGCCGATGAAGACGTCGATGATCTCCACGGGGATGGTCAGGTCGGCATCGAGGAACACGATGGGGTCGCCGGTCGCGGCCTCCACGCCGGCGCGGACGGCCGCGCCTTTTCCGCGGTGCTGCAGTCGCAGCACCTTGAAGGCGAGGCCGAGGTGCCCGTGCGCCAGCTTGGCGCGATGGAACACGTCGGCTGTCGCGTCTGTCGAGCCGTCGTCGGCGAGGATGATCTCTGCGACGATCTCGCGGTCGCGAAAGAACTCGGCGCACCGACCGAGGCTCTCCTCGATCCGGCGCGCCTCGTTATAGGCGGGTAATACGAGGGTGAGGATGCTCTATCGGCGCGGCGGAGCGCCGCGTCGGAACCCACCCCTGTCGCCGCCGGGTCGCGGACCGCCGCGCTCGTCGCGGTCGCGGTAGCGCTCGCGCTCGGCGCGCTGACGCGTCTCGTAGTCGTTGCCGTTCTCGTTCACGGCCCGCATCGAGAGGTTCACCCGGCCCATACGGTCGACCTCGGCGACCTTCACCTTCACCTTGTCGCCGACCTTCACCACGTCCTCGACGGTGTTCACGCGCTCCGGTGAGAGCTCGCTGATCCGCACGAGGCCTTCCTTCCCGGGAAGGTACTCGACGAACGCGCCGATGCTCATGATCCGTGTGACCTTGCCGTCGTAGACCTCGCCGACCTCGGGTTCCTTCGTCAGCCCCTCGATCATCGCGCGAGCCCGCTCGCGACCCTCGGCCTTCGCGCCCGTGATACGGACGGTGCCGTCGTCCTCGAGCTCGATGGTGGTGCCGGTCTCCGCCTGGATCGCGCGGACCATCTTGCCGCCTGGGCCGATGACCTCACGCACCTTGTCGGGCTGGATCTTGATCGTCTCGATCCGCGGGGCCCAGCGGGAGAGCTCGGATCGCGGCTTGTCGATTACGTTGCGCATCGCGTCGATGATGAAGAGACGCGCTTCACGTGCCTGCTGGAAGGCCGTCCGCATGATGTCGAGCGAGATCCCTTTGATCTTGATGTCCATCTGGAGAGCGGTGATGCCCTTCGCCGATCCGGTGACCTTGAAGTCCATGTCGCCGTAGTGGTCCTCTAGACCTTGGATGTCCGTGAGGACGGTCCACTTGTCGCCGGAGGTCACGAGACCCATCGCGATGCCGCCGATCATGTCCTTGATCGGGACGCCGGCGTCCATGAGGGCGAGGGTCGATCCGCAGGTCGACGCCATCGACGACGAGCCGTTCGATTCGAGCGTCTCGCTTACGACGCGGATC
>Ga0207646_10000979_pt1 | contig 36737 bp, 34 predicted proteins | sample KBSK5502metaG_FD_184343 | JGI IMG/M metagenome (GOLD analysis project Ga0207646, IMG submission 184343) | Corn, switchgrass and miscanthus rhizosphere microbial communities from Kellogg Biological Station, Michigan, USA - KBS K5-50-2 metaG... | ecosystem: Host-associated > Plants > Roots >... | reverse complement strand
AAAATCAGAGTCCTTTCATCAATTTTCCTGATCACCTTATGGGACAAAGCGATAGGAATGGAATTACCTGTGACCATCAGTTTTGCTGATCGAAAACGGTCCGATTTCCATCGATTATCGTGGTCACGCTCATAGAAAACTGTTAGCGAGATCCGGCTTTTGTCGGCAGCGAGCACAAAAGAATCGCTGGATATATCGAAGCTCGACAGGATTTTCTCCGCTGCCGGCCGCCGCTCAAACGCTTTCCTGAAAATCGAGCTTTTCTGCGGCTTGCCGGCAGTTGTCGGCGGCAGTTCGGTTGTTTCGCTGGAAATCCGTAAAAGTCGCTGAACTTTTCTGCTCGTGCGTGAAGTTTCAGATTTCCAGCTGAACTTTTGAATTTTCAGCCAGAAATCCAAAACTTCGGCTGAAGTTTTGATTTTCCAGCTGACGATTTCGTTTTCCGCCGAAGATCTGGATTTTCGGCTGAACATTTCGATTTTCCAGCTGAACTTTTTTTCTTCAGCTGAACTTTTCAATCTTCCGCTGAAGATTTGAATTTTCGCGCGGAAATTTAAATCTTCGCCGGAAGGGTTCGCCCTCCAGCTGAAGATTTGAATTTTCCGCTGAAGTTGCAGATTTTCAGCGACAAATTTAATTTTTCAGCTGAACTTTTCAATTTTCCGCTGCGGTTTCGAATTTTCCGGCGGAACGCCCCACGTTCGGCTGAAGACCTAATTTTTCCGCTGAAGTTTTCAATCTTCACGAGTTGTTTTGAATTTTCCGCTGAACTTTTGAAACTTCAGCGACATTTTTAATTTTCCGCGAGATTTCGATTTTTTGCCTCCTGCAATCCTGTGATTCCTTTGTGTGATGCAAAGAACCCACAGTTTCCGAATGGTGACGACCTGAGGGATTTCGCTATATCTGCAAATTCAGCTATCTTCTCTTTTAATTTCCACATCGTAGAGGAGCTCCCCTCTCCGACTGCAGTTCGGCATGTCGCGTTCGAGCAAACGTGCGGCCTTCAGCAGCAAACCGATAACTTCCCGTCGGATTCTATATTTCACTAAAAGTTACTCAAGCGTAATAGGACTGATCAGGTCCTCTGTGGAGTTCGGCATTCATCAAGAGCCGTGTGCGCGCGCAAGAACCAGGGACCTCGTAAAAGTGAACGCAGGCGTGGCCTGTGCGGGACTATTTTTCGACAACGCCGAACGGTTTATCCAAGGGTTCACAACTTCAGATCCCGGACAGCATCTCCCATTCGAACTTGCGAAATTCCGAGATTCGTGCAAAGTCTTTCGGGTTAGCCGTCAGAATACGGGTTCCGTTGCGAGCCGCGCTAACGGCAATCAGCGTGTCATTGGTGAGCCGGGCTGTGCTGAGCAGGTCGTCGCGTTGCAAGCGCAGGGATCTTACGTAGACCGAGGTGTCAAAAAGAATACGCTGCACTACGGTTCAAGATTGCCGTAGACATCGTCGATTTGTGACGACGAACGCAGGAATCGCTCATGAGCTTTCCAAGCTCGCTTGTTACGTTTGTCCTCTTCGTCAATTTCATCGAGGGCGCGCTCGATTGTTTCACTTTCTGTCGTAGTACCGAGCACGCCCGTTTTGCACGCTGGAGTTTAACGGGATCGAGTACCAATCCTTTTCTCTTTGGCGGTACAGTGGCACGACTCATCATGAAGCCTCCATTGTCATTATATGTCGCCACCGGAAGTGCGCCGGTGCGATGGTCGTCTGTCTACGATAACAAAATACAGGAACGTCCTAGGAACGCCAGGACGACCGAACAACAAATCAACCTCCGAATCTTGACTTTAGCGTTAATGGGCGGCGGGAGTGCTATTTGGAAAAGACAATTAAGTATTCTAAATTCAGTTACTTAAAATGGAGGCGGCGGGAATCGGACTTGACAGGGTTTGCCCAATCAGCAACTTACACATTTCGCGAACGCACTGAAGGCATAGAGCGCACCGAAATCCACGAGTCACACACACTCGGCACACACATTTTAGCCCGTTTGCGTTTGACCTTATTACTGCATCAAACTAAGGTAAGTCAGGATCAGATATGAGCCTCGAAATCAAACCCAGCCAGGAAGCGAAAATTGCTGCGCTTGCCGCAAAAACAGGTCGTGATAAGGCGGAAATTCTCGAAGAAGTCATCGACAGTTATTTCGACGAATTGACCGATATACGAGAAATGCTGGACCAACGCTATGATGACTTCAAGAGCGGACGCGTGAAAGAGCTGACGCCGGACCAGCTTCGAGAGGATATCGAGTTCCGGAAACGAGAATTTTTGCAGCAGCGTCATGAACCCTGACTTTAGGGTTCTTCCCCAGGTCGCCGACGATATCTTCGAGATCTGGCGATTTATTGCTGATGACAATATAGAAGCGGCTAATCGCGTCGAAACGGAAATCTGGGACGCGTTTGCCGAACTTGCCAAGTTTCCCGAAATGGGTCATCAACGACCTGCTATGACCTCGCGTCCGCTACGCTTTTGGCTTGTACGCGCGTATCTGATCGCATATGCACCCGACGAACGTCCCTTGCTGATCGTTGCAGTGCTTCATGGAAAGCGTAGCCCTCGACTGATCGCGTCTATTCTGCGGGAAAGGGAATAGAAATTTGTTGCCTGACTTTTTTCACAAGAGGGAAATGATGGAACCGTTTCAGAAACGTCCAAGTTGCCGCGTTGAACTCGTCGAAGGTCAAGGGACATTGATCGAAGCGTGGGAAGCCTCTCATCAAGTCGTCTTTGTTGGGACCTTCCAGTGTGGGAAATCAGAAGCAAAAAAATTTTGGGAGTTATATAAGACAGCCTCTTATCCTGGCAGGTGCCGCTGAGTCGGTCACCCGAGATTCCTACGGGGGATTTCTGCAGCCTGGCAGAGACCGATCAAATCGTGGGTCTGATATTCCATCCACTGATGCGGTTTTGCAATGAGCGCCCGCAGTGATGCGCGTACTTCCTTTCCGACCATCATGTACTTCGTCCAGCGAATCTGCACGGCGACGTTTTATTCAGGCAAGCCGATCTGCCTACGAAAAGCCTTCAACCGCGGGTCGTCGCGAAGTATCGCTAATTCTGGATAGCTGAGCAACTGGCCTATCCGCTGGGGGCCCACGGCAGCCATGCGGTTAAGAGCTTCCAACGCGCGGTCTGTGTCGCCGAGCCCTGCGAAGATCAGGGCTTGCTCATTCCCGTATTCCGAAGCGGCCGCCATCTTCTCGGCTTCCTGGCCGCGGCCGGACCGTGCGTAGATGTGTCCGACAAAGCCTCGCATCAGCGGATTAGGTGAAGTTTGGTGATCAGCAACAAGATGGACCGCTTCGGCAGCCCTGCCCTGGCCTAACCGGGCGCGACCTAAGAACACGTCCTTGAAACCGGTTTCGTCAGGCAATCTCTGGCAGTAATCGACTGCCTCGTCGTATCGGCCGGCTGAAATGAGTGAGTCAGCCAGCAACCGTTGAACCCTGGGCGAGAGCGGATCCACTTTCTGCGCAAAGCGCGCCTGTTGGAGCGCCTCATCGAGACGATTGAGAACCATTAGAAACGAATAAGCGTAATCGACGTATGTACTGGAGCTATTGGGATCAAGTTCGATGGCCCGGCGAAAGCTCTTTTCAGACTGTTGCCACTGGCCCTCGCGCGCATAGACCATGGCTAGCGCGTCGTGTGCTTCCGCCAGTAGTGGGTCCAATTGAATCGCTTTCTCCGCCGCCGCTCGCATTCTGGGTAATTCATCGTCCGGATGATCCACAACGTACATAACAGATTGTCTTGCGTAGTGTGCCGCCAAACCCGCATAACCGGGAGCAAATGAAGGGTCCTTAGCGATCACTTCTTTAAAAAACCCGAGCCTGGGATTGATGCCGAGGGCTGGCTCACCCCTGGCTGCGAGCGCACGAAGGTAAAGATCGTAGGCTTCGACGCTGGTTTCGTACCGCCGTCGGCCCTGACCGAGTTTCAGCCGCAGGTTATTCACGATTCCGTGTGAAATCTCATCCTGGACCGTAAATACGTCGGTCAACAGGCGGTCAAACTTGCCTGACCAGAGCGGCAAGTCGTCACGCACTCGAACCAACTGGATGTTGACCCGCAACTGTGGGCCCATCCGGAGGACGGAACCTTCCAAAATGTAATTGACTTGAAGCTGCTTTCCAGCCTCGCGCACATTCGACCGTTGGCCTTTTAGAACAAAGGATGAGGTTCGGGAACGCACCGCCAGCCCTTCGATTACCGACAGGTTGCGGATAATCTCATCGGTGAGTCCGTCTGCGAAATAATCGTCGGCCGGCTCGTGGCTCAGGTTGTCCAGCGGCAGAACAGCGATAGTGAGCGGTTCGCTTCTATATTGACTCCACCACCAGACGGTGGCCCCCAGCGCCAGCACCAATCCGCCAAGGGCAAACGTGAACCAAAGCCGCCCTGAAATCATCCTCTTTGGCGTCGGCGCTGGCGGTGTTGTCGAAAGAGTGCTGCTATTCGCGGCAAGGTCGCCGATTATTTCTTCATCGACGTCAAAGATGTAGCCTCGTCGTGGCACCGTCTTGATGAAGTGGTGCGCATCATCTTCCAAAGCTCGCCGCACGTCTTTTAAGACCTTTACCAGGGAATCTTCCGTAACGAAGGAGTCAGGCCACACTGCCTGCATCAGTTCTTCTTTAGTGACCAAACGCCCTCGATTCTCGAAAAGATATTTGAACGCCTCGAAAGACTTGGGGCGGAGCCTTACTTCCTTGCCCTCATACAGAAGACAGGCACGGGCAAAATCGACCGTGAAAACGTCGAATGAATAGCGCTGGCGAGACTCCTTGTTCATTTCGGCAATTTTCCCGAACTTTATCCGCGTTCTTTCCCGACTCTTTCGTTACTTGCCTTCAGGCCAGTGCTATGTTTCGCGCGCCGAGGCAATTCGCCGCGATCCCAGGGAACCAATCAGCCTTTCGGATTGCGTTGGATTATAAGGCACGCACTTGATGAGCACAAAGTTCACCAGAAGGAAACAATGAAGCAAACGGTTATTTGCGCGGCTTTCGTGGCGAGTTTGGAAGTCCTTCTGGTTGCGGGAATTTTACTCACAAGCCCGAGACTGATGTCACACCACACACAATCGTCGGTGCAACTCGGCGGGAGCGTGGCTGGGGCCTCGTCGGAAGTGCCTGTTGCGACCCAGGAGCGGATTGTCACGACTTACGGCAAATTGCCCCTGAGCTTTGAGGCGAACCGCGGGCAAAGCGATCGACGAGTGAAGTTCATTGCCCGCGGCGGCGGCTACACAATGTTTTTGACTGCGACGGAAACTGTTCTCTCCATACAAAAACCTTTGCCAGTAGGCATCAAACTGCTTGCCGCCAATCCCGCGCCGCGCGTCGAAGGCCTTGGGGAGCAGCAGGGCGAGAGCAACTACTTCATCGGGAACGACCCAGCGAAGTGGCGCACCCATGTTCCGCACTACAGCAGGGTGCGCTATCGGAATGTGTATCGGGGTGTGGACCTGGTGTATTACGGTAACCAGCAACAAATCGAACATGATTTCGTCGTAGCGCCCGGAGCGGACCCGCGGCAGATTCGTTTTGCAGTGAGGGGCGCTGACAGGGTCGAACTGGACAACCGGGGCGAACTCGTCATCCACCTTGGGAACGGCGAAATGAGACTGCGAAAACCGAGAATCTATCAGGAAGAAGGCGAAGTGCGGAAAGAGGTTCTTGGGGGATATACCTTGACGGCGGGCAACCTGGTCGGCTTTGCACTTGGACCTTATGACAGGACCAGGCCGCTGGTAATCGATCCGATCCTGTCGTACTCCACCTACCTCGGTGGCAGCGACTTTGACAGAGGCCTGGCCCCTGCGGTGGACCGCAACGGGAACGTCTACGTGACGGGACAAACCAGTTCGACCAATTTCCCGACGACGAATTCCTTACAACCAGTGCCCGGCGGCGGCCAGGATGTCTTCGTGACGAAGCTGAATGCCGGCGGCTCGGCCATCGTTTACTCCGTCTACCTCGGCGGTAGCGGCGATGATTCAGGCTTTGGCATCGCCGTGGATGACACCGGGAACGCATACGTGTCCGGGCGGACCGCCTCCACGAACTTTCCCACCGCCAGTCCCCTGCAGGCAGCGTATGGGGGTGGCCCTACGGACGCCTTCGTGGTAAAGCTGAATACCGCTGGCTCGGCGCTGGTCTACTCGACCTACCTCGGGGGCAGCGGCCAGGACAATGCCCTCGACCTGAGATTGGACGCTGCTGGCAGCGCGTACGTGGCGGGTCGAACCTCCTCGACGAACTTTCCCACTGCTAATTCCCTTCAGTCGGGCAACGCTGGAGACTTCGACGTCTTTGTATCGAAGTTGAACCCTGCGGGCTCGGCGCTGGTCTACTCGACCTATCTCGGAGGCAGCGCAAACGAGGGGCTCACTGCCCTCGCCGTAGACCGTGGTGGCAATGCCTATGTGTCGGCCGGTACTTCGTCGACCGATTTCCCGACCATCAACGCCTTGCAACCGACCTACGGCGGTGGCCCCATGGACGCCTTTGTGGCGAAACTGAATGCCGCGGGCTCGGCGCTGATCTACTCCACTTACCTGGGCGGCAGCGGCAATGAGATGAACCCCTCTGTCGCCGTGGACCTCTCCGGAAACGCCTACGTGGCGGGACGGACTTTCTCGACGGATTTCCCCACGGCCAATCCCTTGCAGCCGGCCAGGGCTGGCGCTTCCGACGCCTTTGTGTCGAAGCTGAATGCTGCGGGCTCGGCGCTGATCTACTCCACTTACCTTGGCGGCAGCGGCGACGAAAACATCTTTGGCATAGCGTCGGATGCCGCGGGCAACGCCTATGTGTCGGGCTGGACAAGTTCGCCTGATCTGCCGACCGCTAATCCCTTACAGCCAGCCTACGGCGGCGGCATCAGCGATGCGTTCGTAGCGAAGTTGAATGCCACGGGTCCTGTATTGGTTTATTCCACTTACCTGGGCGGCAGCGGAGAGGACAAGGGAGATTTCATTGTCGTGGATGCCTCCGGCAGCGCATACGTAACGGGGTGGACGGCTTCGACAGACTTCCCCACCGCAAATCCACTTCAGAATACCAACGGCGGCGGAGCTTTCGACGTCTTCGTGGCCAAGATCTCCGAGGTTCTGACCGGCAATGTCTTCCATTTTGCCCAGGCTGGCGGTGGAGGCGGTTTTTCGACGAGCATAGCTTTAACAAATCCCTCTACGAATACATCGGTCAGCGGCACTGTTTCTTTCTTCGCAAATGACGGCCGCCCTCTGACTACAGTTGTGGCGAATGCTGTGGTTCCTGTGGTGATTCAACCCTCGCGCACGACGATCCTGGCCACCGGCACGCAGGGCTCTACCATGTCCGGATACGTCCGTGTTTCGTTGACCAGCCCTGTCTTCGCAAATGCCACCTACACGCTTCCAGGGTTTCCGTCATTGTCCGTGCGCCCATCGGCTGTCGGATCTGTGTTACTGGCTTCGATCTCTCGAGATGCAGAAGGAATCGAACATGGTATCGCCTTGGCAAATACGTCAAGCGCATCGGCGCGAGTGAACTTGAGTTTGATGGATTCAAGCGGGAATGAATTGTTCAGTTCGCTTGTGTTCCTGGCCCCGGGAGAGCAAGTAAGTCGTTTTTTATCGGAGCTAATGCCAGGAATCCCGAGCAGGTTCGCGGGAACTTTGCGGATCGGAGCCGCTCCGGCCGCGATCTTGTTTACACAATCACCGATTATCCTTGCCGCAACTGTAGTCGAGTTTCGCCGCAATCAGCTAAGGAGTGACGCCACTCCAGCAAGCACCCTGAAGGGGGCTCCCACGAGAAAGGTGATGGGAATCTTTCGCGAAACGTTCCACGCCAGATCAACGGCGCATATTCGATGCAGACCGCGCAGGGTCTGGAATCCGTTCCGTTGCGGTGAAGCTTACCTAAGACCGACACTGTGACACGGTTCAGCCATGCCGATCTCACACCCGCTTAAATTCCGATACTCCTTGAAATTCCTAAGCCCAGTTTATGGAAGATGACCCATCAAACCGTGTAAACGCCGCAGGGTTTGGCATTGGTTCGAATGATTCATCGCGGGCTGAGGATTCAGCGGCTGGCCGTACGATCAGCGATGACGAGATGAGGTGGTTTGAAAAAGTTCGGAACAATTTAGAAGCGGGCAGAAAATGCAGAGGCGGGATTTGTAATCTGCATTGTCAGAAGCGGCATGCATCCAGCTAACTCCAGACCTTCCGCACATCCTCTTCGAGCTTAACCTGCCAGGACTTTACGAAATGTGAGTAATGCTTTTGCACGGTGGAAGGTGTGTTTCCCAGAACCGCCGCGACGGTTTCGAGAGACGCACCTTTTGTCAGCAACTCTGTTGCGAACGAATGCCGGAACATGTGCGGGTTGCCTTTAACGCCGGCCAATGAAAAAAGTTTCCGCAAACTTCTCTGCCAATCGGCGACCGCGGATTTTGGGAGCCCATTGCCACTCCAGAAAAAATATCGGCCGACATTTGGCACTTCCTTTTACGCAGGCCTGTATATCGAAGCACAAGGACGAATGCTTTGATGCGTGTTCGATTACCCTCGCCATAGATTCCGTTCAGCGGAAAGAGTTCGGACGCCCAAATGATTTTCTCCAGCTCCTCAGCAGAGAACGTCTTGATTTTTGTCGGCTGCACTTTCGGCGGTCGCATCCGGTTTACAGGATTCTCATCGATATATTTCGCATCGGCGCAGAAGCGGAAGAACGAGCGGAGACGTTCACCTTTCTTGTATGCCGATAGGGAATTGTCTTTCCAGGTGGCGCGGAATTCGCGCATCAACTCGATTGTCAGTTGAAAGAGGAGTTGGAATCCTTTGTCCTTTGCAAACGGAGCGAGTTGTTCTTCGAGAAGGTATTCGTATTTGGAAATCGTCGCTTCGGCGAGGTGTCTTGCACGGCAATCGTCGAGGAATTTTTTGATCGCCGTTTCAATCTCTACAGGTGCCGTTTTCTCGACGAGAGGAAAGAGCGCGTTCGCTTCAAGTTAAGTTCGCGCACTTTCGCCTGAGCGGCATCCCAGGAACGAATGCCAAGCGATTGTCGGATGTATTGATCTCCAAGATAACCTTCGAGGTGGATGGGGCACTGGCATTTGCGCCACTCGCGGCCTTTGTTTCGGCTGGGACAACTTCGGGAATGTCGGCGGAAGATGGTGATCACGGTCCAGACTGCCTTTCCATCGTTGCTGTTCATTCAGCATCGACACAACCAGTCTAAAACCGGTGACACACACTCGGCACACACGGGAAAGTGTGTGCCTTGCAAATTAATCAATCAGATGCAGTTAGGGAAATGGAGGCGGCGGGAATCGAACCCTGCGCGGATCTGCAGCACCAGTAGGTTACAGATTCGGTGACCCCGCACAACCCATCTTGCCCATAAAACCCATGGCCGTGGAACGTGTGAGGAACGTGAGATCGGTGACTTTCGGGGCCGCACTTCGTTATTCTTCGTTCATGATAACAACCGTTGATGCGATTTACGAGGACGGCAAGCTGGTGCTAAAAGAACCGCTGCCCTTGCCGGAACACGCTCATGTCCGCGTCACAATCGATTCGGATCTGGAACGCGAGGCTTGGCTCAAACTCTCCGAGAAATCGCTCAAGGAAGTCTGGGACAACGACGCTGACGACATCTTCAATGACCTGCTCCAGAAATGATGTCATTCTTCTACCGATTCCATTCACGGACCTGACCAGCCGCAAAGTTCGCCCTGCAATTGTCGTTGATTTCAACGCGACAGACCTCTTCGTCATTGGTAGAGGCACATAACGGAAGCGAGCGAAGGGCATAGTTACTTACCGAGGCAGCACTTCTTGAATTTTCGGCCGCTTCCGCAGGGACATGGGTCATTTCGACCGATCTTGGATGCTGGTCGTGAAGGTGAGGAGACTGAAGTTGCCTCTCGCGCGATACTCGGCTCGACAAAACTTTCGTTCCGGTGGAAACAGTACCAAGAACCGAATTCCCGAACCGTGTCGGTTATGAAGCGATGGTGCCGATCGCGGGCGAGCCTTGCAAGCACTCGTTCCTTACCACGCCCGAGGTCGTCCATGACGTCGCTCATGCTGATGTTGAACGGATCGATCAAGTTGTCGCGATAGGCTTGCTTTATCTCCTCAATCAATTCCGCAGGGTAAAGGTCACACGTGGCCGCGACCAGCGAATTCCATAGCTCTGAGGGTTCTCGCGGCAATGTTCGAAACAGTTGCCCGAAGTACTGAACCGTTGCATCGCGATCGACCACGCCTTCTGCGACAAGCGTGACAAGTCCGTCCAGAGCCGCGCCGCGAACCGATTCGTCGGCGTCTTCATTTTCGATGACGGACTGGATGCCCTTAGTATTTCGAGCGCAAACAGAAGCCAACGCACGTCCTAATGTTCCGGTGATGAAGTCTCCGCATAGCGAATCCAGCAGGTCTCCAGGAAGCGAGCAGAGGCGCAAGAGATGCGGATAGGCTTGAGGCTCCCGAAACTGCGACAGCAGGAACATTGCGTACATGTGAGCCATGTAATTGCCGTCGCCAGCAAATTGTTTCGCATTATCGATGGTGTGTTGAAGAATGCTGAGCAATTGAGGAGTGACTTCTTCGTGCCTTGCCGCCGCAGCTTCGACCGCGTCTCGTTCGAAGCGTCCGGTCACGCGCTCGATTCGTCGCAGAATCTCAGGAACATCCATGAGAGTTCCTGCTTCACCGTGAACAGTGAGAGTACCCAATGAATGATCGTGTTCCATGTAACGTATTTAAGTGTGCCTGTGGTCAAAAGAGGTCCGAACAAGGGGGTACGAGCGTGCATCGAATCGATAACGCATTCGCGATAGGAATCAGCTTAAAGAGCTTTCGCGTCGTGAAGAACAGTAACGCGTGCGTCTGCCTTGTCGGACCGAACGATGTCCCTCAAGAGGGCGAATGCCCCTTTTGAATGCGAGTGTTTCTCGTCAACATGATCGCAACGCGATCTGATCCTCCGAATTCATGTTGAGAACCCGGATGGTTGTCCTACCGACCGCGGTTTTTCCTGTAAGATAGATCCCATGCCACTCAAATTGTTCGTCCCAATTCTGTAGCCGCGGGTGAAACAGTTCGGTAACTGCGTTCGTTTCCGGATCGATGCCAGTCAGGTTTGTTCCCTTATGTAGATTGCAATCTATACAGGCAAGCGCAAGATTATCGAGATCATCACTCCCGCCATGACTTTTCGGAACGATGTGTTCGATGTGAAGCGATGCTAACGGTGAATCGTCTTGATGCAGGTGGCAATACTCGCAAGTGTTTTGGGCGCGCTCGCGGACTTGGGCTCTAGTCCTCGCCCCGATCATCGACGGATGGCTTGTTGGTAGTGAGGCGACGGGCTTGTCGTTTCAAAATGGCGACGAATTTGTTCGCACGAACGAAGCCGGCGTACTCTGATCGCTCCTCTTCCGTCAATTGGCCTTCTGTTGATTTTTGAGCCAGTTCTTCGATGCGTGCTTGAATTTGCGGGTCAGCATGAAAACCGATAACGGCGTCTGCCTTGTCGGGCAGAACGATTTCCATCAGCGGTCGAATGCCCCGTTCGAATGCGAGTGTTTCTGATGCGGTTGCCATTAAGCTGAACGTACCATGCACGCCCGCCTTTCGCAATCTCGTGGTGGGTGTGTCGTTGATCAACGCACGCACACGTCAGGAACGCGATGCGAGAACACACTCGGATGTTGCTTCGCATCTCAATCATGAGAAAAGAATTAAAAGGAAAAGGACGCGGGTTCCGTAGAACCCACGTCCGAGATAATAAGTACCTTTAAATCAATTGTTTACACATGGAGGCGGCGGGAATCGAACCCGCGTCCGAAAACGTTCCGTAGGAGAGTCTACATACTTGTCAGGTTCCGATTTGTCTCGCACCCCGGCAAAAGGAACCTGCAAGCTAGCCGGGGCACCAGCCCATTGAGTTTCGCCTCGCGCTGCCGGGCCAGCGGTTTGAGGCTATCCTGCATTAAGTGACGCCCTTTAACCAACCTACAGGCGAATTAGTCAAGGACGTTAGCTGGTGTTAAGCAGCTAATGCTGGCTGATAGTCAGCGTTTAATGTTTTCCACGTTTTTACGAGGACATGGGCCTCGGTATGCGTCTCGTACTTCTTCGTCCCCGTCGAAACCGGTGCGCCCCCGTTTCTGAGGCGCGCGGGCTGAAGCCCGCGACTACATCTTATATAAGGGTGCGGCGGGCCAATGTCAAACGGCCATTTCTTGATGGCTGCGCCCTTTAGGGCTTGCATTCGCAGCCGCTCCTGTCGATTAAGGTATAATTTTTGCCTTGTCTTTGTTTTATCCAGGAGGGACATCACTTCGATGGAGTTGAAAACGCAGGCGTTGGACCGGCTACTCGAGGCGTTAACCCCTGCGCTTACGGCCGAACTGGATCGTGTGGTCGCGGAAACGCGCGAGGCGCTGGAACAGGAATTCCAAAAGCGGCTTCAGTCGGCTGTGCGTGATGCGGAGAACGAAGTCCGGTCTGCTGCGGAGGCTCAACTGAGCCGTGCTGTGGCTGATGCGGGAGCTCAACTGAATCGTGCCGTCGCCGATGCCCGCGAGGCGACGCGAAAACAAGTCACCGAAGAGCTCGAGGCCGAATTCAAAAACAAGCTTGCCGAGACGACCGCGCAGCTAAAAAGTGAAGCCGCATCCGCGCGGGAACCCCTTCAGCGGCAACTCGAGCAGTGGCGAACGTTCGCAGAAATCCAGCAGCAGCTTGCCGAGGCTTCATCTCAGACCGAAATTCTGGCGCGATTCCTGAGGCTGGCCCGGCCCTTTGCCGCGGGGCTCGGTGTGTATGTGATCAAGGCCGATGGTCTGGCCTTATGGAAGAGCCGCGGTGACGGCGCGTTTCCTGAAATCATTTCGCAGCAGACCACGGATCCGGAATCCTATTTCCGGGCCCTCACGGTTCGCGGCAAAACGGTCGCAGCCGTTTCGGCGATGCCTCCATTCAAGTCGGAGGCGCTCGAGTTTCTCAGCACCTCACTGGAGCGTGCGATTGAGGTGTACGCTCTGAGGCTGAAAACTCCTGTACCGAAGAGCGCGGTCGCAGCCGAAAAAACAGTCGCGGCCGCAAACACCGGCGCCACCGCAGCGGGTCCCGACGATCAGAAGGCCCATTCCGAAGCGCGCCGCATCGCGCGGTTGCTGGTATCGGAGATCAAGCTGTATCACGAGCAGGAACTCCGCAAAGGCCGCGAGCACTCTGACATCTACGAACGCCTGCAGAAAGAAATCGATCGTGGACGCGAGACGTATTCGCATCGGGTCCCCGCTTCGGTAATTGCCGCGCATGACTATTTTCATGAAGAATTGGTCCGCATCCTGGGCGAGAATGACGTGTCACGACTGGGGGCTGGGTATCCTGGTCCACGGCATTCATAAGATGTTCACCAATGTTTAAAAAACCCATTTCTTATAAAGCGGCCCAGTTTACAGAATCCGTCATTCGCGAAATGACTCGTCTTGCCCTGGAGCACGGCGCCGTCAATCTCTCTCAGGGGTTTCCAGACTTCCCCGCGCCCGACGTTCTCAAGAAGGCCGCTTCGGACGCCATCTTCGGCGACGTGAATCAATATGCAATCACGTGGGGCGCGAAGAACTTTCGCGACGCCCTGGTGTACAAGACGAAAAAATTCATGGGCATCGACATCGATCCGGAGCGCGAGATCACGGTCTCGTGCGGCTCGACGGAAGCCATGATCGATGTGCTGCTCGCCGTCATCAATCCCGGCGATGAAGTGATCGTGTTCGAGCCCTTCTATGAGAACTACGGGCCGGACGCGATCATCTCGGGCGCGACGCCGCGTTACGTTCAGCTTCGCCGGCCGGACTGGTCGTTCGATGAAAAGGAATTGGCCGCGGCATTCAACAACAACACGAAGGCCATCATTATTAATACGCCGAATAATCCGACCGGTAAGGTGTTCAGCCGCGAAGAGCTGCAGTACATTGCCGGGCTCTGCCAGCAATGGGACGTCCTCGCGATCACCGACGAAATCTACGAGCACATCATTTATGACGGTGCCACCCACATATCACCGATCACGCTCGACGGCATGCGCGAGCGCACGATTGTCGTGAATGGCATGTCCAAGACATTTAGCGTGACAGGCTGGCGTGTCGGTTACATCATCGCTCCCCCGGGAATTACAGGGGCGATTCGAAAGATGCATGATTTTCTGACAGTTGGCGCTCCCGCCCCGCTGCAGGACGCGGGCGCGGTGGCTCTGGGGCTGCCGGATTCCTACTACGCCGATCTCGCGAAGCATTACCAGCAGCGGCGTGACCGCGTGATGAACATGCTCGAAGACGCCGGCTTGAATCCCCTGCTTCCCAAAGGCGCGTACTACATCATGTGCGACATCGGGAACTGGGGTTATCCCAACGATGTGGAGTTCGCGAGGTTTCTTGTAAAAGACATCGGAGTGGCAACCGTTCCGGGCAGCAGCTTCTTCAGCGATCCGGCGTCAGGAAAAGACATCATTCGATTCACATTTTGTAAAAAAGAAGAGACCCTTCGAGCCGCGGAGTTGCGGCTGAAGAAATTGGCGCAAACCAAAGCAAACGCATCTCGTCCAACTGCGGATGCCCGTAGTTTATAATATCGGGACCAGGCACTTCTAAAAGGAACGAAAGGCTGAATATGACAAAAAAGCGATTGCTTTATCTCACCTTGATCATTGCAACCCTCACGATCGGAGTTGTAATCGGGACGATCGTCTCGGGTGGGGTCAAAGCGGGAGAGCAAAAGACCGCTCAGGCGCTCGTCATCCCTGATCCGGTTTCCCTCTCTAATGCGTTTTCACAGATCGCGGCGAATCTCGCACCGGCTGTGGTCAATATCAATACCGAGGCCGCGCCGGAAAATGCCGTACGGAATCGCCCGGACCGTGGTGATCGAAATAATCCTCCCAACAACCGCAATAATCGGAATCCGAATCCGAGAGAATTCGACCCATTCGACTTCTTCAACTTTTTCGGCGGGCCGGATGTGCCGGACCGCAGTGAGAAGGTGCGAAATCTCGGCACGGGCTTCATCGTCGATAAAGCGGGATATATCGTGACGAACCATCACGTGGTCGATAAGGCCACGAAGATCATGGTTCGCCTCGAAGACAAGTCCGAATATCAGGCGAAGCTCATCGGCAGCGATGCGGACACCGATCTCGCGGTCGTCAAGATCGAAGCCGGCCGTGATCTGCCGGTGGCGAAGATGGGGAACTCCGAGGCGGTGAAGGTCGGCGATTGGGTGTTGGCGATCGGAAGTCCGTTCAACCTCGATCACACTGTCACACACGGGATTATCAGCGCCAAAGGTCGAAACGAGATCGGCGGTTCGCGAAATGATTTTCAGAGCTTCCTGCAGACGGACGCGGCGATCAATCCGGGTAACAGCGGCGGGCCGCTCGTGAATATGGCCGGAGAGGTCATTGGCATCAACACCGCCATCATTTCGGAAACGCGGCAGTCGGCAGGCCTTGGCTTTGCATTGCCGGCGAATACGGCAGTGAAGGTTTATAACCAGCTCGTACAGAGCGGGAAGGTCACACGCGGCGGTATCGGCATTTCGTACAGTCCGAATCCATCGCAGGACGCCTCGTTGTGCCGCGCGCTCGGATTGAAAGCGGACTGCGGCGTCGTTGTTCAAAACGTCGTGCCGGGAGGACCTGCAGCGAAAGCAGGTGTCCGCGCGGGCGATGTGATTATCGATATCGACGGAGCGAAGATCACCACGGGCGCGGCATTGCTGGATGTCGTTGCGAACAGCGCCGTGGGCCGAACGATTCACGTGAAGATCAATCGCGATGGAAAGGAACAAACGATTCCGATCGTGATTGGCGACCGGCAGGAAGTGATCGGCGAGCGGGCGAGCAACAACGCCCCGGACAACAACGATCAGGGCGATACGTCACAATCGAAACTGGGCGTTCGCGCCCAGCCGATTACGTCGGACATGGTTCGGCAGCTTCACTTGAATTCGTCCGATGGCGTCTACGTTGCATCCGTCGATCAGGACAGCGCCGCTGAAGACGCCGGCATCATGCGCGGGATGATCATCACCCGAGTGATTGCGGGCAGCGAGCGGTTCGATATCCGGAACGTGGAAGATTTCAGACGCGCCGAACGCGCGATGAAGTCCGGCCAGGACGTCGCGCTCATGGTACTGCAGCGGAATCCGAATTCGAACGACTGGCGCTCCAGCTTCGTCGCCGTAACGATTCCCTAGGAGGGAACTGAGCCACAAAAAGGCACAAGAGTCACAAAAGAGGCTTAAATTTTGTGGCTCTTGTGCCTTTTTGTGGCTAAAAAAATGGCATGGGAACTAATCGTCGACGGTGCGATTGATGGCGCAACAAACATGGCCATCGACTCCGCGCTGCTCGATGAGATCAATAACTCCACTCAAACCCGGACGGTCGTCCGTTTCTACACCTGGCTCCGGCCCACCATCTCACTAGGCCGCAATCAGAAAGTCGAAAAAGCCGTCGACGTCGAATATTGCCGTGCAAACGGCATCGACGTCGTTCATCGTCCAACCGGTGGCCGGGCCGTCCTGCATGATGACGAACTCACATACGCCGTTATTTCGAATGATTCCTCCGCTTTCGGCGACACGATCTATGGAAATTACAAGCGGGTCTCCGAAGCGCTTTGCCTTGGCTACAACAACCTTGGAGTTCCCGCCGTTCTGGCCCCCGATACCCGTAAACCCGAAATGCCCGATACGGGAGGCGATCCCCCCTGCTTTGTGTCGCCATCGAGATATGAACTGATGGTTGGGGGCCGAAAGATCGTCGGCAGCGCGCAACGGCGGGTCCGCGCCAGCTTTTTGCAACATGGTTCCATGCCCATTACCTGTGATCGGGAGGCCCTGGCTCGAGCGACGGGCCTTCCCGACAGCACCATCCTGGAGCAGGAGATGGCCGGCCTTGCGGAATTCCTTGCAGAACGACCATCCTTGGAGCAGCTACGAAGCGCATTTACCCGCGCTTTTCAAGACCATTTCTCGATTGAATTCCAGGTAAGATCCTACCCACCCGTTGACCCCGTAATTGCCTGATGCTATAAAAGTTGCGATGACTGCGAAAACCGATGCCCGGGCGCTCGATGACAGGCCCCGGGAGATCCTGAAACTCATTGTCCGATCGTACGTGAACTCCGGCGACCCGGTAGGGTCACGCACACTGGCGAAGGTCATGGAGTGGAGGCTCAGCCCGGCGACGATCCGCAACATCATGTCGGATCTCGAAGAGGAGGGCTACCTTGCCCAACCCCATACGTCGGCCGGACGGATTCCATCGGAGAAGGGATACCGGTTTTACGTCGATAATCTGGCCGATTCGGGCAAGGTCAGCAAATCGGACGAGAGGTATATCAATCGGGTTCTCTCGGAAAGCGAGACGCCGGAAGATATCATGTCCCGCGCGTCATTCATCCTTTCGACGATTTCGAAAAACGTCGGCCTGGTGATCGCCCCGCCGATGGCTGCGACGATCCTGAAGCACATCGAATTCGTCGAATTGGGAGACGGCAAGATTCTCGTCGTGTTCGTTTCGAAAACAGGACTGTTGCAACGCAAGCTGATCCGTGTGGCGGAGCGCTACACGCAGGAGGAACTCGACAGGGCCGGGCGGTATCTCGTCGAGAAATTCTCTGGAAAAACGCTCACCGAGATTCGAAATGAATTGGTCCGGCTGATGCAGTTCGAACGGACGCTCTTCGACCGCATGCTGGCGCTGCTTCGCACGTGGGGCGAGACGCTTTGCGAAGAAGCAGGCCCCGACAGCATCTATTTGCAGGGGACGTCGAATATTTTGAATCAACCCGAATTCGCCGATGTCGAGCGGATGCGCATGTTGTTCCAGATGTTCGAAGAAAAGGGACGTCTGGTAAAAATTCTGAATGAGTGCATTTCGAACAACCCGCCGGAACGCGTGAAGATCAGCATCGGTTCGGAACTCGGTGTGCCGAACATGCGGGACTTTACTCTGATCACTTCTTCCTACGCGTCCAATGACCGTACGACTGGTTTCCTGGGAATTATCGGCCCAACTCGTATGGAGTATGAACGGAGCATTTCGATCGTCAGCTATCTCGGCCGGCTCATCGGCGAGATGATTAATGCTTGAGGCTTCGCCCTAGCGGGCTTGCGCTTCGCGGCTTGAGGCTTCGCGGCCTGACATTCGACGAAAAGCCCTTATAATTGGTGTTATGGTAGAAAAGGATAAATATGAAAGTCTGCTGCCTGAAAACGTTGACAATGGTGGGGACACCAGTGACGCCGATGTCGCTGCCCGCCCGTCCGCGGATTTGCAGCGGGAGATCGAGACCCTGAAGAAAGAGCGCGAGGAGCTGTACGACCGCGTTCTGCGGAAGCAGGCAGAGTTCGAGAACTACAAGAAAAGGATGGATCGCGAGAAGTCGGACTTCATGCAGTTCGCTTCCGCCGAATTGATGAAGGAAATTTTGAACGCCCTCGATTCGTTCGAGCTGGCGCTGAAAAACGCGTCCACTCAAGCTGGCGGCCAGAATATGCTTCGCGGCTTCGAGCTGATTTACAAGCAGCTTCAGGACACGCTGTTGCGGTTCGGACTGAAGCCCATCGAGGCAAAAGGAAAGAAATTCGATCCGCATTTCCATCAGGCTGTGTCCACTCAGCCCACGGATGAGGCGGAAGAAAATACCGTCGTCGAGGAAATGCGAAAAGGGTATCTGCTCAATGGCCGGCTCCTGCGGCCTGCAATGGTCGCGGTCGCGGCGAAAAAGGACTAATCACACTTGAACGGAAAAAGAGACTACTACGAGGTGCTCGCAGTTTCACGGAACGCCTCCGAACAGGAAATCAAGAGCGCCTATCGCAAACTTGCGCTCCAATATCACCCCGATCGGAATCCGGGGAATCATGAAGCCGAGGAAAAATTCAAGGAGGCGGCCGAGGCCTATTCGGTTTTGAGCGATCCGCAGAAGCGTGCGAGCTACGACCGTTTCGGACACGCAGGCGTAGGATCCGCTGCCGGATCCGGGTTCAGCGGTTTCGATCCTAATGTCTTTTCCGACTTCAGCGATATTCTCGGCGACATCTTCGGCTTCGGCGATTTCTTCGGAGGCGGACGGCGCGGCGGGTCGCGAGCTCAGCGCGGCGCCGACCTTCGATATGACCTGGATATGACGTTTGAAGAAGCCGCATTTGGTACCACGACCAAGATCAAAGTCCCGCGTCACGAAACCTGTTCGGAGTGCAATGGCAGCGGCGCGCAGAAGGGTTCGGGCCCGACAGCGTGTCCGACATGCAACGGCTACGGCCAGGTTCGCTTTCAACAAGGGTTCTTCAGCATCACGCGAACCTGCGGCCAGTGCCACGGTACCGGACAGGTCATCAAGAACCGGTGCACGGTTTGCCACGGCGAAGGCCGGATGGTTCGCGAAAAGACACTCGAAATCAAAATACCGGCGGGCGTGGATAACGGATCCAAGCTGCGGATCAGCGGTGAAGGTGATGCCGGCGGCAAAGGCGGTCCCGCGGGGGATCTGTATGTCGTGCTCAACGTTCAGGAGCACGAGTTCTTCGAGCGCCGTGAACACGACCTTTACTGCCACGTGCCGATCAGCTTCCCCCAGGCCGCTCTTGGAACGCAGATCATGATTCCGACTCTTGAAGGCGATGAGGAAAAGTTGCACATCCCCGCAGGCGCCCAGACGTCATCGACGTTCCGTATTAAAGGCCGCGGCATTTCCAAACGCGGCGGGTCGGCCCGTGGCGATCTGTTTGTGACGGTGGATATCGCCGTTCCAACCAAGCTAACGCGAGAACAAAAGGATCTGTTGACGAAGCTCGCCTCGACGATCGAGACTGAGAATAAGCCTATACAGAAGAAAATCCTGGAGCGGGTGAAAGAAATCTTCTCGTAGGCGCCGGCTTTAGCCGGCGCGCGCCGACTAAAGTCGGCGCCTACATCGGGTGTCGGACTTCCATGTCCTGGAACCAACTGACCGTCGATGTTCCAGACGATCTCATTGATGCCGTTGTCGGTGAGCTTTCCGGCGATGGTGCGGCCGGCGTGTGGGAGAGTCACTCGCCGGAGCCCGGGTTGACGCGCCTGGTCCTGTATTTCAGTCCGCATTCCAACCTCGAAAATATCGAAAATCGGGTTCGCACCCTCTTCACACGCGTCGGCCGGCAGAATCCTCCGATTTCACGGGCCGTGGTCGAGGAATGCGATTGGACTGAAGAGTGGAAGAAGTCGTACACGAGCTTTCCAATCGGTGACGATTTCTTCGTCATCCCGAGCTGGGAAAATCCGAAATGTCCTCACGATCGGCTTCCTATTCGGATCGACCCGGGGCAGGCATTCGGCACGGGCACTCATGAAACGACCCAGATCACAATAGAAGCACTGGAGCGATGGATCGAGCCGCATCATGTCGTGCTCGATGTCGGCACCGGTTCGGGAATCCTGGCGATCGCCTCACGGCTTCTGGGAGCAAAGAACGTGTTTGCCTGCGATATCGATCCCGACGCTGTGCAGGTCGCGCATTCGAACATCGATCGCAACAGCGAAGATCACATCTGGACGTTTTGTGGTTCGCTGGACGCCGTTGGGAGGGACACCGTGCATCTGTTGATGGCCAATCTCACCGCAGATGTCATCCTTTCTCTCTTCCCGGAATTCAATCGTGTCTTGAAGGACCGGGCCATTGCGATTTTCTCCGGGATTCTTCATGACCAGGCCGAAGACGTCCGGGAAGTCACGAAGCATTACCACTTCACCGTCCATGAAGAACTCACGCGGGGCGAGTGGCTTGCGCTGATCTGCGAGAAGCATGTCGCTTAAATCCGTTTATCTCCCCGCTCCTTCCATTCAAGACAACAGGATTCTGATAGCGGGAGACGAACATCGACACCTCGTTGTGGCCAGAGTGGAGCCCGATGAACTGATCGAAATCTTCGATGGAAAAGGCCATGTGTGGACTGCGGCAGTCGAATCCGTCAACAAGCGTGAAACCATCGCGCGAGTCACAGCATCGCGGGAAGCCGCACCACCCCGATTCGAATTGATTCTCGGCCTGGCGATGATCCGGATTGGCGCATTCGAATTGGCGCTGGAAAAGGCCATAGAGGTCGGAGTGACGCGGATCGCACCATTCACGGCTTCGCGCTCGAATGTCGATTCCGGCCACCGTCATGATCGCTGGACACGCATCATTGTTGAAGCTGCGAAACAATCGAAGCACTACCACCTGCCGCAGTTCGACACGCCGCGTTCGTTCGCCGAGGTCCTGTCGATTCCCTCTGCTTCAAAGATAATGTTTGCGGAGCGTGAGGGCGGTTCGCTAAAGTCGGCACTCACAGGTTCGCCTGTCCTGTATCTCATCGGTCCTGAAGGCGGTTGGACCGATGAAGAATTATCTGCAGCGCGGAAAAACAGTTTCCAGTTGGTCTCGCTTGGAGATGCGATCTTGAAGGCAGAAACCGCAGCGATCGTGGGTGCGTCCCTCATCCGATATGAATTGGGGGAATAGCCACAAAGAGGGACAAAAGGCCCAAAAAATTATTTGTGCTTTTTGTGCCTTTTTGTGGCTGTTTTCTTTTTCTGCTTTCGCCCAGCAGCGTCCACTCCTCACCGAGGATCCACGAATCATCCCCCAGGGCTCCTTTGTCGCCGAGTCCGGGTTCAGCTATCTCAACCGGGCGAGATTTGGCCTGTCGGGGATCGGCGGCAACGAATTCTCGGCGTTCGTCAATGGTTTCAACTTCGGTTTGAGCCCGCACGCTGAATTTCAAGTCAACGGCACCATGCACAACTTCGTTCACGTGCACGAGAACGGCAGTGGCTGGCGCAATGACTGGGGGGACTGGTCGCTTTCAACGAAAATGAGGATTGTGCCGGAAACGCCGGTCCTGCCCATCATCAGCTTCCGGCCGACGGTTGTTTTGCCCAATAGCAACGATTCACATGGCATCGGGCTGAATTCGATGCAGTTTTTCGGCAACATTCTCACCGGAAAGACCGTGGGACGGGGGTTCGTCTTCGGCAATGCCGGACTGGGAATTCTTACCGACCCGGTTCACGTGCGGGCGCAGCAGGATGTCTTCACGTATGGGCTGGCCGGCGTGCTCACGGTAAGTCCCCGCATTAGTCTACTTACGGAGTGGAACGGCTGGAAAAACCCCCGGCATGTACCGAGCCCGGGGACGGAATCGCGGGCGCAGGTCCGCCTGGGCGCCCAGATTCGAGCGGCCGGCGTGCGCTGGGACGTGGCAGGTATGGCCGGCCTGACCCGGCTGGACCCCCGGGTTGGCCTGGTTTTCGGCCTGACAAAAGAATTCCGCCTCTGGAAATGAGGGGGCGATTCGGCTAGAATAACACTTCCATTTTTAGCGAAGGACCTTCCAGTAACACTCATGAAAACAGAGCCCGAAGTAGAACAAGTCTCGGGAACCGAGACGAACAGCACGACACTGTCGAATGTCGTTGGCGAAATTCGCGGATGGGCCCGCGATGTTTTTTTCGCGATCGGCACCGCGATCATGATCGTCGTCTTCCTCTATCAGCCGGTAAAAGTTGAGGGGACCAGCATGCTGCCTGAGCTGGTCGACCAGGAACGCATATTCGTCAACAAGTTCGTCTACCGGATCGAAAAAATCCAGCGCAAGGATATCGTCGTTTTCTGGTACCCGCTTGACCCGACGAAGTCTTACATCAAACGCGTTGTCGGTATGCCGGGCGATGTTGTTGAGGTGCGCCGCGGCGTCGTCTACGTGAACGACAAGCCGCTCGATGAGGGCTACATCCTGCCTGAGTTCATGGATCATCGAACATATCCGCCGGTTTACGTTGAGCCGGGCCACTACTACGTTTTAGGCGACCATCGGAATCAGTCCAACGACAGCCGCATGTGGGGTCTCGTCCCTGAGAGGTACATTTACGGGAAGGCCGTCTTCAGATATTGGCCAATCGATAAGATGGGTAGTTTGGATTGATGTGGGGGGACCGGCCAATGCCATTCAAAGAGTCCGCCGCGGAGCGCAAGCCCGACAGGGTGCAGCCTGAATTAAAGCGGTGTACCAACTACGGCTGGCCGGTGGGCCCGACATTTAAAAGATGAAAAAGGCGACGTTGCTGCTCGAAGACGGGCGGGTTTTTCGCGGCAACGGACACGGCTTTGAAGGTGAGGCCGTGGGTGAAGTCGTTTTCAATACCTCGATGACGGGTTATCAGGAGATCCTGACGGACCCGTCCTACGCCGGGCAGATCGTCACGATGACGTATCCGCTCATCGGTAACACCGGAATCAACCTCGAAGACGTCGAGTCACGCAAGCCCTTCCTCGAAGCGTTCATCGTCAAACACCTTTCACCGGTGCCCAGCAACTGGCGCACGACCGACACGCTTGATGAGTACCTGACGAAGCATCACATTCCCGTGATATCGGACATCGATACCCGCGCGCTCGTGCGTCACATTCGCGTGAAGGGTTCGATGCGCGGCATCGTTTCGCTCGTCGATCATGACGAAGCCTCACTGATGAAGAAAGTGAAGAAGGCGCCCGAGATGGTCGGATGGGATCTGGCCAGCGCCGTCACGGCCGAAAAGTCGTACGAGAATGCCGATAAGAATGTGAACTTCGTCGAGTTCTCGGAACTGGCGGACGTTGAGCCCTGCCCGTTTCACGTCGTCGCGTACGACTTCGGCATCAAGTCGCATATTCTTCGGAACCTCACACGGTGCGGCGCGAACGTGACGGTCGTTCCGGCCACCACGCCGGCTTCAGACGTACTCGCACTCAAGCCTGACGGCGTCTTTCTTTCGAACGGCCCCGGCGATCCCGAGCCGCTCGATTACGCGATCAAGAATGTTCGAGATTTACTCGGCAAGAAACCGATTTTCGGAATCTGTTTAGGCCACCAGATCATGGGGCTCGCGTTCGGCGGCCGGACCTTCAAATTGAAATTCGGCCACCATGGCGGGAACCATCCCGTGTTGAACGTCGAGCGGAAGCAGGTCGAAATCACGGCGCAAAATCACGGTTTCGCGGTCGATCCCGAAAGTCTGAACCTGAACGACGTCAACATCACGCACATCAATTTGAACGACAACACGGTTGAAGGACTCGAACATCGTTCCGTACCCGCATTCAGCGTGCAATACCATCCCGAGGCGTCGCCCGGGCCGCACGATTCGTACTATCTCTTCAAGAAATTCTTTGAGTTGATGCGGAATGCCCAAGCGCACTGACATCAAGAAAATCCTCATCATCGGTTCCGGTCCAATTATCATTGGTCAGGCGTGTGAATTCGATTACTCCGGAACGCAGGCCTGCAAGGCGCTGCGCGAAGAGGGTTACGAGATCGTTCTTGTCAATTCGAATCCCGCGACGATCATGACCGACCCGGAAGTCGCGGATCGCACCTACATCGAACCGCTCACCGCGGATTTTGTCGCATCCATCATCAAACGCGAAAGACCGGACGCGCTGCTGCCCACGGTCGGCGGCCAGACGGCCCTGAATATCGCCGTCGAGCTCGCCGAGAGCGGCATTCTCGATGAATACAAAGTCGAGATGATCGGCGCGAAGGCCAAAGCGGTGAACATGGCCGAAGACCGCCTCCTTTTCAAACAGGCAATGGCCGAGATCGGCCTTGCGACTCCTCGCAGCGAAGTCGTCGGCGATATTCGTGAAGCCCAGCGCGTGGTTCAAAGCATCGGTTTTCCGTGCGTGATTCGGCCGTCGTTTACGCTGGGCGGCACAGGCGGCGGGCTGGCTTTCAACGCGGAGGAATTCGAGAGCATCGTCCAGCGTGGTCTCGACTTGAGCCCGGTGCACACGGTCCTCATCGAGGAGTCGGTGATCGGATGGAAAGAGTTCGAGCTGGAGGTCATGCGCGATCTTCAGGACAACGTTGTGATCATCTGCTCGATCGAGAATTTCGATCCGATGGGCGTGCATACCGGCGACTCGGTAACTGTCGCGCCCGCGCAGACGCTCACAGACCGCGAGTACCAGCGCATGCGCGATGCGGCCGCAGCGGTGATCCGTCAGATCGGTGTCGAAACCGGCGGCTCTAATATTCAATTCGCGGTGAATCCGAAGAACGGCGATCTGGTCGTCATCGAAATGAATCCGCGCGTTTCGCGGAGTTCCGCTCTCGCTTCGAAGGCCACCGGATTTCCAATTGCCAAGATTGCCGCGAAGCTCGCTGTCGGATACACACTCAACGAAATCCCGAACGACATTACGAAGAAGACACCGGCATCGTTCGAGCCGATGTTGGATTACGTTGTCGTGAAAATTCCGAAGTGGGCCTTCGAGAAATTTCCGGATTCCGATCCCACGCTCGGCACGCAGATGAAATCCGTCGGGGAAGTGATGGCCATCGGCCGCACGTTCAAAGAGGCTTTCATGAAGGGCGTGCGCTCACTCGAGAGCAGCAAGGAGCCGGGCACCGAGAAGATCGACGAAGATCTCATCCGGCAAAAACTCGTCACGCCCACTCCGGATCGCATTCCCTACCTTCTGCATGCGGTCGGAAACGGCTTCAGTATTCCGGAACTGGTCGAGCTGACTCATATCGATCCGTGGTTCCTGAATGAAATGAAGGAAATCGCGGATCTCAGCAAACAACTTTCGCAACACACGCTGGCAACCTTGCCGCCGGAGCTTTTGCGCGAGGCGAAGCGATCGGGCTTTTCCGACGTGCGCATCGCGCGCCTGGTCGACGCGAAGCCGCGCGAAGTCGCAGGCAAGCGCGGTGATTACGGCATCGTGCCCGTGTACAAGCGTGTGGACACGTGCGCAGCCGAATTCGAATCATACACGCCATACTTCTATTCCACGCACGAAGAAGAAGACGAGGCGGCGCCTGGCGAGCGGAAGAAAGTCATCATTCTCGGCAGCGGTCCCAATCGGATCGGGCAGGGAATCGAATTCGATTATTGCTGCTGCCATGCATCGTTTGCCCTGAAGGAAGAGGGGTATGAAACGATCATGGTCAACTGCAATCCGGAAACTGTTTCCACGGATTACGACACATCGGACCGGCTTTACTTCGAGCCGCTCACGCTTGAAGATGTCCTCCACATCGTTCGCGAAGAAAAACCGAATGGCGTCATCGTGCAGTTCGGCGGGCAGACTCCGCTGAATCTTGCGCTCGATCTGCAACACGCCGGAGTTCCGATCATTGGGACGTCGCCCGAGTCGATCGACCTGGCGGAAGACCGCAAGCGATTTGGTGACCTGCTGCGCAGGCTCGACATCCCCCAGCCGCAGAACGGAACGGCAGTCACGCTCGAAGAGGCGCGGAACGTCGCGCGCCACATCGGATACCCCGTTCTCGTCCGTCCGTCGTATGTGCTCGGCGGGCGCGCCATGGTCATCGTCTACGATGAGTCGACGCTCGAGAACTACATGAACGCTGCAGTGCAGGTCTCTCGCGAGCGTCCCATCCTCATCGACAAATTTCTGGAAGATGCATACGAAGTCGATGTCGATGCCCTCTGCGATGACGAGCAGGTCGTGATCGCGGGCATCATGGAACACATCGAAGAGGCGGGAGTCCATTCGGGCGACAGCTCATGCGTGCTGCCGACCTATCAGCTCAGCGAAGACCTTCGGGAGACCATTCGCCGCCACACGATCAACCTGGGCCGTGCTCTGAACGTCGTCGGCCTCATGAACATTCAGTTCGCTGTGCGGGCCGGCACCGTTTATGTACTCGAAGTGAATCCGCGGGCATCGCGAACGGTGCCGTTCGTGAGCAAGGCGACGGGAGTGCCTCTGGCAAAGATCGCGGCCAGGCTGATGGTCGGAAGAAAACTAAGCGAGTTTGGATTGCAGAGCGAGCTGAAGGTCAAAGACTTTTTCGTCAAGTCGCCGGTGTTTCCGTTTGCGAGATTCCAGGGAGTCGATACGATTCTCGGTCCGGAGATGAAGTCGACCGGCGAAGTCATGGGCGTCGACGACACGTTCGGCAAGGCCTATGTGAAGGCGCAAATCAGCGCCGGATCGGTTTTGCCGAAATCGGGAGTCGCGTTCATCAGCGTCAACCAGCACGACAAGAATTTTATTTCGAAGATCGCCGCCGATCTCGTCGAAGTTGAATTCAAGATCATTGCAACGAGGGGAACGGCGCGCGTGCTGCGCAGTTCCGGCATCGAGGTTGAGACGGTTTATAAGGTCAACGAAGGCAGGCCCCACATCGTGGACTACATCAAGAGCGGCAAGGTCGATCTCATCATCAATACACCGCTCGGCCGTGAATCATTCTTCGATGAGAAAGCGATTCGCCGAGCGGCCATCAATCATCACGTTCCCTGCATCACAACAATTCCCGGCGCTGCGGCCGCGGTCAACGGGATTCGCGCGATCCGGCGCGAAAGCCTGAACGTCCGCTCGTTGCAGGAATATCACCTAAATAAATAATCCGAAAATATCCGTATCGGAATTTCCCTTAGGTTCGCATCCTGCCAATTTCCGCATTTGCCCAATTTACACGTTGCAGGCGCGGCCCTACATTGATGTCATCAATTAAGCGTGGGGCCCACCGTCCGGATCACTGCGGTACACCGCTTCGCGGCCTCTTCACTGCCGGCCGGTACACCCCACACCCGGGGTAAAAGGTATGAACCGGCAGGAAGCGGGATTCAACTTGCTCGAAGTAGTCGCTGTTGTTGCACTCACCGCGATCGGTTCCAGCGTCGCGATCATCCAGATGAAGAACACGATCGCCAAGCTGGATGCCGACAAGGCTGCGAATACTGTCGTTTCCGAAATAAATTACGCCCGGCAGCTTGCCGTAGATCAGCGGCGCAATGTTCTGGTGGAATTTGTCGGCACGAACGAACTCAGGGTCACACGCCAGGAAAGCGGAGGTGGCACAACCCGGATGGATGACGTGACGCTTCCCACCGGTTACTCGTTCAATTTTCCCACAGGTATCGGAGATACGCCCGATGGCTTTCTTGCCGGGTCCTCTCTTTACACCAGCATAGGTACGGCTGGAAAAGCCGTCTTCGTTGGTGCAGGCACGACCGGCACTTTTATCGGTGACGGCACATTCGTCGACAACTCCAACGTGCTGCTGAACGGCGAAGTGTTCACGCAGGGTACCGGCAATGGGACTGCGCGAGCCGTGACGCTGTCCGGCGCCACCGGCAAGGTCAAACAATATTGGTTACAGGGAAGTACATGGGTAGTTCGGTGAAGACCTCCGAATCCGGCGTCACCTTAATCGAAGTATTGATGGCGAGCTTCTTCTTAACGATCGCGCTGATGGCGGTCGCATTTTCAATGGGCGCAGGCATATCTGCTGCTTATGTCAGCCAGGAGCAATTGATCGCGAAGCAAAAAGCCCAGGAAGCGCTCGAGGCCGTTATCATGGCCCGCAACACGCAGGAGATCGGATTTAGTCAAATTCTGAACGTCGCTGACGGAGGAATTTTTGTTGCCGGGTTTCAACCCTTGAAAGACATGGGGGTCGACGGAATTCCCAACACGGCCGATGACACGGGTGCCGTCGAGAGCATCACGTTCCCCGGAAAGGATGGACAACTGGGAACAGCAGATGATGTGACGATTTCACTCACTGGATACCAGCGCCAGATCACCATCAGCACCATAACCCTGCCAGCACCCGACACCAACGTTGATCCGGATGTCCGGCGTATCGACGTCGACGTGCAATACGTAGTTCGTGGTGTCACGAAGACCGTTCGCGTCAGCAGCCTGATCTCCCGCTTCAGTTAAGGAATTTGTAATTGGTGAGACGAATGAAACAACAAGCCGGATTCACGCTCGTGGAATTCATGATCGCCAACGTCCTGCTCATTGCAGTCATGGCTGCCACGTTTACGCTCATGAATACAGTGTTTACAGCAAACACCGGAATACAGCAGGTGCTGACGACACAGCAGAATCTTCGCGTGGCTATGAATACCATCACCCGCGACATCACGATGGCGGGCACCGGTTTGCCCGACAGCGGAACGCCTGTGCCGAATGGAACCAATGCGAAGCAGCTGCAGAGACCCGCAATTGGGCTTGCCTGTCCAAGCCCGCCGGGAACTGCGCCGGGCTGCCTTCCGACGCCGAACAATGTGCTCGCCATTCTCACGCCGGGAGACGGCGTCGGGCCGACCGTCGCCAATGTGGCCACCGATGTTTTGACGATTTCGACGATTGATCAAACATCGCCAAACTGGGTAACGACGAGCATCACCTCGAGCGGGACCGTCGTGAATTTCAGTCCCGATATCCGAAACTCGCCGAACCAGATGTTCGTAAAGGATCTTTTGTTGTTCAACAACGCAAATGGGTCGGCGTTCGGATGTGTGACGGCAGTTTCGACGACGCAAAGCCAGGCCACCTTCGCCGCAAACGATGTGCTGAATATCAATCAACCGACGTCTCAATACGGCACCATTGCGACGGCTCTCGACAACGGCGATATGCCGGCGACGTATCCGCCGACGACGGTCACGCGCGTGACGATCATCACGTATTACATCGACAATACCAATACTCAGAACCCCAGGCTTATGCGTTCGGTGAACGGGAATACGCCGCAGGTGATGGTCGAAGGCATCGAGAATCTCCAGATCTCTTACGACCTGTTTGATTACACGAACAACACCGAGACATCCAATCAATCCACTACTACCAACCCGAATCAGATCCGCTCTGTCCGGGTCGCCATCAATGGGCACTCGCCCGACAAATTGAAACGGACCGGCGACTACTACCATTTCGGTCTCGTTTCTAAAGTCAACGTGAGGAATGCCACGTTCCGGAACAGATACTCGTGAGGATTTAAAGTCATGGGTAGACCATTTTGCGCGGCGCAAGGATATGCGCTCATTACCGCGATGATCATTATGACGGTCACCGCCGGGCTGGTCATGGGTTTCATCGCCCAGGTGAATATTCAACAGAAAATCAGCCTCAACGACGGCGACTACGCGACGGCGTTCTACGCGGCCGAAGCCGGGCTCGAGAAACTCAATTCAGACCTGTCGAAGCAGTTTTACATGTCGGTCTATCCCACGGCGACGCAGTTATCGAGTATCCAGGGCAGTTCTTACCAGCCGCAATTATCAGGTGTCACGTACACCACATATTCCATCATCGGCGGACAACAGGCGCGGCTGGCCGCAGCGCTCAACAACAGCGCAACGACCGCCACAGTTGACAGTACCAGTTCATGGGACAGCAGCGGTTATTTCATGATCGACGCTGAATACATCACGTACACGGGGAAGACATCCACAACGTTTACGGGATTAACGCGTGGCACGAATGGCACCACAGCCGCAGCACACCTGAACAATGCGCGAGTATCGCGCTCGAATGTCATTACGCTTTCGCAAGGACCCAACGCGGGTCTGAACGCGCAGATCATTCCGTTTACATTGCAGGTCGTGGCCCGGGCTACATCCGGAACTGAGGCGAAGCTCAATCGCGATATTCAGGTTGCCCTGGTGCCGGTGTTTCAGTTCGGCATGTTCTCCGAGTCGGATCTCTCTTTCTTTGCGCTGCCAAATTTCACGTTCAATGGCCGGGTCCACACGAATGCCAATTTATTCCTGGCTCAATGGTCGCCGAATACGCTCACGCTTCAGAAGAAAGTGACGGCGGTCAGCAATGTGATACGCGCACAGCTCAGCAACGGCGTTGCGACCACGGGTTTGCTCAACGGCACCGTCAATATGATGGTCACGCCGGGTACCAACAGGGCTTTGGCGCGGACGGAAGGCAGTGTTGTCGGCGGCCCCGGTTCCGCAGTGAATAATGGCCCGCCGAGCTGGCAGACTCTTTCGTTGACCACGTACAACGGGAACATCCTGAGCGGCGCGACAGGAGCCAGGCCTCTCACACTGCCGTTCACAGGGCCCGGCGTGACGCCGATCGAAATTATTCGCCGTGCGCCTTCGGGAGAAGATCCGCTTTCGATCATCAGTGAATCGCGGCTATACAATCAGGCAAGCCTGCGTGTTCTACTCTCGGACTCCCAATCCAACTTGCCCGGCGGTTCCGGGTACGCCCTGAACACGAGCCTGTACACGACGAACGGCGGCCCATACACCGTCGATACGAGTCATTCTCCGTTTGCGGCTGCCGATTCCGGCGATGCGGATTATCGCTACGCAGACAATACTGCGGAAACAACCAACAGGCCGTTGCTCGACGGCTACATCAAAATCGAGATGCAGACGAACAACAACACGTGGCAGGACGTGACGATGGAAATTCTGAATCTCGGAATTTCCGGAGGCGCCGTTCTCCGTTTCCAGAAATTGAAGCCCGCCAAGGCTTCAGGAAGTACAACCGAAACGGACTACATGCCGCTGAACATATTTGATCCACGCGAAGGTGCATTCCGCGAAACCGGAACTCAGACTGGAATGCGCAAGATCGGCATCATGGGGTTCGTTGAATTGGATGTGAACAATTTGAAGCGATGGTTCGCCGGCACGATCGGGACCAATGGAAATCAGGCGAATAACACCAACAACGGTTACATATTCTACTTCTCCGATCGGCGCGGGAATCGTGACGGTTCCGGAAACGAAACGGGAGAATTCGGATTCGAAGACGTTGCCAATCCTGCCGACGGCACGAACGGTTTGCCGAATAATTCCCCGGAGTCCGGTGAAGACTTCAACGGTAACACCACGTTCGAAACCTACGGCGGCAATCTGCCGATATCGCCGTATACGGCGTATCCGACGAACAAGGACCTGTATAACTTTCCCGTCAACCAATCGACGGCGCTGACCTCGGGAATAAGCAGCGCCACCAATCCGGCCAATGGCGGGACCGTCAGCGTAAGCTCGACTTCGGGCTGGCTCGCGCCGGGTTCGTTCGTTGTCGATAACGAAGTCATCTCGTTCGCGGGGCTGACGGCGACGTCTTTCACCAATATCACCCGTGGAGCGTCCGGAACCACAGCGGCAGCGCATTCGAACGGCACCGCGGTTTATGATCTCGGTGAAGCTACCACGTTGAGCGTTAATGGATCGACCACGCTGTCAGTCGCATTAACGGCAGGTGGCGCGTCGACGGTCACTGTCGCCTCGACCGCAATCTTTCCTCCCGCTCCGGCGACAATCAGGATCGGCTCCGAGAATATTACCTACTCTGCCAAAACAGCCACGACGTTCACTGTCGTCTCACGCGGCGCATACGGAAGTTCGGCTGCCTCCCACGCCATCAATTCGGCAGTCACTGAGCCGGCGATCGCGTCCACGCATCCGGCGAGCGGTGAGTGGATGGGTGTCGCGCAAACCGTGGGCTGGGGTACGTCCGGATACCTCCTGACCGGGGGGAATACATCACATACAGCAGCAAGATTGCGAACGCAGTTCAGGTCCAGACGCGCGGCGCTTTCGGCTCAACAGCAGCTTCGCATACCACAGGAGACGCCGCGACGAACACTGCACGAGCTCAGAAAAATCGTGTCTGGTATTTCCGCCGCGCGTTGAAACTTGTCAATGACGGTGCGCCAAATCTTCCGACTCCGGGGTTCACCGTTGCTGCCGAAAATCCCGTATATGTTCAGGGCGATTACAACGCGGCGGGAAGCTTTACGGGTGCGCATTCCTACGCGGCTGTTATTGCCGACACTGTCACGATGCTCTCGAACAACTGGCGAGATATCAATGGATTCGATAACCCGTATGCCGCTGCCTCACGTCCCGGCACAACAACCTGGTATCGCATGGCGATCGCGGCCGGCAAGGTGATTGGATTTCCTCAGCCCACAGGTGCGGCGTGGGACGTGGGTCTGGATGCGGGCGTGATCAATTTTCTGCGCTATGTCGAAGATTGGACTGGTGCGACGTTGAATTACATGGGATCGCTGGTGTCCATGTATTATTCGCGCCAGGCTACGGGCAACTATAAGTGCTGCGGAGTGGTCTATCAGCCGCCGACGCGCGCGTATTCCTTCGATACGGAATTTCTCGTGCCGTCCCAGCTGCCACCTGGCACTCCGCGGTTCCGAGACATCAACAACCTCTCGTTCCGACAGAATATTCTCGCGAATCAGTAGTGGTAGACTTACTGGTCATGACGGGTGAGTCTGCAATACCGCTGCTCGATCTGAAGGCCCAGTACGCGACCATTCGCGATGAGATTGGTGCTGCAATCGATCGTGTTCTGGAATCGCAGCGATTCATTCTCGGGCCCGAAGTCGAGAACCTCGAACGGGAGATTGCTGCATACTGCCGCTGCGCTTATGGCATTGGCGTTTCATCGGGAACAGATGCTCTGCTTGTTGCGCTGATGGCAATTGATCTCAAGCCTGGCGATGAGGTCATCACCACCCCGTACAGTTTCTTTGCGACGGCAGGCGAGATCGCACGCCTCGGCGCGAAGCCAGTCTTCGTCGATATCGATCGCCAGACGTATAACATCGATCCTGCGGAAATCGAGGCGAAGATTTCAACCCGCACACGCGCGATCATTCCGGTTCATTTGTTCGGCCAGATGGCCGACATGCCTGCGATTCGTGGAATCGCTTCGCGCCGCAACCTGTATCTGATCGAGGATGCGGCGCAGGCAATAGGCGCCGAATTGAACGGAGAGCGCGCCGGATCCATCGGACATCTTTCCTGCTTAAGTTTCTTCCCATCGAAAAATCTGGGTGGCTACGGCGACGGCGGCATGGTAACGACGAACGACAAAGATCTCGCTGATCGCGTTCGCGTTTTGCGCAGCCATGGTTTTCGGAAGAAATATGATAATGAGCTTCTCGGCGGCAACTTTCGTCTCGATGAACTTCAGGCGGCTGTGCTGCGCGTGAAATTGAAATATCTGGATAACTGGACCGAAGGGCGGCGCAGAAACGCGGCGCTTTACCGAGAAAGTCTGGCAGAAGCAGCGTTCGTTGAATTGCCTTTCGAAACGCCGAATTCCCGCCACATTTACAATCAATTTGTGATTCGATCTTCGCGCCGCGATGAATTAATGGCGCAACTCAAAGATCGAGGGATTGGTTGCGAGGTTTACTATCCGATTGCACTGCACCTGCAGACCTGCTTCAAGGATCTTGCGTATCGTCCTGGAGATTTTCCGGTCAGTGAAGCGGCCGCGAAGCAGAGCCTGGCGCTGCCGATCTACCCCGAATTGACCCCAGAAATGATCCGGACTGTCGTCCAGACAATATCAGACTGTTTTGATTAATCCCTGCCGCAGAGCGAAGCGGATCAATTCCGTCGTCGTTCGCAGACCCAGCTTTTCCATGATGTGCTGGCGATGTGTGTGAACGGTCTTCGGACTTACGAAGAGCGAATTCGCGACTTCGCTCGGCGTCCTGCCTTCCGCAAGCAGAAGGAACACCTCGCGCTCTCTTGTGGTCAGCGCTTCGAGCGAGCGAGGCGCGGTGCCGCCTGCCACCGGGAGCTGGGATGACTCGGCAAGGCGTTTGGAAACGTTCGATGAGAAAACCGTTCCGCCGTGCACGACAGTTCTCACTGCGGCAATAAGCTCCTGGTCGAGGGAGTCCTTCGCCAGGTAGCCGGCAGCTCCGGCCGACACGGCTTCGGAAATAACGTGATGTTCGAGATGGACTGTGAGGATAAGCACACGCGAAGGGACCGCCTTCATGATCTGTCGCATGCTTTCGATGCCGTCCTGCTCCGGCATTGAAATGTCCATGATGACGACGTCCGGCTTCAATTGTTTTGCGCGCCTGACGGCGTCGACTCCTGTGGCGGCCTCTCCGATGACGGACATATCAGGCTCGGCTTCAAGAATGCGCCTCAGCCCATGGCGCAGTATGGCGTGATCATCAGCGATGAGTAGCTTTATTTTTTCCTCTGTCATTTATCTTTCTCGACGAATACGGAACAATCATTTCCACGACTGCCCCGTGGCCCTCGGATGTACTGACCCGGAAGGCCCCTCCGAGATCGGCCATCCTTTGACGAATCGTCCAGAAACCCGAACTCATCATGCGTGAATTCGAGTCGTAGAGCGTTCTCGGGTCGAATCCTTTTCCGTCATCCTCGACGGTGACGCGAACGTCCTGCCGCGCGAAATGAATCACAATAATCAGCTTCGATGCTTCCGAATGCCGGATCGCGTTGCTTATGGCCTCCTGGCTGCACCGATACAACGCAACCTCGATTTCCTTATCAAGCGTGCGCGGCTTTCCACGCGTACCGCACTCCACGGCGATAGAAGAATGACGCGCGACTTGATGCGCAAGTTCCTTGACCGCGGCGACAAGTCCCAGCGTGTCCAGAATGCGCGGATAAAGCGCGTGGGAGAGATCCCGAATCTTGTCGAGCATCGTCCCCACGTCCTGGCGCGCCGCGGCGATTTCTTTCACGACGTCGCGCATGTTGCCTTTGGGACGGGCAAGGTCTTCCGCCCATTTCAACGTCAACCGCAGCGACGCCAGGGACTGGCCCAGATCGTCATGAAGCTCGCGCGCGATGTGCCGGCGTTCTTCGTCGCGCGCGCGCAAAGTGGCACGGACGAGTTCGGTCTCTGAGACGGCAGCCTTCTGCACACGCGCGAGTGCCGACTGCAACAGCAGAGCAGACCACACTTCGGGCGCGATTAGTTCCAGGGCAGAGCGCACCTTTTCACCTTTCTTACCGGCAGAAATGAACCCCGACTGCACGTTTTCTGCATCAAAATGGACCGTGAGACTCTTTTTTTCCGGCTCCGGCCATTCGTCATGAGAACGCACTTCGAGACCGTCTACCGCCGCCTTCCATTCCGTCCACCTCGAAGGGGAAGGCGAATGCACGATGCGTACTCGATCGATCCCGGCGATCGCCTTCAAGGCCTTAAATGTCTCCGAAACGACTGCTTCAACATCGGGTGCCTTCGTCACCTTCCGAACAAATTCAGCAGTCCGCTGAATATCGGATTGCGAAAGTCCCATCCGTTCCTCTAATTTTTGTCTTTCAAAGCTTGCTGGACATTAATCCGCCCTTTTCCGAGCTGCGACGAATATGCGGGATTCAGATTGTCGATGTAGTCGGCCGTATTGATGACTTTCGACGAATCCGAATGACCCTGCCCTCGAGTCTGAGCCAGAAGCGCTATTGCTCCGCTCACCATCGGGGCGCTGAACGACGTCCCCCATGCAGCCGCATACCTGCCACCAGGCGCCGTTGAAATCACGAATGCACCGATAGCGACTATCGATACAGGCTTTCCATAATTCGAAAACGATGCAAGGTGATCGTTGAAGTCGGTCGCTCCCACCCCGAACACGCCCGGATAGCTTGCAGGATAGACGTTCGACACGTTCTTGCCGTCATTGCCGACCGAGGCAACAACCGCGACTCCCGAGGCCCACGCGTCAGCAATTGCTTTTCGCAACGTGACGGACTCCCGCGTCGTCGAGAAACTCATGTTGAGGACATCGACGCCCAGATCTTTTGCGCGATATACACCTTCGATGATCGAGAACATGGTCGTATTGCCGTACGGGTCGAATGCCTTGATCGGCACGATCCTCGCATCAGGCGCGACAACGTGAATGACGCCGGCGACAAGAGTGCCGTGACCAAACGCCGGCGGAAAGGGGGCGGTGTCCCTGTCACCATCCAAAAGCGAAGTCATTGCATCGTCCAATGCGAAGAAGAATCTTTTATCGAGCAACGAAGTCATCGCATCATCCAGCAGCGAAGTCATCGCGTCCGATAAGC